>Ga0209446_1000179_pt1 | contig 15724 bp, 13 predicted proteins | sample BogFormECP04_OM2_FD_188242 | JGI IMG/M metagenome (GOLD analysis project Ga0209446, IMG submission 188242) | Bog forest soil microbial communities from Calvert Island, British Columbia, Canada - ECP04_OM2 (SPAdes) (version 2) | ecosystem: Environmental > Aquatic > Freshwater > Wetlands > Bog ... | reverse complement strand
ATATTTAGTGCTAGTCATAGAGGGTGTTCCTTTCTGTAGGGGAATGAGCCAAGCACTCAAAACCTACACCAAAGGGGCGCCCTTTTATAATGTGTGAAAGAAGCACAGGTGGCCACAGCAGAAGCACCCGCGGAGGAAGAGCGGGTGGGGTTGCGGAACTTGCTTGCGGAAGACAACGTAGTGAATCAGCGATTGACTTCGCGGCTGTTGGAGAAAATGGTACATACGGTGACCATTGCCGGCAACGGACAAATTGCGCTGCAACTCATGGCCGAAGAGGAGTTCGACTTGGTGGCGATGGATATGCAGATGCCAATCATGGACGGATTGGAAGCCACGGAGAAAATACGTGCCAACGAGAAGAAAACAGGGAGACACGTGGCCATTGTGGCGATAACGGCGAATGCCTTCGAAGAGGATCGGCAGAGATGCCGGTAGGCGGGCATGGATGGCTAGATCGCCAAGCCTGTGAGCACCAAAGCGATTGAAACGGAGATTGCCCGAGTGATGGCCGCGCAGGAGAAAACTGAGAAATTGGAAGTTCCGAGAAGACGATAATGTTGGCTAGGGGTTCCAGTAGTCGCCCCTGCAGGGGAAAAGAGGGCTTGTTGACTGGCTGGACGGTTTGGTCTTCCGAATAACATGAGTCGTGTTGCAAACAGGGATGGCGTGTAATACAAACATCTGTGGGTAGCGATTTGACTCGGATCGATGCGGCCGTCGAGATTCAGCGTAAGCGGCATCAGATCGCAACTGCTGTCAAACGTCTCTGCGCATTCGCGGAATTGGTTTCATCCGCTTCTGACTGCCGAGGCATTGATTCTGATTGCCTTGCGGGAACCGCGGGACGGCAGAAATAGAGAGACTTCCAAAGCAGGTACAGCATGACGAACCGCGCGTCGGCGGTGGAATCCATTTCGCCAGCTCTTGCCCGGACAAAGCAGATGCTGTTCCACCCGTTCCGCTTCGGGTGGTGGGCGCGTCTGGCGGTGGTGGCTTTGATTACCGGAGAAGCCGGAGGAGGAGGCACTGGCGGAGGAAGCATCCCGAACTTCAACCCGAACCGAGGCCAAGGCGGTGACAATCACTGGGCTAGGGTATCGCATCTTTTCAGTGTGCCGGGTTGGGAGCAAATCCAGCCTTATATGGGGTGGATTGTCGTTGGCGTCGTGTTGGCGCTGGCGGTGATGTTCTTGTGGATTTATAGCGACTGCGTTTATAGGTTTATTCTTCTGGATGCCGTGGTTAGCGGTCAGTGCCTGTTGCGCGAAGGGTGGCGGCAGTGGAGAGCGGCGGGCCGGCGATACTTTTTGTGGGTCATCGCATTTGGACTCGTTCAGTTCGTTTTGGTGGGAATCGTCGCAGGGATACCGCTTTTGTTTGCGTATCGGGCAGGGTGGTTTGAGCATCCGGAGCGGAATCTCGGAGCGCTGATCGGTGGGGGAATTGTGCTGGCGTTGTTGGTGATTGCGTTAGTGTCCGTGCTGGCGATCATCGATATGATGGGACGGGACTTTCTGGTGCCGGTGATGGCGTTCGAGGAAGTGGGAGCTCTGGAAGGCTGGGAAAGTCTGCTGGCGATGATGGGCGCGGAGAAGTCGGCCTTCGCGGTGTATGTGTTGATGAAGATCGTGCTGGCAATGGCAGCCGCGATTATTTTTGCGATCATCAATTTGATTGTGATTTTGGTTTTGCTGATTCCGCTTGGGCTGCTGGCACTGGCCGGGTACCTCATCGGGAGCGGCTTAGGGATGACGTGGGATATCTCGACGGAGCTACTGGTGGCTGCCGTCGGGATGCTGGCAATCGCAGCGATTCTTTACGTTGTGGGATTTGTGTACGCGCCGGGGCTGGTGTTTTTCCAATCGTATACGCTGGAGTTCTTCGCGCCGCGGTATGCGCCGCTGGGGAGCAAGATGTTTCCGCCTCGGGCGCCAGCGCCTCCCTAACTAACGTCGCCTATACCACCTGCGGTTCCGGGAGGCACATTTCCTGCGTAGCTATTGAAGAAGAGCAACGTTATCCGGCTGCGGGCTAGCCCTCTTCAAACATTAGCTCGTCGACGTAGCACCACATCCAGTTTTCTCCGGGTTCGAACGAGCGGATGACGGGGTGTTTGGTGGCGTGAAAGTGCTTGGTGGCGTGTTTATTTTTTGAGGAATCGCAGCAGCCGACATAGCCGCACGTTAGGCAGAGCCGCAGGTGCACCCAGGTGTCGCCCATCTTGAGACATTCTTCGCAGCCCTTTGATTTCGGTTTTGCAGGATGAATGTGCTGAATGTGAGTACAAACGTCGGCCATGGACTCCTCCAAAACCCTTAGTGCGACGGCTGAATTGGAATTCGAACTTGAAAGCGGGTGTCACCGGGGACGGAGATGACATTGATGTGGCCACCGACGTTCTTAATGATGCGGCTAACAACATCAAGACCGAGGCCAGTGCCTTCGCCGACGCCTTTGGTGGTGAAGAAGGGATCGAAGATGCGCGAGAGCGCGTCGGGCGGAATCCCAGAGCCGTTGTCGGCGATTTCTACGAGGACGAAATCATTTTCGCGAGCGGTGCGGATGGTGAGTTTGCCGCTGTCCTTCATGGCGTCGGCTGCATTGTCGATGATATTGGTCCAAACCTGGTTTAATTCGCTGCCGCTGGCCATGACTTTGGGGAGGTTGGGGGCGTAGTCGCGAACGACAGTGATGCCGCGCTTGAGTTTGTGATTCATGATGGTGAGAGTGGTTTCAAGGCCACGCTCGATATCGACTTCCTGCATGGGGCCTTGATCCATGTAGGAATATTCCTTGATGGCTTTGATGAGGTCGGAAATGCGGGCGGAACTGTGCTCGAGCTCTTCGGCGATGCGTTCCATCTCGAGGAGCGTGGCGAAGCGGGTAAGCTCAGGGCCAACAGATGAGCCGGCTGCGGCGGCGAAGGATACCAATTGAGCATCTATGAGGCCAGCGTCCGCGAGAGATGGCGAGAGCTTCCAGGCGTCCTCGACATTTTGCGCTTCGAGCCACGCTTGAATGGCCTCCTCGCGCTCGACGCGTGCAAATTCATCCTTAAACCGTGCAGGTATTAGAGTGGCGCGAATTTCTTCTTCGCGTTGAGCCAAGAGGCCGCAGTCTTCGGGGCCGATGTCTGTGCTGCGGGCGGCTTCCCGCAGGCGCGCCAGACAATCACGCAGAGCAGCCGCGGAACGGCGAGCGGCAGCCGAAGGATTATTCAGTTCGTGAGCAAGGCCGGCGGAAAGTTTGCCTAGCGCAGCGAGTTTCTCGTGTTGCTGCTCGGTGCGGGTGACGTTGCGAACGCGGTCCGTGAGCAAACCCACGAGGCGGCGGGTGAGTTCTGGCATTCTCCGGAAGAGTTCCGGGAATGCGCTGACGCGAAAGCCGAGGAAATGCGAGGGAACAACCGCGCGGCCAGTGACGCTGATCGTTTTGAGACGCGAGAACGGGAGCATGCCCGTGACGTCGCCGGTGGCTATCGTAAAGACGGGGCCATCGGCATTCCCGTGCTCGGCCCTGGCCCGCATCTCTCCTTCCAACATAACCATCATGAAGTCTGGGTGATCGCCTTCGCGCATGATGATTTCACCAGGGGCGGCGCGGCGTTCCTCGGATTGAGAAATAAACCAGAGCAGATCTTCTTGCAGCAGGTCCGCGAAGACAGGTATGTTGCGCAGCTTGGCGACGAGTTCTTCGGCGGACAATGGCGCGAGGTTATCGGTCATGCGCGTCCTGCTCTCCTGATATGCAGGCTCATTGTACCTTGGCCAGATATTGATGCATGAATTGGACGACGACAGCGCCTTCGCCGACGCCTGAAGCGACGCGTTTTACGGAACCGTGGCGCACATCGCCGACCACAAAGATGCCTGGGACATTGGTTTCGAGCAACCCGGGATCGCGGTCAAGGGTCCAGGAAGCGGGGCGCTTGCCATCGCGGAGAAGGTCCGGGCCGGAAAGAATAAAGCCTCGCTCATCGCGTTCGATGAGATCGCCGAGCCATTGCGTGCGCGGCTGCGCGCCAATGAAAATGAAGAGGCTTGAGGCGGGAAGCTGGTCGCGTTTTCCGGTGGGCTCACACTGCACGGTGATGCCGGTCAGGCGCGTTTCGCCATGGACTTCGACGACGGTCGTCTGAGGCCAAACTTCGATGCTGGGCATTTTCTCGATTTGCTGGATGAGGTAGTGAGACATGGTGCTGGCAAGTGACGTGCCGCGCACGAGCATGACGACTTTTTCCGCATATTTGGAAAAGTGCATGGCGGCTTGGCCGGCGGAATTCGCGCCGCCGATGATGTAAACGGTTTCTCCGCGACACGAGATGGCTTCCGAGGTGCCGCCGCCGTAATAGACGCCGGCGCCCTGAAGGCGTTCGATGCCGGGAACGTCCAGCGAGCGCCATTGAACGCCCATCGCCAGGAGGAGAGCGTTGCAGGAGATTTCGGCGCCATCGGCTAGTTTGATGAAGCGATAGGGGCCGTCGATGCGCAGGCCAACGACATCCTGGGGGGAGAGAATTTCGACCCCAAAACGGCGGGCTTGGGCGACGGCGCGGAAGGCCAAGTCGGCGCCGGACAGTCCAGCGGGAAAGCCGAGATAGTTTTCGATACGAGAGCTGAGGCCAGCTTGGCCGCCAGGTGCTTCGCGCTCGATCATAACCGTGCGCAGGCCCTCGGAAGAGCCATAAACCGCAGCCGCAAGGCCCGCGGGGCCGCCACCGACGATGGCAAGATCGTAGAAATTCGTCAGAGCATGTGTGCGAAGACCGACTTTGTCAGCAACCGTTGGAAGTGGCGGCTCGGCCAGCCGCGTGCCGTCGGGGAACAAAACGAGTGGGAGCGTTTCGGCTTCCGGGCCGAGGGAGGCGATTAGGGTGCGAACTTCGGGATCGGTTTGAGCGAGCTCGACATCGATCCATTGGTACGGAACCTGGTTGCGAGCCAGAAAATCGCGAAGCTCGTAAGAACGGTTGGACCATCTGGTCCCAAGAACGCGGATGCCTTCGTAGAGCGGACGGAAGCTGGAGTTCCAGTCGGTGAGCAGGTCATCGATCGCGGGATAGAGTTTTTCTTCCGGGGGATCCCAAGGCTTCATCAGGTAATAGTGGATGCGAGCTTCGTTGATGGCATCGATGGCAGCGGTGGTGTCGGCATAGGCGGTGAGGAGAGCACGCTTGGCTTGTGGATGGATCTCCATGGCTTCGGTGAGAAAGCCAACGCCGTTCATTTGGGGCATGCGCTGGTCGGCGAGGAGCAAAGCGACGGGGTTATTGCGAGATTTTAGCTCGCGAAGAGTCGAGAGGGCAGCGCTGCCGGAGCTGGCGCGCATAACGCGATAACGGTCGGAATAGTGGCTACGCAGGTCTCGCTCGATGGCCCGCAGAACCTCCGGGTCGTCATCGACCGTGAATAGAACAGGTTTCGGCATATCCCTCAGATGATTTGAAAGCGGGAATCGTTGCAACTTTCGCGCCAGGCTCCGAGCGGCAGCTAAATCTGGCTGCCGAGCCACGCTACAATCTTTGAGGCGACTATGTCCAGCACGCTCAATACAGCAATTGCAGGGCTCTCCTCAGGAAAGGTCTCCGTGCGCGAGTCTGCGGCTGGGGAGATTTTTGCAGCAGGGCGGGCGTCTGCCGAACACTCGGCAAAATCCTGGTTGGGTGACACGGAATTATCGGCCTTGCTGCTAGGGCCGAAGCCTGAAGCGACGGTTGGGCTGGCGGTTCATCGGGAGACCTTTTCGAAGATTCGCGCGGCTCATGGCGTTTCGCGCTTGGCGGAGGTGCCATCGGACCAAGATGCAGAGGAGTTTGAGTTGCACTTTTTAAATGGAGTTTCTCTGGACATTTTGACCTCACGCGCGCCCGGCGGTGAAGGGGCTATTGCGCGGTATTTGGGGAAATTTGGAGAAGGTGTGCAGCAGGTGGAGTTTCGATGCTCCAATGTGGACCGCGCGACGGAGATTTTGAAGGAGAAATTTGGAGTCGCAGCGGTTTATCCAGAGACGAGACCTGGGGCGGATGGAACGCGCGTAAATTTTTTCCTTATGCCTGTTCCGGGCGGCGGCAAAGTTCTGATCGAGTTGTACGAATCCGCAGTAAAACCTCACCAGAAATAACTCAAGTGGCTTTGATGATTTCGTTCCAGGCGCGGAGGATTTCGCCGACCGTCCAGGCTTGGGCGATGCAGCCGCGAGGAGTATGCGGCGGGTCGCCATCGAAGATTTCCGGTAGGGTGCCTAGACCATACGCGTGGATGTTGCTTCCAAGGGGCTCAAGATAGCTCAGCGCCGCTGGACGATCGCCGTAAACGTGAAGATGTGCCACCGCGAATGGCCCGAGCAACCAGGCCCAGACAGTTCCTTGATGGTAAGCGGCGTCGCGGGCGCGTTGATCGCCCCCATAGTAACCTTGATAACCAGGCTCGCCAACTGCGAGGCTGCGAAGTCCGTAGCGGGTGAGCAGGCGTTGCGCACAGATCTCGACCACGGATTTTTGTTGGTCCTTGGATAGCGGGCTAACGGGCAGCGACGCTGTGAGAATTTGATTCGGGCGCAACGCACTGTCCTTGCCAATCCTCCTCGCGGAGCCGGGAACATCGATCACATCAAAGCAGCAGTTTCGATCGGCATTCCAAAACTTTTGGAAACTGTTTTTGGCTTGCGCGGAGAGGCGCTCGTAGCTGTCTGGCGATTTGTTCAGATGACGCGTGAACTGCGCCATAGTTTCGAGCGCGTTGATCCAAAGTGCGTTAATCTCGACCGGCTTCCCAGTGCGCGGCGTGACGACCCAATCGCCAATTTTGGCATCCATCCAGGTGAGTTGAATGCCCGGGCCTCCGGCGTAGAGAAGTCCGTCGGCGGAATCGACGTGAATGTTGTAGCGTGTGCCGGCGACATGAGCATCAATCATGCCAACGAGAACGGGATACAGGTTCGCGAGGGTTGCGATGTCTTCCGTGGCGACAAAATATTGGCGCACCGCTTCGAAATACCAGAGTGCGGCGTCGACGGTGTTGTATTCCGGCTTGCCGCCTGCGTCGGGAAAATTGTTGGGGAGCATCCCACCGTCAACATAGCGCGCGAAGGCCAGGAGGATTTGCTTCGCGACATCGGAGCGGCCAGTGACGAGCGCAAGGCCCGGCAGGGCGATCATGGTGTCGCGTCCCCAATCGCCGAACCAGTGGTAGCCGGCGATTACGCTGCGGCCGTCTGGCTCTTCTGGAAGCGTGCGCTTGACGATGAATTGATCTGCGGCGAGGACGAGTTGGCGCAGCCATCCGGGGGCGTTGGTTGCGGATTTTTGGTTTTGCGATTGCCAAGCATTGAACAGAGTGAATTCGTGATCGGCGCATTGAGCGCGCGAGGCTTCGCTATCGAGCGGAGTGGTAGCTTCTGTGGTCGCGACAATAGCGAGACTTTCGCCGGGGTTCAGCGTGACGTGAAAGAGCGCGGCAAAGAGATGGTCTTCGCGATCGTCGAGGCCGCGCTCTGTTTCCATGGGCAGGTAACAATCGCGATACCACTCGTGTTGTGGATCGCAGGAGGCTTGTGCGCTTTTTAAATAGAAGGGCGTGGCGCCTTCGAATGGCAGAATCATAACGCCGCGTTCGACAGGGGCGATTTTCATGTGCCAGTCCCCGGCATGGGTGAGTGAATGAAAATCGCGATAGTTGACGAGGGCCTTCAGGTCGATTTCGATAGGACCGCTGGCTCGCGAAAGAGTGTAGTGAATAAACGTGGTGTTTTCGCCCTGAACCATCCAAACCCGCTTTTCGAGCAAGGCATCTGCCAAGGCGTAGGTCCAAACGGGAGTGGAGCCTTCGAGACGGAAACTTTCGAGGTAAACAAAGCCCTGCGGATCGACGGCACCGCTGGCCCAGCGATGGGTTGCCAGGCCATACGTGGCACCACCATATCGAACGGTCTCATCGAGCACCGCGACGAGTTGAGTGCGGCCGAGCGGCCGCTGAAGGGCAGCGATAAGTAGGCCGTGGTAGCGGCGCGTCGTGCTTGTGGCGATAGTTCCAGAAGCAAAGCCGCCGATGCCGTTGGTGACGAGCCACTCGCGCGATTCGGCGGCGGGGAGATTGCCGCAGATTTCACGCCCAAATTGAACTTGTGACTGTACTTCGATCGGAAACGAAGGTTGTTGCGGCGCCACGGCTTTCCTTTTCTTCGGAGTTGCCTATGCCACGAATTGTCGCTCAGTGTTTACCGGGCTTGAGCCACTTTGTCATCAGGAAACGAGAGTGATCGTCGTAGCCTGCGCGTCGGTAAAGCTCCGTAGCGGGGTCGTTGCCTTGATCGACTTCGAGATGGATGGCGTTCACTCCCAGTTCGCTAACGCTTTCTTCGACAAATTGCATAGCGCGCCGGCCGATTCCCAACCGCCGATATTGTGGCTCGATGTACAGCTCATCGATGAAGGAATCGCGCCCGTGATATTCGAAGCTATAGCCAAACGTCAGAACAATGTAGCCGACAAGAGTTTCTCCATCCAAGAAAACCCAGGCACGGCCAAGGTCTGGAGTCGCTAGAAACTTGCGCAGAACGCCGCGGACAGCCGATTCATCGAAAAAATAGGCTCCCGGTTCCTGTTCGGCCAGATTGCGCATCATGCGGAGCAACGCCTGCTCGTCTTCCAGGACGGCGGGACGAAAAATGACGCCAGGCACTTTACTCTCCACTTTGTTCGATCAACTTGGCGACCAGTGCGGTCCAGCCGGTCTGGTGACTCGCGCCGATGCCGGCGCCATTGTCTCCATGGAAATATTCGTAGAAGAGGAGCAAATCCTTCCAGTGAGGATCGCTCTGGAAAACTTCGGTACCGCCGGCGACCGGCCGCCGACCGTCCTTGCCCCGAACGAAAATATGGACGAGGCGGCGCGAGACTTCGGCAGCCACTTCCCAGAGATCCGTTTCGCTCCCCGAGCGAGACGGAAATTCGACTTTGAAGTCCTCGCCGTAATAGTGGTGAAACTTCTGCAAGGATTCGACAAGGAGATAATTCAGTGGGAACCAGATGGGACCGCGCCAATTGGAATTGCCGCCAAAGAGGCCGCTGGTGGATTCGGCGGGTTCGTAGTCGACGCTGCTGACGTGACCATTGACCTGCACTTCATATGGATGATCGAGGTGATAGCGGGAGAGAGAGCGCACACCATAGGGAGAGAGAAATTCGGTTTCATCGAGCATGCGGCTGAGAATACGCTTCAATTGCTTGCGGTTGGCGAGCGAAAGCAGGCGGCGAACGCCGCGCGCGGAGCGCTGCGTCATTTCGATGTGTTCCGGCACGTCCGCGTGATTGTCCACGAACCATTGCATGCGGCGCTTGAATCCGGGCAGGCGGTCGACGATCTCTGGCTCGAGAGTCTCCACCGCGAAGAGAGGAATGAGACCGACCATGGAGCGAATCTTCAGGAAATGGTTATCACCGTTCGGCAAGTGAAGCACGTCGTAATAAAAGCCATCTTCGTCGTCCCAGAGAGCTATGCCTTCCGTGCCCATGTCGTTCATGGCGTGGGCAATGTTGACGAAATGTTCGAAGAATTTACTGGCAACGTCTTCGTAAGCGGGATCTTCCTTGGCCAGTTCGAGGGCGATGGCCAGCATGTTGAGGCAATACATCCCCATCCAACTGGTGCCGTCGGATTGTTCGAGGTGGCCGCCGGTTGGCAGAGGCGCTGAACGGTCGAATACTCCAATATTGTCGAGACCGAGAAATCCACCCTCGAAGATGTTCATGCCGTCGGGATCTTTGCGATTGACCCACCAGGTGAAGTTGAGCAAAAGCTTGTGGAAAACTTTTTCGAGGAAGCCGCGGTCAGCAACGCCGCGCACGCGCCGTTCGATTTTGTAGACTCGCCAGGCGGCCCATGCGTGGACAGGAGGATTCACATCGCCGAAAGCCCACTCGTAGGCGGGCAGTTGCCCGTTGGGGTGCATGTACCATTCGCGAAGAAGAAGGACGAGCTGCTCTTTCGCATAATCCGGATCCACGATCGCAAGGGCAATGCAGTGAAATCCCAAGTCCCAAGCCGCGTACCAGGGATATTCCCATTTGTCCGGCATGGACATGACATCGTCGTTGTAGAGGTGCTTCCAATCTTTGTTGCGGCCTTTCAAACGCTCGCGAGGCGGCGGAGGCCCCACGGGGTCGCCTTCAAGCCAGTTGCGAACATCGTAGTGGTAAAACTGTTTGGACCACAACAGGCCGCCCAAAGCCTGGCGCATCACGTTTTTTGCGTCATCAGATAGTTCCGAAGTGACGCGCGAAGCGTAGAACTCGTCGGCGTCCTTCTGACGAAGAGAAAACACGTTGTTGAAGCCTGCGCCAAAATCATTCGTGGGCGGCACGCCTTCGGGGCGATCGTCGTGCCCCGGCGACGTGATAGTGCCGACGACGCCCAAACCTCGTTCCATCGTTGCAAGCGGTTCCATGTCGGTAAGTCGCAGTTTGATTGTTTCACTTTGGCCAGGGCCGAGCTGCAGCGGATAATACGCGGCCATTTTTGTCCCTGTCTGCTGAGGGTTGACGCTGGATTTATTTCCAAGAATCAAATACTCGTGAAAAGCGTCCTTCACATAAGGCGAGCGGTTCTTGGCGTTGAAAAGTTTGGCAAAGTTAGTCTCGTTTTCGGTAAAGAGCAGCTCTGGTTGGCCGGGGCACAGAAGCCAGCGTTTGCCGTACTTCCAGTGTTCAACCTCGGCGCACAAGCTCCCGGGAATGCTGGTGGCTTTCTGAGCGCGGGGTCTGCGCAAATCCCGGCCCCAGGACCACGTGTTGCGAAACCACAAGGAAGGAAGAAGGTGCAGCAACGACGCTTCGGGCCCGCGATTTACAGCGGTAATCTTGATGAGGATGTCTTCCACGTCGGCTTTGGCGTATTCGATGAAGACGTCGAAATAACGGTCCTCGGCAAAAACACCAGTATCGAGAAGCTCGAACTCGGGTTGTTCGCGGTTGCGTCTGCCATTTTCCTCGACGAGGCGGGTGTAGGGAAATTCCGCCTGCGGATATTTGTAGAGCATGCGCATGTAGCTGTGCGTAGGCGTCGAGTCCTGATAAAAGTAATACTCCTTCACGTCCTCGGCGTGATTGCCTTGATTCCCCGTGAGGCCGAAAAGTCTTTCTTTAAGGATAGGGTCGCGGCCGTTCCACAGCGCGAGTCCGAAGCAGATCATCTGGTGGCGGTCGGAGATGCCGCCGATGCCGTCTTCGCCCCAGCGGTAGGCGCGCGATCGCGCATGATCGTGCGGGAAATATTCCCAAGCGGTGCCACCAGGGCTGTAGTCTTCGCGCACGGTGCCCCACTGGCGCTCGGAGAGATACGGTCCCCAGCGCTTCCAGTATTTTTTGCGAGTGCGGTCTTCCTCGAGCCTCTGGTCTTCCTTGGATTGGAGTCTGGCCATGGTTTGGAGTCCCTCAGTTGGCGCGCTCAAATTATGGTTTATGGTCGCATCTTTTGGGAATCACAAAGGCGACGGGTGTGGCGCGCGTGCCCGTTCGGGCACGCCCTGACGAAAGGAGCCACCCCCCCCGAACATGGGATGCTTCAGCTAAATGCAAGGTCGCGGAGAATTTACAAGAATATTGCGGCACACTGCCGGGGCGGAAAATATTTTTGCGCAAAGAATTCTCTCAGCCTCTGAAAGCGCAGATAGGTTTAATCCGATGTACCCTAAAACCATGCGAGAGCGTCCGTTTATTAATAGAATATTCGAGGAGATGGAGCACATGTTTGAGCCCCAAGCGCGAGTTTGGAGAGCGACATATCGGCGGTTACCTGAAATACTATTCGCGATCGCCACATTGCTCACGGTTTCCCTCTCGTCCGGCCGCGTCCGGGCGCAGGGGCGTTCCACCAATGAATTGCGCAAAACCGATCAATCGGTGGGCGCCCTGATCCGCAAGGTGTCTCCGAGTGTGGTGCAGATTCTGGTGTCAGGTTACGGCCAAGTTGAGGAAAGCGAGCACGGGAACACCGGCGTGGTCATTGGGCGGCAGAGGGCGATCGGTTCGGGATTCATTATAGATCCGAGCGGATACATTATTACCAACGCGCACGTGGTGAAGGGAGCGCAGCGTGTACAGGTGGTGCTTTCGAGCGCGAATTCCGACGATTCCTCGGACGCGGCGCTTGCTTCAAAAACAAGTCTCGTTCCGGCGCGGATCATTGGCGTCACCAGCGAAATCGATCTCGCGCTGCTCAAGGTAGATGCCGCCGGTCTTCGAGCACTGAAGCTGGCAAGCTACCGGAACCTCCAGCAAGGCGAATCGGTGTTTGCGTTCGGAAGCCCAGAAGGGCTGCGCAATACGGTGACGCGCGGAATCATTTCCGCCGTCGCGCGGCAGACCGATCCCGACGCGACGATGGTTTATATCCAGACGGATGCGGCTATCAACCCCGGCAACTCGGGCGGTCCGCTGGTGAATGTAGACGGCGAAGTCGTCGGCGTGGACACCTTCATTTTGTCGCAGTCTGGCGGAAACGAAGGGCTCGGATTTGCAATCCCGTGCAGTGTTGTGAACATCGCTTACCAGCAGTTGCGCAAATTCGGCCATCTGCACCGCCCGGAAATCGGGATCGTCGTTCAGACGATTACGCCAACACTGGCGGAGGGTTTGAAGCTTCCGCGCAACTTCGGAGTTGTGATCTCGGACGTTTTGCCTGGCGGGCCTGCCGAGGCCGCGGGAGTGCGTATTGGAGACGTCCTGCTGGCTATCGACGGTAAAGCGGCGAGCAGCGTGCCTTACGTGGCTTTTCATCTGATGTCGCGCGAGAGCGGAGACAAGGTGCACCTGGACATACTGCGGGGGACTCTGCGGCTGGGATTCGACGTGGCGTTGATGGAGCCGCCCAAGGACATGGATCAGATCACCGCGCTGGCCGACCCGGAAAAAAACCTGGTTCCCGCGCTCGGCATTCTTGCCATAGAAATCGACGAGAGAATTGCGGCAATGGTGCCGGAGCTCCGCGATCCTTTTGGAATCATTGTGGCCGCGCGTGCGGCGGGGACCACTGCGGAAGTGCCGCTGACCGCAGGCGACGTAATCCGTACGCTGAATGGCGAACCGATGACCACGCTGGAACGTTTGCGTAATGCATTGAAAGCCTTGCCGCCGGGCGCCGCAGTCGTGCTGCAAATTCAGCGCGATCAGAAGCTGACGTATGTGGCGTTTACGCTGGACTAAGCGTGGCGTCCCAGCCTGACAGTTCCAAGCACTAGGCCAAGCCTAGCTGCTTGCGCACTTCCGCGACGATCTTTTCCGGAGGCGGCGCGGCATCGACGGTGATCGCGTCCGTCGGTTCTTCGAGAGTGGCAAACTGGCTGGCAATCAGATCTTGCTTGGCAAAATGCCCTTTTCGCGCCTGCACCCTTTGCAGGAACAGTTCATAGCTTCCCTTCAAATAAACGAACTTTACGTCGGGACCGACGCGAAGTTCATCGCGATAGCTCTGTTTGAGCGCCGAGCAGGCCAGCACCACGTTGCGGCCCTCCGCAATCCACTCGACGATTTTGTCATGGAGCGCTTTCAACCACGGCTCACGGTCCGCATCGGTCAACGGAATGCCGTGCTTCATTTTTTCGACGTTTCCCAGCGGGTGAAAATCGTCGGCGTCCACAAACTCCCATCCCATTCGCTTCGCGAGCGAGGTGCCGATGGTGGTTTTGCCGGAGCCGGTCGTGCCCATGATGATCACGATCATGGCAGCCTTATGCGGGGAAACATGGCGTCATGAGAGCAAAAAAGATTGGCTGGGAGACCTGGACTCGAACCAGGATAGCCAGATTCAGAGTCTGGAGTCCTACCAATTGGACGATCTCCCAGCGGTTGAAAATAAGCAGTTTAGCGGCGGTTACCTCGTGGAGCGGGCAGTTTTTTCACTGACTTTTCACCGTTGGACACCAGACCTTTTTGACCCGATTCGGACGACTGTACACGGCGCATCGCTTCTACCACGTCTTCGGTATCTACGATGTGATATCGGTCAAAAACATCCCGAGTCTTGTGGCCACTGATCTTCATTGCTACCTTTTCATTTACACCGGCCTTCATCAGATTCTTAATAGCCGACCGGCGCAAATCGTGAATGATGAGTCCAGTATAACGTGGGTCCTGCTTGCCTTCAACCTCGGTCAGCGTTCCGAGTTTGGCCAGGACGCAGGCCTTATGCCACTCTTTCCTCAAGTTCGTTGTGTCGAAAACGCGTCCTTGTCTCTTGTCGACTTGTTTCAACATCTTGACCAAGACGTTAGGCAGCGGAATGGTGCGGGCCTCGCTGTTCTTGGTCTGATCCTCTTCGAGACGAATAAGAGCAGCCGGAAGCTCGACTTGTCTCCAATCGATCTGCTCAGCTTCACCCAAGCGGACACCGCAATAATAGAGAAAGGTTACCAAGGGTTTTAAATTTATCGGAAGATGAGACAGGAGGGCGTCAAACTGTTCTTTGGCCAAGAAGCCTTTCCTGGCGGGGTTGTTCTTGAGGAGTCTGATTTTAGGGGCGATTTGAATCTTGTTGTCTTCGCGGGCTAGCGTGAACATTCGGCGAAGCAAGCGGAGAGAGCCGTTGACGGTATCGTTAGAGACGCCTTTTTCCAAACGCTCTTGGGCAAACTCCCGAATCGAATCAACCGTGATCTTAGTAAGAGGAACGCCGGGATTCTCTGGTTCGCCATTCTTGGCTTTGTAATCGAAGAACTCATCAAGCGGTTTCAGGCCCCAGATCGTTTCAGAGCCGTCAGCCATTGTCTGCAGCGACTTATTACCGCGCTCGACATAGTTCTGTATCAAGGCTCCGCGAAGATCGGCATAGCGGATCTTACGGAGTTCAACTTCTGGCGTGATGCCGCGCTCTGTATCGCCCATCAGGCGCCGAAGGGCTTTCTTCGCCTCTTCCTTGACCTCGGTCTTGGTGCTGACCTCAATGGGGCGGCCTTCTCGGTAGAACTTCGCATAGAAAAAACGGCACCCCTTTTTCTTGATTAAACCGCCTTCACCGCGTTCTCGACGCTGGGCCATATGGACCTCCCGTGTAAATAGGTTCGCACAGAGTTCAGTGAAAGGAAACCAGATTCTTGGTGAAAATCAAGCAGCTTTAAGGCTGGCGGCGAAGGCTCGCAGGTCATCGATATGAATCAGGAATCGACGACCGACCTTTTTGAACACAAGTTTCTTTGACCAATGCAAGTGACGCACAGTCCAAGGCGTGGAGGAGAGCATGCGAGCGGCACCATTGATATCAAGCAGAAGGGGTTCGGGATTCGCTACAGGCGAGATTACTGCGGGTGGGACAACTGCGGAGTGCTTCTTTCCCATGGGCATTGTGCTTCAGCTATGGTGTCCCCGTCGCGGCGTTGGGCGCTCGCTATGGTGCGTTTGCCATCACCAAGTAGATTGTTTGGTTTTCGCTTACTTTCCTGTAAATGTCCATCCCACGGTCTGCCGGTGGGACGTTGATGCAGAAAACATTATAATACGAATCCGGCTAAATGTCAAGTACCTTTTAGTATGTGGCGTTGGCGATAATCAATAACGTCCTGATGCGATATGTTGTGGAAACAAGCATATCGAACGGCGCGACCGGCGTTCACTGTCCACAAATCCAGATTCCACTTTCATAACAATGCTGGCTCCGTCGACCCGAGTAAACTGTGGTTGCATTACGACCAAGGCTCGGGAGGAAGGAGCCAACATGATCATTATAGGAGTAGA
>Ga0209446_1000178_pt1 | contig 15735 bp, 11 predicted proteins | sample BogFormECP04_OM2_FD_188242 | JGI IMG/M metagenome (GOLD analysis project Ga0209446, IMG submission 188242) | Bog forest soil microbial communities from Calvert Island, British Columbia, Canada - ECP04_OM2 (SPAdes) (version 2) | ecosystem: Environmental > Aquatic > Freshwater > Wetlands > Bog ... | reverse complement strand
CCTCGATTCGAGCGGAGACCGGAGGTTTCGTTTCTAGAAGCGGTGGACGTCCAAAGTCAACCCCCGAGGAGCCGGGTTTGAAATTCTTCATATCGACATCGCCGCCAGAGATGGTTAAGGGGTTATAGGAAACTTCACGACGAACTTGGTCTTGCTCCGCCTGGGCGGCCAGAAGGTCCGCTTTCAGCCTGTCGGCGTCAGGATTATCGCACTCTGTTGTCGGTGGCTTTGGTACTTCGGCCACGTTCGCTGATGAGGACTCTGCAGGAGGAGCAGAAGTGCTCGGCGCCGGATACTGCGCGCCCAGGTCATCGTTGGTGACGATCTTCGGACGCTTCGTGGAATTTGATTGATGCTCGCGAACGTTCCTTGCGGCCTCCGCTACCGATTCCGCAGGATGCGGTGCTTCTTGAGATCGCACCGGGACGCCAAGCGCAAGCGCGAGAACCGTGATGGTTAATGACCACGCCCAAGACACGCCAAACGGTTGGCATGTTAAGAGTTTCGAGGGCTCGCTGGTATTACTCCTCATTTCCACATTGACCTCCTTAAACCCACAATCCAAATCTCAGGGGTTCCTGCCCATAAGCATCTTAGGGGACTATCTCGCTATCTTTTCCGGATTTCAAGCTTATTTTTTTGCAGGTGGTAGACCCAGTTCGCGCGTCGTCACAAATTCAGGTGATCCTGATTAACACGTAACCGGAAAAGTGGTACTGGGACGAACAAGCCGTATTTAGTAAAGTTTCTCAGGGTCACCCGACCTGACTTCCTTTAGCGAAAGCGATGACTATCCTCGAAACAGAAAGGCTAAATCTGAGAAACTGGCACGCAGCCGACCGTCAGCCGTTCGCTCAGATGAATGCGGACCCGCTGGTGATGGAATTCATGCCAGCCACTCTTTCTAACTCAGAGAGTGACTTGCTAGTGGACAAGATCGAGAAGCATTTTCAAACGCATGGTTTCGGCCTGTTTGCAGCGGAACTGCGTGCAAGACGTTCCTTCATTGGTTACATCGGTCTGGCCGTCCCGTCATTTCAAGCCAGCTTCACCCCCTGTGTGGAGGTGGGTTGGAGATTGTCGGCAATTCACTGGGGCAAAGGACTGGCAACCGAAGGTGCATGCGAGGTGATGCGGTACGCTTTCGGAGTTCTCAAGCTTGATGATGTCGTCTCATTTACAGTCCCTGCTAATGCGAGGTCTCGGCGTGTCATGGAAAAGCTCGGCATGACGCACGACCCAGCAGATGATTTCGACCATCCGAATCTGTCCGAGGGCCACCCCCTCCGTCGCCATGTGTTGTACCGGCTTAAAGGTTCTGTGCATAGCGCACGTGAAGGAAGACCTTTTCAATGAACAGGAGCTAGCCGTTCCTAAGGCAATGATTCTGGCAAATGGATACGCCATGTCCGCACCACAGCAGGTGAAGCGATCGGGGTGAGGGGCCGGCTCAGTGTTCTGGCGCTACTTTCTCGTAGCAGTCTCGTCCCGTAGTAATGTCCTCACCGAAAAGTTCGACATAATCTACTGTTCGGAGCCAACCCGATTTGCGTGTCTGAACATAGATCTTGCGAAGATAAGCCTCGTGGCCTCCGATAAGCATGACAGCACGCACTTTGCCGCCTTCTTGATAGATGTGGATCTCTCTCCGCTTCTGGGAAACCAGTGTCATCCAATAGGATTGGTCAGAGCTATCTCTCCGGATCGTGAAACCGTAAGCGAGCCTCTTTTCTAGGGCGCTGAGATTTTGGCGCCCACCGTCCTCAGCTGCCATGACCCAATAAACAACCACAGGTTCCTTGGGATCGAAGGACCCATCCTTCCCGATTTTTGCGTCATAGTGGACCACGTTGGCGTTCGTGCTTCTCTCGATGATGAATAGGCCCTGATACGAGTCGTCGGGTGATCCGAGCGCGCCAAGGTAAACCAGGAAAAGTACGAGGAGGCATTGCATTGGGGCACAATAGCATGGTCCCTGTCGGACGCCCGCTTGGAATCAGCCTCATTCGCGTAGGCCACTTCAAGTGTGATTGATCCATTGGAAACATCTCCATCACCAAGGACGGCGATTCTGCGGTCCTACATTTCAAGAGTGTAAAACCGTCCTCGTCGATGGAAATGGCGTGGACGTCGATGCTACTAGTCTGCGCTACCTGGCTTTGCTGGAAAGTGACCTTAGTGCCGAATTCCGCCACTTCTGGAGCGACGACCAAGCCACCCAGTTGTTGGTGGCGCTTGATCCACACTTGCTCAGTTGTGGAAATTTACTTCGTGGACCTGATTTTCCGTAATATAGCGCAGTAATGATTCTGATCACCGGCGGAACTGGGTTCATCGGAAGCCATCTGGTCGAGGCCGTCTGCGCCCGTGGCGAGCCGCTGCGCTGCCTGATCCGACACGACAGTTTAAAGCGACATCCTTTCGCGTTGCCTGCCCAAGCTGAGCTTGTGTTCGGTGACCTCGTATCCGGCGAGGGTCTGAGGGATGCCCTCAAAGGCGTCAGCACCGTGATACACCTTGCAGGTGTGACGAAGGCGCTTTGGACGAGCGAGTTCTACTCGGGTAACGCGCAAGCAACGGAGAATCTCGCGCGGGCGGTCACCGGGCGCGGGGTTCGATTTGTGCACGTCAGCTCTCTCGCTGCCATCGGTCCCAGCAGCGATGGCACGCCCCTCTCCGATGACGCCGAACCGCATCCCGTCACACACTACGGAACATCCAAGCTGGAAGGGGAGCGGATTGCGCGGGCGCTGGTCCCCGACGCGGTGATCGTGCGACCGGCCGTGGTCTACGGCCCGCGCGACACGGACGTGCTGGAAATGTTCAGGTCGATTAATAGGGGCTTTGCGCTGGAGATCTCGGGCGGCGAACACTGGTTTCAGGCGATCTATGTAAAGGATCTGGCCGACGGGTTGCTGGCAGCGGCATGCAGCCCTCAGGCCGGCGGCCGCGCGTACTTTCTTGCCCACAAGAAGGCGGTCTCCTGGAGTGAGTGGAATTCCGCGGCGGCGCACGTCATGCGCAAACAAATGCGAGCGCTACGGATTCCTTTGCCGCTTGCGTACGCCGTAGGCGGCCTTGCGGAAGTTTGCTCGCGACTTACAGGGAAGCCAGTGATCATCTCGCGCGAGAAGGTGAAGGAAGCGCAATGCCGCCACTGGACTTGCGACACGCGCCGCGCGGCGCAAGAGCTCGGCTTCGAAGCGCAGACACCTCTGGAGCTTGGACTCGCCCAAACGCTCGCCTGGTACAAGGAGGCGGGTTGGCTGAAGTATTGAACTCGAATCGCCGCTTTTGGGCCGCTGACAAACTGATCCTGGCTTACCTTGCTGGCGTGGGTGCGTTGGTCGCGGTGCACTGGAATCGGCTTCCCGAAGCACCGGAATTGCTGGCCTTGCACGTTGGGGCGGCCGTCGCCATCGTGTTGGCCTCGACGCACGGCGGTCGCGCGGTCTGGTACTTTCGCCATTGGTATCCGCTTCCGCTGGTGGCTTCCTTCTATAAGGAGATGGCGATCCTGATTCCAGCGGTCCGAGGCGCGGCCACCGACCAACGGCTCGCAGATCTCGACTTTTCCATTTGGCATGCGAATCCGACCGTCTGGCTGGAGCGCATCCAAACGCCAGCGCTCACGGACTTTCTGCAATCTGTCTATACTCTGTTTGTTCCCGCGGTTCTGTTGGTCCCCTGGCTGTTGTGGCGGAAACGGCGCTTCGTGGACTTTCGATATTGCGCTTTCCTGATCTCGCTGGGCTTTCTGACGTCTTATATCGGGTACATCCTTGTGCCTGCGCGCGGGCCCCGCTTCTTGCTCGATCACTTACAGCATTCGCCTTTGCAAGGAGGATGGGTGGTGCACGTGATGCGGACGACGCTTGATCGCCTCGAGTCAGCCCATTACGATTGCTTTCCGAGCGGCCACGGTGAGCTCACGATCATCGCCTGGTGGAGCAGCCGCCAAATCTCGAAGCGGCTCTCCCTGGTATATTTGGCGTACACCCCTTGCATTATTTTTGCTACAGTTTACCTTCGATATCACTACACGGTTGACTTAGTGGCGGGCGGGCTGCTTGCGGCGGTCTTGATTGCGGCGGGACCGATGATCTACCGGAAGCTGTCTGGAAAAGAGGATTCGATTGCCGCTTGAGGTCGCAACGGCAGATAGCAAGCGAGCATTGAAAGAGTTTATTGAGTTTCCCTATTTGCTGTACCGCGGCGACCCTTTTTGGGTGCCTCCATTGCGGATCGCGGTCAAGGAACTGCTGAACCGAGCCAAGCATCCCTTTTACGCCAACGCTGAGGCCGAGTTTTTCCTGGCGCGGCGCGACGGCCGCGTGGTGGGCCGGATCGCCGCTATCCTAGACCGCAATCACAATAAGTTTCACAAGGAGAACGCCGGGTTCTTCGGCTTCTTCGAATCGACAAACGCCCCGGAAGTGGCGGCGGCTCTGCTCGGCGCCGCACGAAAGTGGGTATTCGGCCGCGGAGCAGTGCTGCTTCGGGGACCCGTGAATCCCTCCACGAACTACGAATGCGGCATGTTGGTCGACGGCTTCGATTCCAATCCGATGGTCATGATGACCTACAACCCGCGCTATTACCCGGCGTTGATGGAAAACGTAGGGCTACGCAAAGCAAAGGATCTTAACGCTTACGTCAATACCGCGGCGGCGGTCGAGCTAGAGAAGATCGGGCGGGTGGCGGACCGCAAGCTCGCCAAGAGCGGGGTCACGGTCCGGCGCATCAACATGAAGGATTTCGACGGCGAAGTGGGCCGCATCTGGGATGTGTATAACTCGGCGTGGAAGCGCAACTGGGGATTTGTACCCATGACTCGAGAAGAGTTCTTCCTGATGGGCAAAGAGATGAAGCAGATTCTCAAGCCTGAGCTGGTGCTGGTAGGGGAAGCGGGCGGAAAGCCGATTGGGTTCGCACTGGCCTTGCCCGATGTCAATTTCGCGCTCAAGCCGGCGGGCGGCAGCCTCTTCCCGACGGGCCTGTTCAAAATTCTGTATTATCAACGTCTGATTAAAAGTCTGCGTGTTCTTGCTCTTGGGGTGGTGGAGGAGCATAGAACCTCCGGTGTAACGGCTGCCTTCTATGTCACGCTCGTGCGGACTGCCAGGAAGTTGGGATACAGCGGCGACTGCGAAATGTCGTGGATCCTGGAAGATAACGTTCTGATGACACGCTCCCTGGAGGTGATGGGCGCAAGACACTACAAGACCTATCGAATCTACGAATGGCACTGAACACCAACCTGACGACCACTGCGAAAAAGAAGAGCGCTCGAGCGAACGATATTTTCGAGAAATGCCGCGCGTTCACTCGCCCCGGCGAGCTCCAGAAAGCCGGTCTATACATGTACTTCGAGACCTTCGGAGACCGGGACGGCTGCCAGCCGGGAGAGGTGCGGCTGGGCTCGTCGAAGGTGCTGATGTTCGGGTCCAACGATTACCTGGACCTGATCACGCACCCGCAGGTCAAAGAAGCCGCCGTGCAGGCGATCCGGAAGTACGGCAGCGGATGCAGTGGCTCGCGGCTGCTGAACGGGACCCTGGATCTGCACGTGAAGCTGGAGGCGGAGCTGGCCGCCTTCGTGCGCAAGGAAGCCGCGATGATCTTCGGCACTGGGTTTCAGGCCAACTACGCGACGCTTTCGGCGCTAACCGAAAAGGGCGACGTGATGATCTGCGATCACAACCTGCACGCCAGCTTGGTGGAAGGAGCGTTGCGGTCGGTAGCGCGCGTGATGCGCTTCCGGCATAACGATCTGGATCATTTCGAGCGGTGCCTAAACAACTGTGCTTCCGAAGAGAAGATCCTGGTGGTCTCCGAAGGCGTGTTCAGCATGGAAGGGGACTTGGCCGAGTTGCGCGGGCTGGTGAACCTTTCAAAATCCAACGCGGCGCGCATCTATGTGGACGAAGCACACGGGCTGGGAGTGTTGGGGCGGACCGGGGCGGGCGCGGCGGAACACCTGGGGGTGCTGGACGAAGTGGACATCGTGATGGGCACGTTCAGCAAGGCGCTGGCGTCTGTGGGCGGGTTTATCGCGGGCCCGCGTGAGGTGGTGGATTATCTGAAGCACACGGCGCGGCCGTTCGTGTTTTCGGCGAGCCTACCGGCGGCGGCGGTGGCGGCGGCCGGAGCGGCGCTGGAGATCATCCGCAAGGAGCCGGAGCGGCGCCTGCGGCTGCTGCAGATGGCCCGCGCGCTGCGCGCGGAGCTGCGGGCGCGCTTCTTTTCGGTGCTGGATGGGGAGACGGCAATCGTGCCTGTGGTGATCCGGGAGGAAAGGGATTTGTGCCGGCTGTGCAAGGCGCTTTTGGCCGAAAACATCTACATCAACCCGGTGCTGAAGCCGGCCGCGGCGCAGAATTTGCTCCGCATTTCCTGCACTTCCGCTCACACCGAAGCGCACATCGAGAGGCTAGTCGCGACGCTTACGAAGGTGGCGGGGTGCCTCGGCATCGAGCGCTAGCCTGAGCGTTGCTCACTTCGCTCGCTGAAAATCTTAAGAAGAAAGCAAGCTGGTGCGGGACCGGGCGCAGCCGTGGCAGTGTCGTTCCTAAATCACTCGGAAGCTATTCCGGTCCAGAAGTCCTGTTGTAGGAAGTGATCTCCTCGCTTGGCATCGATCCTGGACGGACACGAGGCAAACCGAAAGTTATGCTGGGTCAGAGGTCCGCCTCTGGGAAGTATTGAAAACCAAGCTCAGAGAACAACAAACTCGTGCTTGAGGAAGACCACAACTCGTGGTTAGAGTCATGTGCTCTAACCATCCGCTTGGATCTGCTTCCCACAACCCCGTTTCTAGCCCGCAACGGGCACTTGTAGTGCAACTACACAGGCAAGTAGATCGAGTGCTGATATAGTTCCGGCCCCCTCGTGTCAGGTTTCAAGGGATGAAATTCGGGGACTGAGGCAAAAGCGGATTAGGTTGATACGCATAAAGGGCTCTCGCGCCCGAATGGAGCGTGAAACCTCCGGGTTGGGAGTTCAAGTCTCTGCAGACTTGCCCGTCCCATTCTCCTTACAAATGGAAACTTCCGATGGCATCCAAACCCCGAAAACACGCTTAACGGACAAGTGACTCTCACCGGCAGATTTAGCCAACGGCTGTCACGCCATCTGCTCGGCCAGAAGGCCACCAACCGCTTCAGTTTTGCCCTGCATAACCCATACCAGCCAGCATGCCTCGCATATAAGCAAAGCTGGCGACAGCGCCCGGCATCGGGTCCTCGGGATGAATTTCATACTCCAGATCGACGAAGCCCATGTACTTTATCGAGCCAAGGGCTTCAAAAATCTTCTTCAGCGGCATGATGCCTTCTCCTACTGGCACCTGGCTCTCCTTGCTCTGGAAGTTCGTGAGGTCCTTCATGTGCACGTTAAACAGCCGTGCGCCCACTTCGTGGATGGCCTGAACCACGTCCGTGCCGGCACGAACTGTATGTCCGACATCAATGCAGCACCCGATGCGCGGATCCATCCCCTTCACCGCCTTCAACACATCCAGCGGCGAATGCCACAACTTATCTTCCGGGCCGTGATTATGGATGGCGATACGGATGTCGTATTCCTTTACGAATTTCTCTATCCGCGGCAGAGTTTCCGGTGTGGGGTCGCCCGCGACAATCACGCCAATCCCCGCTCGTTTGCAGTACTCGAATTTGCTTCGGATGTCCGCGTCTTCGTCTTTCGCGAAATAAATGGTTCCTGCAGCGTGAAGCTTGATGCCCGCCGCGACATAGTCTGCCAGTGCATCCGCTTCTTCCCGGGTATCCAGCGGGAGATGATCTTTGACGTCCTTCGCATTCAAATCCAATACGTTGAGCTGCTTCAAGAAGCCAATCATCTGCGCCCGGCTGAAATTGCGGAACGTATAGCTGGCCAGCCCCAGACGAATAGTCGATCCTTCGTTAGCTGGCGACTGCTCCGCGGCCACTGCAAAAACACTCCTCGAGATAGCGAACGCCGCCGTAACCAGCGCACCCGAGCAAACGAAATTGCGGCGCGAAGAAATGTTTTTCAAGTGCAACTCCTCGCTCGGTCGGCACTGCTGCATCTTAGACATCCGGTGCCCAACCCTTCTCGTACTCGCGGCCCCACATCTTCATAGCTTCCTCGTCGCCCTGGATCCGCCCGTCTCTCGTGTCGAGATGCAACTCCCGGTTGACCTCCCAGGCGATGTTGGAAAGCTGCAGCATCGTAACGGCGACGTTGCCCACAGAGATTGGAGCGTTAAGCTTCGCGCCTTTCCGGATTCCCGCGATGAAGTTTGCGAAGTGAGCATCCGTCATGGAATCGGCGCCGAGAAGGTCAGAAGACGACGTGGTGCTACCGGCCTTGAACTCGCTTGCTTTATTCCCTTTGAGGTCGTAGATCTCGTAGCCATCACGATCCACAACCACGGTGCCAGTCGTTCCCATAATTGCCGAGCCGCGGTCACGGCCGTAATACTTCATTCCCTGGCAGCTCTTGCCTTCCCAGGTGAGCATCTTGTCTTCGTATTCGAAGCTGGTCACCAGAGTGTCGTAAAACTGCCAGTCGTCTTTGAATTGGTATCTGCCGCCTGACGAAGTGACCCGTTTCGGATAGTCGACGCCAAGCGCCCAGCGGCAGACATCCACCTCGTGCGTTCCATTATTGAGCGTTTCGCCAGTGCCGTAGTTTCTAAACCAGTGCCAGTTGTAGGGATGCACGTTGTCCCTATAGGGCCGGCGTGGCGCCGGGCCCTGCCACAAGTCCCAATCCAGTTGCGCTGGCACGGGCGCCTCCTTGCCGGTGCCAATCGATTTCCGCACATTGCTGTACCAGGCTTTCGCGAGGTACGGCCTGCCTATAATGCCGCCGTGAATCTTTTCGACGATCTCGATGCTGTGTGGCGAAGAGCGCTGCTGCGTGCCCATCTGCACGAGCTTTCCAAAATTCTGCTGCGCCTGCACCAGCATTTGTCCCTCAGCAGGATTGTGGCTGCATGGTTTTTCCACGTAGACGTGCTTACCGGCCTGCAGTCCGGAGATGGCCATCGCTGTGTGCCAATGGTCGGGAGTGGCAATCGTGATGGCGTCCACGTCCTTCTGCTGCAGAATCACGCGAAAGTCCTTGTCCTTCGCAGGGGACTCGCCGGTCTCGCGCTGCACTGCGTCGGCGAACTTCTTGAGAATGTTGTCGTCCACATCGCAGACGTGCGAGATGCGAGCAGATTTCGTGTTCGCTTTAAGCGATGAGAGATGAGCATACCCGCGCCCGTTCAGCCCGATGACAGCAAAGTTGAGACGATCGTTGGAACCGAGAATCTGGCCATAACTCTTTGCCGTCGTTCCCACGGCCAGTCCCGCTGCACCCACTGCAAGTCCATCGAGAAACGCACGTCGTGAAACGCGAGAAGTCATGTAGCTTCCTCCTACGTGGTGATGTCCATAGAATCAATTCTAATCTACAGGCAAATTCACATTGCCTGATCGATGTTTGATTGACGAGCAAACGAGCTCAGCGGTTACTTGATCCGCTTAGCCTGCACGATTGTCTCGCGGTGGCCAGTCGGGTCAGAAGTTGAACTTTAAGCCGAGTTGAAGTTGGCGGCCGCCGGTGGCACTGGTGATATCGCCGAAGCTACTGCTGCCGAGCGTTATGCCCGCCGCTGTGCCATTGCCAGTGGTGAAGAAGAACTGTGGCGTATTGGTGACGCCAAAAGCCTCCAGGCGCAAATCCAGATTGAAGCGTTCCGTAAATCGAATCGACTTGGATAGCGCAGCATCCAGGTTGAAGAAGTTGGGGCCGCTGAGATAGTTCCGGCCCACATTGCCGAACGCAGTCCCCGTCGCGGCAGCAAAGCTCGAGGTGGAGAACCAGGGATCGCCGATGCCGATACCATGAAGGATCTGCAAGGGGGCAATCAAATTCGGCGTTTGAGTGTTGTTTGGGGCAAGAAGCCCGCCCGAAGGGGCGCTAAAGTAAAGCGGAAGACCAGACATCCATGTGAGGAAGCTGGAGACGCGCCAGCCACCGAGAATCGCGGCGCCAACGCCGGAAGAGACGAAGCGCTTGCCCTTTCCAAACGGCAGATCGTACACAATGCTTTGAACAAAAGTTTGTGTGCGATCGAAGTCGTTGCGCGCGTAATTGCGGCGCTGATTTATATAGAATGCCAGGCCGCCATCGTCGTCGGTTTGAAAGCCCATGCCTTTGCCGAAAGTGTAAGAGGTGGTGGTCGTAAAACCGTTCGAGAAGCGCCGGTCAAGTTTTGCCTGCAAAGCGTTATAGCTGGACGAGTATCCCGCAAAGAGGAGATTCGTGCTGGCCGTCCGCCCGAAGGGGGTAAACTCAGGCTGACCGGCGTTGCCGAGGCCGACTACGGTGGCAGCATTGAGGTTGTAGTTGACCACGGTGTCCACGCTGTGATTGCCGACGTAAGCTAAATCGAGAACGAAGCGTCCAGGCAGCGAATGCTGGATCGCCAGGTTCCAGGATTCCACGTACGGATTCTTGAAATTCTGATTCACTACGAAGTAGGCGGAGCCGACAGTGGGGTTGGTAATAATCCCGTTCGACGGAATGGCAGGCTGGATGAGGGCAGGGAAACCAGTCTCAAAAGTCGCAGTCTGCCCGCTGGGAAGCGCGGCCGGGCCGTAGGTCGCAACGGCAGGATTGAACGAGTTATTGGCGCGTACCGGGAAATTGTAGGCGTAGCTGTTGTCAGGGAAAGGGGTATAGCTGATCCCGAAGCCAGCGCGAATGACGGTCGATTCCCTCAAACGATAGGCCAGTCCCAGGCGAGGTGCAAAGTATTTGTAATGCGTCGTGATCCCCAGGTTGTCCGGATTGCTGCCGTAGCCGCTGACGACAAGCGTATTGTTGGTGGGATCGTAATTGGAAAAGCCTCCCTTGGCAACGGGTGTGGCGGGTGGATAAAACTCCCAGCGGACTCCAAGATCCGCTGAGAATTTGGGCGTGACCACCCACTTATCTTGCACGAAGGTGAAGAATTGCCACGCTCGATAGTTCGGGAAGAAAGTGGCCAGATCGCGCCCTGCCTGGCTTGGCACATCAAGCAGGAAGCTGGCGAAATCGTTCGTAAAACTAGTTTTGGACTCGCCGGCGCCGGTATTCAGCGCCGTCTGGCCATCACTGAAAGTATAGACACCGCGTGGACTGAAGGTCTGTTCCTGGAGCAAGGCATCGCGAACCCGGCGCAGGTCGGCGCCAAACTTAACCGTATGATTGCCTAGAACCTTGGTCCAGGTATTTGCAAAGTCAATATTCGTTTCCGAGCGGATCCAAGGCAGGCTCGCCGAGTAGCCAATCAACGGATTGGAAAACCCACCGTTGATAGTAATACCGACAATCCCGCTGGTGATCGGATTGAGGTTGACGCCAGGAATGCCGAGAGTCGTCGAAGTATCTGTGCCGTAATCGCTGTTGTGAGCTTCGTTGTGGTACCACCCGGCACCAAAGCGGAACTCGGCAACCAAGGTATTCGAGAAAAAGCGATTATAGTTGAGGCCGGCGCTATAAGTGTTCTGAACGCCCGTTCCCTCAAAATTGCCTTGTGCTGGTCCGCCAGCGATCCCGAATATGGGCGCCTGGAAAGTTGACGGACGCTGGTAGCTGAATCGGCCACTCAGGCGATCTTTATCGGTGAGATTGGCATCCACTTTGCCATCAAAGAAATCCGTGTCTTTGTGGTAAGGCAGGGTAGCAAAGAAGTTGTTCGCATTGCTCGCTGAGGTTGGGTTCGGCAAAAACGCGAGGAGCTTGGCGGAGATGGGATTGACCAAAGCCACCGGAATGACATTAGGGCAACCAGCGGCGTTGGTACAGACAGGATTAAACGCATCCACAGTAGTTCCATTAGGACCCGGAACCGTTGCAACACCAGGAGAGGACGAAGCGACTAGCGGCTGGCGGCCTGTGCCGTTCGGATTGCCAGAATACGGGTTGTAGATTGTCGTCGGCGTTCCGGTCGCTGTAGTCGCGACGTTCAAATTTCCCGAGAGCAACGCCATGCTCGGGACGGTGATCGTATTTGCGTTGGCCTCATGGTCTTTGACCATTAGATAGTCGGCGAAGAAAAAGAGCTTATTCTTCTTGATCGGACCGCCAATATTGCCGCCAAAGTAGTTATAGGCGAGATGTCCCACGGATTTGTCGAAATAGTTGCGAGCATTGAAATAATTGTTCCTTATGAATTCATAAGCAGAGCCGTGATAATCGTTGGTGCCTGACTTCAAGATAACGTTGGTGACGGCGCCACTCGCACGGCCTAGCTCCGCATCGAAATTACTCGTTGATACGTCCACAGTCTGGATCGCTTCCAGCGGCGGGATCAGGATTTGAAGCAGGCCGGTGCGTTCGTTGTCGTCGATCCCCTCGATCTGGTAATTGTTGCCCTCGCGCAGTTGGCCGTTGACTTCCGTCTGCAGCGAGCTGCTTGCGTTGAAGAACTGCGAGTGCTGAAAAGTGGCTCGAGTCGTGCCGGGCACGATGTTCAGAAGGTTTTGGAAATTGCGATTAGTGCCGAGTGGTATGTTCTCTGTTAGCACAATATCGAGCTTGCGACCCGTGTCGGCCCGCTCGGTCTGAAGGATGGGAGTTTCCGTCACCACGGTGACGGTTTCCGACACGTTTCCAGGCTGAAGGACCAAGTCGACGCGCTCGGTGGAGTTCACGACCAAATCTATGCCTGCTCTTGACTCGCGTTTGAATCCTGTCAATTCCGCGATGACCCTGTACGTGCCGGGCGGCAGATCTGGAAATACATAGTTGCCGCTTTCGTTTGTCTGCGAGGTGTGGCTGATCCCCGTGTTCGTTTCCGTGACCGTCACTTTGGCGCTGGCAACCGAAGCCCCGGACGAGTCCGTCACCGCTCCGAGCAAAGTTGCATTGACCGCCTGCCCCATGACTGGCGCAGAAAACCCAAAGAGTAGGGTCCCGAGGATTACGGCGATGCTGAAGCGCCACAGTTTGATGAGACCGATAGTGGCAGGAACGCCAAATTGTTCGGTATTTGTTGCGTAAGTCTTGTCCCGGCTATCTATCCAAGAGAAAGACGAACCAGACAGTTTTTTCATGACATCACACCCCCACGTGATTCGAAAGAACTTCAGGCCAAATCTAACGAGGACCATCGAAATGCTTGGAACTGGTTCCACACCCTAGCTGAGCGGAAACTCCCTGTCAAGCCAGAATCTCGTAAAGCCAATCTGTTGCATCGGTTCTCCGACTACTTGTTCCAAACGCGAGGATCCGCTGACCCTGCTGAGAATACCATCGCCGCTTTGGTATGCTAGACTGGCCCAGGAAAGAGGTCGAGGGTTTCTCGCCGAACCGAGCAAGACTCCATTGCGCTAAAAGGCCACACCTCCATGGAAGCAGTTCCAAGAAGAACGACGATCCGCGATGTTGCCCAGGCAGCTGCCGTCGGCATAGGGACGATTTCTCGCGTGCTCAATTCCAGTCCTCAGGTTAGCCGGGAAACCCGTGAGCGGGTGCTTAAGACCATCCGGCGTCTGGGATTCCGCCCCAACGCGCAGGCCCGCCGGATTCTCAAACGACGCTCAGAAATGGTCTGCTTTCTCCTGAGCAACCGCGATTTTCTCCATCCCTTTCATGCGCGCATCCTGCAAGGCGTCGAGTCTTATGCGAGTGACTTGAAACAGCACGTTTTGTTCGCCGCGCTGCATTATTCCCCGAGAACGCCTCCCGATAGGATCGACCTGCCTCCAGTTCTTCAGGAGCATGGTTTGATTGACGGACTCATTCTGGCCGGGACGATTTATCCGAATCTTCTCCGAAGAATCCAGTCCATCCATATGCCTTTCGTGGCCTTCAGTAACAATGTGGTTGGAATGGGCGACGAGCAGCAATTCGACCAAGTCGGCTTCGATGACTTCAATGGCACACTCCAATCTACGCGTTACCTGATAGCAAAGGGGCACCGTCAGATTGTTTTCGCTGGAGACATCTCCTACCCGTGGTTGCGTCGCCGATTCGAAGGCTACCGGCGAGGAATGTGGGAAAGCAAACTAAAGCCCGTCTCGATCATGGCCAGAAATACTCAGAGCTTCGTGGATTTCGGCCAAAACAGCGTAGAGCGAATCCTGTCCCGGCGGCCGCGGCCCACTGCCGCCGTAGCCGGCAACGACGAAATCGCCTACGGGCTTTGGCGATCGCTGCAACGGCACGAAATAAAAGTGCCTGGCGATATCAGCCTGGTGGGATTTGACGACCGTGAAGAGGCCCTTCTCATGGACCCTGCGCTTTCGACCGTCCGCGTCCACAAAGAAGAGATTGGCGAAACCTGTATGAAAATGCTTATTGAGCGGCTACATCATCCGCGAATGAGATTCAGCCAACGCATCCTGCCTACGGAATTCGTGATCCGAGGGACCGTCCGCCAACTGTGAGGATGACATCACCGCCGCGAAAGTGTATGCGGACGTCGAACCTGAGATTGACGGAACAATTGATCTGGACTTCAGCACTGCCGACGTGTTCCTGAATGCGGTTGGGATTTTGCCTAGCATTGCACACCGCCCGCGCGGCCGTGCCCGGTAAGTCGGCAATCCCCTGAAAATCTCAGTGCCTCGTAAGCTCGCAAACCGGACTACTGCCCCCGGCTCCCTAGAAGTCTGGTTCGAGGAAGTTGAGCAAGAGTAGCACAGAGTCCACTACCAGACCGACGTTGCCCAGAAACCCTCTTCTACACGGATGGCAAGTGATTGATTCTGCGTGTTCGAAATTGGACGATCTGCTTGCCCAGAAGGAGTTGCGGGCACGACTAATCAGCCACTTGAACACGGACGGGCGAACCGATTTCGCCTTCTCGCTTCCGCTGGTCCAAGTAATTCAATGTGAGCGCAATCATGTACCACTGTGGGATCAGAAATATGAGCCAGAAGCCCAGAGCGGGAACGGGCCGGAGAAACCATGGTCGCCCGAATCGTTCCTGCAGCATCGCGAGAAACGACACCAAGCCGAACACACTTGCAATTCCTAGCGCCAGCCACATCACAACCAGCAACGCGATCCTGCCGTGGCCTCCTTTGGCCAGAGCGTCGCCGCGTTTGATCGCCGCAAAGGCCGTCATATTTTCCAGTATCGCAACTGGAAAACCGGGGGCAGTGGCAAATGCAAGGAGCGGAAATACAATCAATCCAAGCGGCCCCGTGAACATACTCGCCAGCATAACCATCCAGAAAAGCCGCAGCTGTTTGCGCCGAACCGACTTGATCGCCTGCAGGATTCCAACACAGCGTCCGCCCCGGATTTCCTGCGCGGCAAAAGCCGACGCTGCCAGCGCCCGATATTCCATCGCAAAAGTTCCCAAAAACAACACGAACACGCCGACTCTCTGCAGAACGCCCATCCGAAGCCAGACCTCCCGCAGCGTAGTACCCTCCGGGTGGGGCGCGATCACGTAGTTCACAATCAGTGCCATGAGCAGGATTGCCGCGATGGGGATCCCCATCAGCAGTACGAACATGCCCGCCCGCGAGCGCCACACTCGCCAACTCGCTTTCAACAATTCCGCCGTGCTCATCCCCGAACGATTCGATTCATCCATAAACGATGACTCTGGATTCAGAGATACGCGAAGCGGGGTTTTGTTGCAAGCGACATTGTGTGAGAATGTTGCCCAGAAGTCTGGTCTCAACAAATCTATCCTCGACCAATCGTGGTTCGAGACACGTAGGCAGTTGGAATACAAACAATTCTGGTTGGGTG
>Ga0209446_1000175_pt1 | contig 15860 bp, 13 predicted proteins | sample BogFormECP04_OM2_FD_188242 | JGI IMG/M metagenome (GOLD analysis project Ga0209446, IMG submission 188242) | Bog forest soil microbial communities from Calvert Island, British Columbia, Canada - ECP04_OM2 (SPAdes) (version 2) | ecosystem: Environmental > Aquatic > Freshwater > Wetlands > Bog ... | reverse complement strand
CAGAATCAGAATTACGCCGGTACTGACAATTCCGGCTGTAGACCACTTGAACCGAGCCGCGGGGGCTGGGAGAGCGCTGGTCGATTCCAAAGCGGAATGAAGTTCGCGCGCAGATTGAAAGCGCCGCGAAGGTTCCTTTTCGAGCGCTTTGAAGATGATCGCTTCGAGCGAAGCAGAACCTGCCGATTTGTGTGCGCTCAACGCTGCGGAGAGCTATGGAGAATGGCGTCGATCAGCCGTGTCGGCTGCTTGTCCGGAAAAGGCCGTTGCGATGTAGCCATCTCGTAAAGCACAGCGCCGGCGCCATAGATGTCCGTCCGGGTATCGACAACCTCCGCGCGGAGCTGCTCCGGCGACATGTAAGGCAGAGTTCCAGCTACCGAACCTGTGTCATCGATACTCTGTGTCTGATCGATCGCGGTTTGGGGATGAAAGAGTTTTGCCAAACCGAAATCGAGTATCTTCAGCCGCCCCTCGCTCGTGATGTAAAGATTGTCGGGCTTCAGGTCGCGGTGGATCACACCCTGAGCGTGAGCCGCTGCCATCGCCTCCGCGAGTTGCGCGCCCAGTTTTCGCGTGAGAGCTTCATCGAGCGGCCCTTCTGAAAGTTTTTTGCTCAGCGGAACGCCTTGAATCAGTTCCATGACGAGAAAATCGAGATCGCTCTCGCTCCCGAATTCATGGACAGTTTCGATGTTGGGGTGGTTTAACTTGGCGAGAGCCAGAGCCTCATTGCGGAAGCGTTTCCGGGCAGCCTCATCGGCGAGTAAGCCGGCGGGAAGAACTTTCAGCGCAACGTCACGCTCGAGCTGTTCATCATTGGCGCGATAGACCACACCCATGCCACCTGCTCCGATCTCTTCAACGATGAGATAGTGGCCGAGCGCTTGGCCAATCATCGCGGGAAACCCCGTCCTTTGGCATGCATCTTCGGGCGCGTCACCAGGCAAGTCAACGCGCGGGTCGCGCGGGTCGCGGCGCAAAACGCTTCTTGTCTCAAGGCGATCCATACTGCCGGCAGGGCTGGTCAAATCTCCCTGTCGCCAGTTGGGTGTTCGCCGTACAGAAGTCCTCAGTGCGATTGGTCGGCTCACCGCAAGCCGTGACGATCCTGAATTTGACCGCCTCTGACCCTGCAACGGAAGCCTCCGGCCACGGCCAGCTTGCCGGGACCTAGTTACCCAACAGTACCGCCGCTCCTACTTAAGCACCACGCGCAAGCCGGTGGAGTGCCTACCTTCAGAGATTCTTGGTAAATCTCAACGCCTTTGTTATGCTCCTCGAATTCGTTTTCAAAAAGGAACGTCATGCGTCCTCAAAAAGTCTTCATTCCAGCCACGATTCTCCTGGCAGGCCTCGCGGCTTCCTTATTCGCCGCGGAGAACGCCAAAAAGGAAGCTGCTCCGAAAGAAGCGCCGCGCCCTTCCTATGAAATGCCACAGCCCGAAAAAGAATCTCTCGACCTTGCGATGTACGAGAATATTCGAGAGGAAGCTCTCACCCACTCGCACATCATGGAGTACGCGTCTGCTCTGATGGATGGTATCGGCCCGCGCTTGACCGGTTCCCCAAATCTGAAACACGCTAACGAATGGACCCGCGATCAATTCACAGCCATGGGCTGCAGCAATGCTCATCTCGAAGACTGGGGCGAGTTCGGCATGGGCTGGCAACAATTAAACACCTGGGTGCGCATGACTTCTCCGGACGCAGCTGTGTTCATTGCGCAAGCAGCGCCGTGGTCCCCTGCGACCAAAGGTGCCGTCACCGCTCCCGCGGCCTGGGTCGACATCAAGACCGAAGCGGATTTCGAAAAATACAAAGGAAAGCTCGCGGGAAAAATCGTCTTCTTTGGCGAGATGCGCGAAGTGAAGCTCGTCGACAAACCGCTCTTCACCCGCGATGAAGACGCCGACCTCAAACGTATCGAAGCCTATCCGTCCGACCTGGATAAGCCCTTTTCCTGGGCATCCTTTCTCAAGACTTTAGCTTTCCGCGAAAAAATCGGCCATTTCCTTGCCGCCGAACAAGCCGTTGCCGTGATTACACCCAGCCGCGACGGAAGAAACAACGGCGGCTCCGGCGGCACCATCTTCGATGACACCGGGGCAGGCTTCGGCTGGCTAATCTATCAACGCGAACATGCGGATGCCTTGCCCGTCGCGGTCACCGCGATTGAAAACTACGGCCGCGTCTATCGTCTCCTGAAAGCCGGCGTCCCCGTAAGCATTGAACTCAACATTGACACAAGATTCACCGGAGATCACGAACACGGCTTTGATACCATCGCCGAAATTCCCGGCACGGACCCCAAGCTGAAAGACGAAGTCGTTATGCTCGGCGGACACCTCGATTCCTGGGCCTCTGCCACGGGCGCAACCGACAATGGCGCGGGCAGCGTAGTCGCCATGGAAGTCATGCGTATCCTGACCGCTCTCCAAGTGAAGCCCCGGCGCACCATTCGCGTCGGCCTCTGGACCGGCGAAGAAGAGGGCGAGTTCGGCTCCTATGGCTATGTGAAGCAGCACTTTGGTTTCGTTCCCCGTTCGAACGAGCCGGATCAACTGGTAGTCACCGAGTACGATCGAGACCCCGCTGGACCCGTCCAACTCAAGCCCGACCATCAAAAGCTATCCGCGTATTTCAACCTGGACAATGGCAGCGGAAAGATCCGCGGCATTTATTTGCAGGGCAACGCCGCCATAGCCCCTATTTTCGCGCAATGGATCGAGCCGCTAAAAGACCTCGGCGTCTCTGTGATAACAATGCGCGACACCGGCGGCACCGATCACGAAGCCTTCGACGCCATCGGTCTCCCCGGATTCCAATTCGTCCAAGACCCTCTCGACTACGGCTCGCGCACCCATCATTCGAACATGGACACCTACGAACGCCTGCAAGCGGAAGACCTGGCCCAAGCCGCGCTCGTCGAAGCCACTTTCGTTTACAACGCTGCCATGCGCGAGCAAATGCTCCCGCGCAAACCGCTCCCTCATCCCGAGCTCGAACCCAAGCGCACGCAACCGCTCAAACATGTAATGCCCGGCGCGGAAACCCGGGATTAATTCGCCATTTCTTGCTTTTGTTTTAGTTTTTAATCATTCAGCTTGTCGGGCGCCAGGATGGCGTACCCCGAACAACTCATCAAAGTCCGTACATTTCATTTTTTGGGTTACTGTAGCTTTGCGTATTCTGCCTCAGCCTCGATGAGGACGGGAACATCGGTGACATCGGTGTCGGCATCTTGCCAGAGTGTGAGGAAATCTTTATAAGCAGCCCGGGCTTTGGAGGAATCGCCCTGCAAGGCAAACGCGCGTGCGATTCCAAGATGTGCCAGGGCGCCTGTCTCACATGCTCCAACAAGCCCCCGATGATCAATGATTTTCTGAAATTCGGCGGCGGCCGGCACGCCCTCTTTCGCCGCCAGGTAGGCTTGGCCGCGCACATAGGCGGGATAGAGACAACCGTTCAAGGAAGAGTTGGTCAATTCATAAGGCGAGGCGGTGCGCAAGAGCTCAATGCTTCGCTCGGGATTCTTGCGGGAGAGCTCGATCTGTGCGCGCACCGTCGGCAGCAGAACCGATTGCACCAAAGTGTCCTGAGGGAATCGCGCGGCAAGCCCATCGAGAAGGGCCTCAGAATGTGAGCTATCTCCGGTCAAGGCCAAAGCGAGAGCTCCCACGCCCTGGGCATTCTTCCCTAGAGTGGGCTCGTCGAGCGCCGCGAGTGCGGCCTGCCGAGCGTCCGCCAGATTACCAAATGCGGCTTCACGAAGCGCACCGTCCAAGCGCCGGTTCGCGGCGCTTTCCTTGTTGCCTGCATGCTCCGTGGATTCCACCGCGCGCTGCTTCAATTCCCTCGCTTTTCGAAGATGGCCGGAGAAGGCCTCCACAGCTGATTCGCGCATCAGAAAACGCGGAATAATTTCAGGTTTTCCTTCCGACCACGCCGCTTGGTCCGCCATTCCCATTTGATCGCCGTCGAGGAATGCCAGTAGGTACAACTGAAAATGCAATTGCTCGGCGTCAAGTTTTCGATCGAAGGCATCCAGTATGGTTCTTCGGGACTCGGCAAGGCGATTCAGGGAGATGAGTTCCGCTGCGAGATTTATGTATCCGATGACATCGTCGGGACTCTGTCGAATGGATTCGCGATTAAGCTCGACAGCCTGCTCATACTGACCCTTGGCACCGTAGACAAGCGCTAGATTGCCGAGCGCAGTATGGTCCCTTGGGTAACTGTTCAGCCACTCGTGGAACACGCGCGCTGTGTTTTCCAAATCCCCGGTCACATCCAGAAAGTACATCGATTCGATATCGTATTTCTCTCGCTCGCTGGTATGGTCACGCAAGGAATAGGCTTTCGTGAGTATCTCCTTGGCGCGCTCGCCTTGACCCGCGTTGCTGTACATTTTGCCAAGGGCCACGAAGCCGCTCGCAAAATTCGGATCAAGTTCGACGGCATGCTGGTAGAACGGGAGTGCAGCAACTGATCCTTTTTCATGCAGAGTTTTGTTTCCCAAACTTACAGCCTTGAGAGCTTCAAGGGAGGCAGTCGTGGCCTGAGAAAGGGGGACATCGAACTTCTGCACGTTTGCTAAGGACTCGCCAAGTTCGCGCCGCAGTTTGCTCGCCGCCTCACCCACTGCGTCCAGAACCATTTCCTTATTTGCAGCCGTCGCCTGGACCTGCGCCAGTGTGTCACCATTCAGGCAATTCACGGTTTTAAGCCCGACGACGTACTCGCTTCCGAGGCTCGCGATGGAGCCTGCGATCCATGCCTTACTATCCGTGCGCTGACAAACTTCCTGAACAGGGAACGCGCCCGGTCTTGGTCCGATGAACGTACTATGAAAGGGCACGGTGACCGGACACTTACCCACCACCAAATTTTCCGTTCGCGTGCAATCCACGCTTCGTTATGTTAGAAGCCAAGCGGCATGAATTTGCCTTATTCCACAAATGAAATTGGCTTGACCTCGCGCCGCCGCATTGCGCGCCGCCTCCTGCCGTTTCTTTTCACTCTTTTTGTCATCGCGTTTCTCGACCGCGTAAACGTCAGCTACGCCGCTCTCGAAATGACGCACGATCTGAACTTCAGCAATCGCGTCTTCGGATTCGGGTCAGGCATCTTCTTTGTCGGCTATCTGCTCTTCGAAATTCCCGGCTGCCTCATTGTCGAGCGCTGGAGCGCTCGCAAATGGTTCGCACGCATCATGGTCACCTGGGGCTTAATCACCGTTCTGATGGCCTTCATTCGAACGCCCATGCATTTCTACGTCGTTCGAATCCTGCTAGGCGTCGCCGAAGCCGGCTTCTTCCCCGGAATTCTCGTCTATCTAACGCACTGGTTCCGCTCCGAAGACCGCGCAAAGGCTTGCGCGATGTTCATGATTGCGATTCCCGTCGCGAACATCATCGGCTCACCTCTCGGAGGCTGGCTGCTCGGTGTGAACTGGTTCGGCATTCAGGGATGGCGCTGGCTTTTTATCGTGGAAGGAATTCCCGCGATCGTTTTCGGCGTCATCACGGTTTTTTATCTGACCGACTGGCCTCGCGAAGCGCTCTGGCTCGCGCCGGAGGAACGTGAATGGATCACCGCCGAACTCGAGCAAGAAGCCTCGTTAAAAAAAGCGGCGCGCTCTTACAAAATCTGGGAAGCGCTACTTCAGCCCACAGTCATCCAATTGACGTTCGTCTATTTTTTCGCCGTCAGCAGCATCTATTCCTTGACGATTTGGCTACCCACATTTCTCAAACGCGCTTCCGGTATGTCCAATCTCGCGGTGACGCTCTTCTCGATTCTTCCGTATGTCGCCGTGCTCCTGGCCATGCTTTTCAACGGATGGCATTCCGACCGCACCAACGAACGCCGCTGGCACACCGCCGTTCCGCTCATGCTCGGCGTCGTAGCGTTCGCTCTGACGATTCTTTCCGGTTCCCATTTTTGGTTTGCATTTGCGTGTCTTACCGTCGCTTCCACAGCCAACGCTTTTCTTCCGTCCTTCTGGCCCATCCCCTCAGTGTTCCTCGGCGAATCGGCCGCAGCGGCATCCATCGGCCTCATCAATTCGATTGGCAATCTTGGAAGTTTTGTTGCTCCGTCCGTGATCGGCTATTTCCTCGACCGCACCCACTCGTTCACGCCCGGATTTCTATATATCATTATGAGTCTTCTCATCGCCATCGTTCTCATCTTGACTTTGCGGATGCGCCCAGCCGAAAAACAAAGATAGAACTCATTCTTCTTCGCCGCGAGCGACTTTAGCGTCCCGTCGTCCTAGCATCCGCGCCTATTCATATCGAAGCACAACAATAGGATCGACGCGCGTGGCCCGGCGTGCGGGAATGTAGCAGGCCAACAACGCGGCTCCTACCAGGACGAGCGCGGCGGCGCCAAACACCAGCGGATCGGTTGCCCGCACGCCAAAAAGCAGGCTGGCGAGCAAGCGCGTGAGCGCTAGCGACACGACGACTCCGACGGCGACGCCGATCAACGTCATGCGCATTCCCTGCCCTACCACGAGTCGCAGAATGTCGGCAGGTCGCGCGCCAAGCGCCGCGCGGATGCCCATCTCTTGGGCGCGCGCGGTCACGGTATAAGCCATCACTCCATAAATTCCGATTGCCGCTAGCAACAATGCGAATCCCGCGAAAACTCCGACAAATTGCATCGTCAATTTCGGCTGTGCGACCGAAGCCCCGACGACTTCTTCCATGCTGGAGATTCCCGCGACAGGAAGATTCGGATCGACCTCCGCAATCTTTCCGCGCAACGCGGCAACAAGAGATTGCGGGTTGGTTTCCGACCTCACAAGTAGCGTTGTTTTGGGCCAAGGAACCTGCGCCATGGGCAGATACATCTCTTCCACATTGGCGGCGTCCAGAGCGTTGAATTTCACATCGGCGACGACGCCAACGATCTCCCGTTGCACCATGTCGCGCGAATTGGCGAGATGTTTGCCGATGGGATTCTGCCCGGAAAAAAAATGATTGGCGGCAGTCTCGTTGATGACGACGACGGGCGCTCCACCTGCAATGTCCTGCTCATCAATGGTGCGGCCACTGAGCAGCGGCGTTCGAACCGTCTCGAAATACCCGCCGCTGACTTGCCGCACCGCACTCGTCGGGTCTTTTCCAACTCCCTCACAAACACGGCCTTCCGGACACACAAAAACAAAACGCGCTGCTCCAGCAAGCGGCAGATAACTCGTAATGCCGGCCGCTAGCACTTCCGGCATCGCTCTCACGCGCTCCAGAAGTTGCCGATAGAACTGCGCCTGAAGTTCCGGTTTCGAGTACCGGCTAGGCGGAAGCGTCAACGGAAAAGCCGTTAGGTTTTTCGGCGAGAATCCCGGATTGACCTGCATCAATCGCGCAAAACTCTGCATCAAGAGCCCCGCCCCAGTCATCAGCACAAGCGCGATCCCGATCTCCGCCACGACGAGCGCGCCGCGCAAGCGCCCGCGTCCCCCACCTTCCGACGAACCGCGGCCGCCTTCCTTGAGAGTTTCATGAAGATCTTTCTTCGATGTTTGCAGCGCGGGAACAAGTCCGAAGACAATTCCCGTGGCGACGCAAAGAAGCAGCGAAAAAATCAGCACCACGCCGTCGATCCTCGCTTCGCCAAGGCGTGGCACGGTACCCGGACTGATCGAACGCACCGCAGGCAGCAACGCGGCGGCAAGCAGAACCCCAAGCGCGCCTCCGCACACTGAAAGCAAAATGCTCTCGCTCAGTAACTGGCGCACCAACCGTCCGCCGGAAGCCCCGAGCGCCTTTCGCACGGCGATTTCCCTTTCGCGCGCGGTAGCTCGAGCAAGCAAAAGATTGGCGACATTCGCGCAAGCAATCAAAAGCACGAACCCCACAGCAGCCAGAAGCACGAGAAGCGAAGGCCGCAGGCCACCCACGAGACTGTCTTCGAGAGTCTGCCCAAAAATTCCGAACTTCGTGGCGTCCACATTGCTTCCGAACTGCTGTTTATAACTCGCATTGATGGCGTCGAGTTCCGCCCTCGCGCGCGCCAAAGTTTCCCCTTGGCGCAATCGCGCTATCACGTTGAAGTAGCTCGCGCCGCTGCGAATCTGCGCGGGAGTCAGCAGAACCGTCTCTGAAGGCCGAGGAAGCCAAACGTCCGGCTCGGGAAACTGGAGCGGAAAATGGAAACTTGACGGAAGGACGCCGACGATGGTCGCGTTTTTCCCGTCAAGCACCAACGCCTTGCCAAGCACCGCCGCATCGCCCGCGAAATGACTGTGCCAGAATCCGTCCGAGATGACCGCGACGTCCGCGCCTCCGTCCCGCTCCTCTTCCGGCAAAAAAGTTCGCCCGCGGGCCAGAGAAATTCCCAATACGCGGAAAAAATCGATGGAAGCGCGCGCTCCGTTGACGGCTTCCGGTTCGCGCTCCGTCACCAAACTAAGTGTGAGCGGATAGAAACCCGCGATGCTCTCAAGAGTTTTGTTTTGCTCCTGGATTTGCGCGTATTTCGTATACGACAGGAATGCTCCGCTGGCTTTCGTCTTGAGATCCATTCCGGACAAGTTGATGATCCGTCCAGGATCTCTGTAAGGAAGCGGTTCCAGCAGAACGGTATTGACAACGCTGAAGATCGCGGTGTTCGCGCCAATTCCCAGCGCCAGCGTAAGAATCGCCACTGCCGTGAATCCCGGATTCTTCCTCAACATCCGCAAAGCAAATTTCAAGTCCTGCCAGAGAGTTTGCATTGTCGTCTTCCGCTTCTTGCTGATGAATTCCAGCGTTGTTAGACGCGCAGCGCGGTCCAACGGTAGGCGGCCAAACTGTCGTTGGCCTCCCTTTCCTGGCTAGTGCACCTCGTTCTTGTAGACCGTTCCAGCCTTCATCACGAATTTTACGCGCTTCAGTTCAGTGATGTCTTTGAGCGGATCACCGCTGACTGCCACAATGTCTGCCCACTTCCCTGCCTCGATAGTCCCAACTTTGTCGCTCCAACCGAGCAGTTCCGCAGGAACCACCGTGCCAGCGCGAATCGCCTGCATCGGCGTCATCCCGTAGTTCGCGTAGTACACGAACTCTTCCGCTTCATTCAATTGTTTCCAATCGAAGCCGCCCGCGTCGGTCCCAAGAGCGATCTTTACATTTTTCTTTAGCGCTTTTTGGAACGCCGTTTTTTCCAGGTCCACCATTCTCACCCAATTTCCCCCGCGGCCCGGTGCGACGTAGGCGCCCACTGTAATCGTCGGCACCCAATACACGCCTTTTCGGGCGGCCTCATCAAGAAGCGCTTCGGTAAAACCGTCGCCATGCTCAATGGTATCCACCCCCGCGCGCAACGCAGCGGCTATTCCGTCAGACCCGATGCAATGCGCTGCGACTTTCTTCCCGAGCCGGTGCGTTTCGTCCACAATTGCCTTTGCTTCCTCGTCGGTGAAATTCACCATGCTGTACAGCACGCCGTCATCTCCAAAGTGATACCACCGGTCCGAGTAATACTTGATCCAGTCCGCGCCGTACATCACTTGCTCGCGCACGGCTTTGCGCGCGCCCTCGACGCCATCCACAGTCTGCACTCCGACCGGAACTTTCAACTCCCACGAATAACCGAGCAGCGGATACATCCCGGTTGGAGCCATGGCGCGAGTAGCAACCTGCATGCGCGGGCCGGGGACTTCGCCTCTGGCGATAGCGGTCTTGACGTCCACGTCGGCGTACATCGCGCCTTCAGTTTCCACATCGCGAATAGAAGTGAAACCGTTTTCGAGCGCAATGCGTGCATTCCGCGCGGCAAGAATCGCGCGATAGGGAGTGGATTGTTTCAGGATTTGCTCGTCGTAATCTGCCGCCGTGATGTCTCCATTGAGCAGGACGTGCGTGTGAACATCGGCGAACCCCGGCAGCACGGTCGCTTTCGATAGATCGATGACTTCCACTCCGGCAGGTGGCGTTCCTCCGGCGGAAACGGAAACAATTTTGTCGCCTTCAATGAGGATCAGAGCGTTGAGGAAGGGCGTGTCGCTCTTGCCGTCAATCAAGCGTCCCGCGCGAATCGCTGTTTTCTTTACAGCAGCTTTGTCCTTTTCTTGCGCTGGAGTCGCAGAGCAAATCGAAAGCATCACACATGCAGCGACACCAACCTGCGCAATCAATTTTGTTCGCCGGATCATGCCACTCTCCTCGTTTGTTCCGCCTTGGGTACTTTTACCCTCGCACGGGCGCAAAGAGTAGCACAGCGGCCAGCAGGCCGGCATTGTTGTTCGGAAGGTAGCTCGAGCGTCACTCGGCCCGGAGCGCTTGGATGACGTCCACGCGCGCAGCACGAGCCGCCGGGAGCGCCGACGCAGCAACGGCAGCAACGAGCAAAATGAAGGCCGAAGCCAACACCGGCAAGGGGCTCGGCATTTTCATGTCCAGGAGATAACTGCCTGCCAGTCGCGCCAGGATGTATCCGCCAATCGCGCCAACCACGATGCCCACGGCGGCCATAACCGCACCCTCGCGAATGACTCCTGCCAGGAGACGGCTTGGCTGCGAGCCAATGGCCAGTCGGATACCGAATTCGCGCGTGCGGGCGCTGACGGAAAACGCCAGGACGCCTGCAACACCGACGATCGCAATGGCGAGAGCCACGAGGGCGAATCCACCGAAGACGAGCGAGTTCAAACGATCTGGAGTGAGTACCTCGGCGCGGATGTCCTCAAGCGTGGCCGCTTTCTCAACCGGCTGGTCGGCAGACATAGTGCGGATCAGCTGCACAATGGGCGTAACCAGCGCGTACGGATCGGAGTGCGTATGCACAAAAAGCCGGCCTCCGAAAAGGCCCTGCTGTTCCATGGGGTCGTAGACAGTAAGTGTAGGAGAGGGGATGACGTGTGTGTCGTCAACGTCGGCGACCACTCCGACGATACGGCGCGGAGTAGACTCCATGCCGATGAACGCAATCACCGGATCGGTCCACCAGAGATGGCGGTTAAGTGGATCCCGGCCGGGGAACATGCGCTGCGCAACGCTTTGACTGATGACCACCACGGGCTCCTTGTCCTGGCGATCAAGGTCGTTGAAATCGCGTCCTTCAAGAATGGGCACATGGAGCGCCGCGAAAAATCCAGGGGAAACGGTACGGACCTGTGTTCGCGGATCCTCTTCGCCGGGACCTTTCACGTGGCCATCGCCTGAGAATTGCAGTTGGAAGTTGAATTGTGTGTCTCGCCAGGGTACGGCATCGCCGACGGCGACGGCATCGACCCCGGGCAATGCGGAGACCCGGCGAATCGTTTCCTCATAGAAGTGGTTTATCTCTTCGGGTTTCTTGCCGTAGGAGTCCACCGGAACGTTGACGGCAAGCACGCGGTTCGCGTCGAGAACGGTACGCGCGTTTTGCATGTCGAGAAGCGTCTTAAGCAGCATGCTGGCGCCCGCGAGCAGCAGGAAAGAAGCGGCGATTTGCGTCATGGCGAAGAGACGCAGACGGCGATTGGTGCCACCCGTAATGCGCACGCTCCCCGTCGCAAGGCCGAATCCCTGGGAAGAGGTCGCGGAAGGCAGGCGCGGAACAAACGCCAGCAGGATAGCCGCGATTATCGCTAGGCCAGCGCCAACCCACAGCATGCTGGAGTCAACGGTCAGATCAAGAGCGCGGATGGAGAAGCGCGACGCGTAGCGAGCAAGGATGGCCACCATGGGCCGCGCAATGAGAACGCCCAGAAGAGCTCCTGCGCCGCACAGAAGCAGACTCTCCGCGAGAAGCGTACGACGCAGCGTTGAGGTGCTGGCGCCGAGAGCAGCACGAATCGAGAGTTCACCTTCGCGGCGAACCGAGCGCGCCAGGATAAGATTGGCGACATTAGAAACCGCGATGATGAAGACGAGTCCGGAAGCCGCAAGCAGAACGAGGAGAACGGTGCGCGCTCCAGAAGTAATCTGCTCGCGCAGGCGCGTGGCGCTGATCTGGAAATCCGCCTGTTTCGAATAATTCCCGTCCGGATGCTGCACGGTCATCGAGTTGTAAACCGTGCGGAGCTCGGCACGCGCCTGTTCCAGCGTGGCCCCAGGTGCGAGCCGGCCGAATAGTTCCGTCATGCGATGGACGCGGCCATCCACCATGGTCGCGGAGAGATGATGCGGGCTGGTCACGACGTTGGCGATAATCTCGGTGTCGGCGGGATAAGGGATAGAAGGTTCAAGCACGCCGATGATCGTGCCGCTTCGAGTCCCATTCGGACCGCTGCCGAGGCGTACGGTTTTGCCGAGGACATTCGGATCACTATGAAGAGCGGAAGTCCAGAACCGGTAGGTTAGAACGACGACCCCATCGGCCTTAGGGCCGTCGTCTTGCGGACCGATGAGACGGCCGAGGACCGGATGAAGACCCATCACCTCGAAATACGTACCACCGGCAACGCCGGCTTGAACTTCGCGCGGCTCACCGAGGCCGACCATCGTAAAGGGGATGGTCGAGAAATCGCCGAACTCACTAATACTTCTGACGCCGGATTCAATGTCCTTCAGTTCCGGTACGGAAAAATAGGTGTTCGGGCTGCCAATGCCGGGCGCGCTCTGGCGAATATAAATGAGGCGGTCTTCGTCGCGATTCACGAGCGGACGTAGAAGAACGCCGCGAACCAGCGTGAAGATGGCCGCGTTGGCGCCGATACCCAACGCCAGCGTGAGGATTACCGTGATGGCCAGGCCCTTTGCGCGAAAAAGTGAGCGGAGGGCAACTTTCAGGTCTTGCAGGAACAGCGCAGGTTTGAAATTCATGGTGCTTCTCCTTACTTCATTCGTACAAAATCAAAAACCGTGTCCCCCGGACAGCGCCTGCAGAAGCGGGGCTTGTTCATTCCCAGTCTTCTGTCCACGTCTTGCAGCAATCCGCCCAAACATTCAGGCGCGAACACAGTTCCTTATCCTGCCGCCTCCGCAGCCTGCTCGCAATTCACCATCCATGGAATCCCAAACTGATCCACCAGCATCCCAAATCGCGCCGACCAAAACGTCTTCTGAACTGGCATCTCTACTCTCCCGCCTTGCTCCAATGCATGAAAGATGCGTTCGGTTTCTGCGGGATCTTTCGTAGCGAGTGCTACCGAGAAACCTTGCGGCGGTTGATAACGCCCAGGCGGCGGATCGGAACCCATCAAGATCATGCCGTCAATATTCAAACTCGCGTGCATGACTTTGTTCGCCCATTCCGCCGGCACATGATGTGCCATGGGGGATTCTCCGAACCTGGAGATTGCTTCGATTTTGCCCCCGAGGGCTTTCTCGTAAAATTTGAACGCTTCCTCGCATTGGCCGTTGAATAAAAGATAGGGACTCAATTGCATTTTGTTCTCTCCTTCCTGACTACGACGTTTCGCTGCGACTTATGTTTCCACTCTTGATGCAACATTCGTTTTAACTCAGGTGCTATCTGGCTTGTTTCTCCTCGGCCCGTTCTTTCACCCGCATCAGCTGGTGCTTCCAATATCGCTCAAATGTCCCTGCCCACGCATGCAAAGGCCGGATCGCCTCGGCATTCGTCCTGTACAACATTTGCCGCCCGTCGCGCCGCACATGCACCAGTCCAACATCTCTTAAGACGCGCAGATGCTTCGAAACGGAAGGCTGCTCCATCTCCAAAGCATCCACAATCTCTCCCACCGGCCTTTCCTGCAGCGCCAGGTAGTTGAGTATCTCTCTCCGCCGCGGCTCAGCGACAGCGTTGAAAGCATCGGAAGTGGTTGCGGCTCTCGCCATGACCGCCACAATACATTCCGATATAGGAATATGTCAAGCCTTTCTTTCTCCTCCGAAAAAATCAGTCTGCCAATCTTACTTGCAAAGTGCAAGTAATAATTGCTACCCTAGCTCCATGCAAAAAAAGAAAGCGGCGCCCAAGCGCCGTTCCGGATGCCCGTTGAACGCCTCGGTGGAAATGCTGGGCGACCGGTGGTCTCTCTTGATCCTGCGCGACATGATGCTTCGCGGATACCGCACTTTTAATGAATTTCTCCACTCCGACGAAAAAATCGCCACCAATATTTTGACCGACCGTCTCCGCCGGCTGGAATCCTACGGAATTATCGAGACGGAACGAGATCCCGCCGATGGACGAAAAATGATTTACACGCTGACTCCCAAAGGGATTGACTTGGCGCCGGTGCTTACGGAAATGGTCCTCTGGGCGGCGCGCCATGAAGAGACCGGCAACCAGCCCTTGGTCCGCCAAATGCGAACCGGCAAGGAACAACTTCTTGTTGCCGTACGACAGCGGTGGGAAGAAAGAAGACTGTCGGAGAATCATAGTTGGCCTGCCAATTAGCTAAACTTTAACGACGTGAATCTACAAGATATTCCCCAAGACGCTGGAGAGTTTGTTTGCCGCCTTCGATCGCTCCAAATTCCTTGACCACATGCTCACGCGCCTGCGCCGAATCGAACACCATGCGAATGGTGACTTTGGTCTGGTCGCCTTCGACTTCAAAAGTCCACGTCGCTGTAAAATTCGTACCGGGGCCTCCCTCCTTGCCTCCGGCGTTCGAATAGACAATGCGCTCGTGTTTTGCGACCTCGAGAAAAACACTCTTGTTCGGGTAGTTCATCCCACCAGGCCCGTGCATGGTGTGTCGCCACGTACCGCCGGGCTTTACATCCATTTCGTGAATCGTAGTCGTGAAGCCGCGTGGCCCCCACCACTGCACGACCTGTTTTGGATCTGTCCAGGCATCCCAGACAACCTCCCGCGGCGCGTCGAACACACGCGAGATGACGATTTCGCGCCCGGCCAAGAGCGCCTTGAGAGAATTATCGAGATCATCGCCGAGGCGATACAGGCTCTCGCTCCAGCCCTGCTCCATGCCAGCTAGTGCGGCGGCGACTTGAGGAGTTAGCTGGAAATCCTTAGTCACGAGTCGAGCATGAAGTGTGAGCTTCGTGAGGCCGTTGTAATTCTCGAAAGTCAGAGTGTTGAGGATTTCCAGCAGCGGTTTCCCGTGTTCATCCTCCATCGCAGTGCTTGTAAAGACCAGTCGCTCGGGCTCGACAATTTCGTGAAAAATGCCTTTCATCGGATAGATCGTGCCATTGGGCCCGCGCATGTCGATTCGAATGAGCCCGCCGGGCCGCACGTCCAATTCGCACACGGGGTTGGTGAAACCGCGTGGTCCCCACCATCGTGCCATCTGCTTAGCATCGGTCCAGGCCTTGAAGACAAGTCCGCGCGGCGCGCCATAGATGCGCGTAAGGAGGAGTTCTTGCCTGGCTTGGCCAGCGGCGGAACTACTTCTTGTTTCGGCCACGTTTCTTCTCCTTGGCTTGGACCTCGGCTAGGTAGTCATGCAAGCGATCGAGACGCTGTTCCCACGCCATACGATAATTCTCTACCCAGTCCGCTACCTCCTTAAGAGGGGCAGGGTGGATGCGGCAGGGACGCCACTGAGCGGCGCGGCCGCGGCTAATAAGTCCGGCTTCTTCTAACACTTTGATGTGCTTTGCGACGGCGGCAAAACTCATCTCAAAAGGCTCGGCGAGCTCCGTGACGGTCGCTTCGCCGGACATCAAGTGCGCAAGGATGGCGCGCCGAGTGGGATCGGCAAGCGCGGCTAAGGTAGATGTGAGCCGGTCAGAGGGCATTTGTATTCAACCAGCTGGTTGAATACAGGGGGCCGGAAGCTCTGTCAAGCGTTTTTTGAAACGGGGGACCATGAAGCGGTGAGATTGTGGGGCGGAAGGAAAGTAAGTCAATGAAACTAAAATGCTTAATGAAGGGAGAAGCGGAAGGACTTGATGTGGCTAGTGTAATGTCCAACAAATGACTAGACAAATAGAATGGCTTGGTGTATCGTGGCTTCATGCCTCGATCCGCTCCTGTCCTGAGTCTGGATATTGGTGATCAGGAAG
>Ga0209446_1000173_pt1 | contig 15916 bp, 18 predicted proteins | sample BogFormECP04_OM2_FD_188242 | JGI IMG/M metagenome (GOLD analysis project Ga0209446, IMG submission 188242) | Bog forest soil microbial communities from Calvert Island, British Columbia, Canada - ECP04_OM2 (SPAdes) (version 2) | ecosystem: Environmental > Aquatic > Freshwater > Wetlands > Bog ... | reverse complement strand
CGGGAAAATCCGGGAGGACTTGTTCGGGGAGTCGTTTTACCACCTGCTGCTCTCCGAACAAGGCCTGCTCGACGCGCTGCTCGTCCCAGCCTTCCGGAGTCGGCCAGGCTATCCCGGCCGCTGCTGCCCTCTTCAGGTAGTTATGGACGGCTCCCTGACTGATCGAACAAGCTCGGGCGATCTCCCGTTGCCCCAGCCTCAGCTCAAAACGGAGGCGGAGGACTTCCTTGATCTTACGCATGGACATTCTCCTGGTTGGCACGCTGTTGCTCCTCTAAGTTGTCTTCGGAGAACAGCTTGCCTTCTGTGATGTCCAGCGTCACCTCGCCCTGTGGAAAACATTCCGAGCCATCGTGATCACCGTTCCCAGGATCACGATTAAGTGATCACGATCATCCCGGAATCACTGATCACCTTCCGTCGGAACACTGATCACGATCATCCAGGAATCGCGATCACGATCGTTAGGAATCGTTGATCACCATCCCCAGGAATCCCCAGTCATTGCAACATTCTCGACAAATCGTTACTGTTGAACTCTTAAGTCGGGAAAATCTTCGATGAATCTTGTACCGCTCGATGAGAAACATCAGCTGTTTATTTCCCCGTCGATCGATGACTGGAAGTCGATCGAGGAACATGGCATTACTGCGGTGATAGACCTGGACGGTGATCTCGACTTGGGCATTCCCAACATTCCCAATCATATGCTCTATGTCTACTTTCCCATCTTCGATGAGGGCCTGCCGGATTTGAACAAGCTGCACGCGCTGGCGAAGCTTGGGGCGCGATTGGTGGCCAACGGCGAGAAAGTCCTGGCGCACTGTGGGATGGGTCTCAACCGGTCGGCTCTCGTCGCGGGATTGGTGCTGACCTGTCTCGGGATGAAAGGTGAGGATGCCGTGGCGCTTCTGAGGGAAAAACGGCCCGGCGCGTTGTTTAACGAAAACTTCGCCGCCTATCTAGCGGCGGCGCTGCCCGACACTACGGCACCGGGCTCGTCCTAAACTTGACTTGTCCGGTAACCCGACTTACCAGGAGCTAGAGGCTTTTGTCTTGTCCAGTGGTATCCTCCCGGCAGGCGATTCCTGTGAAAAAAGCGACCCCTTTGGTTGTGTGCGTTGCGGCTCTGGCGGCGTTTGCGTTGTTCTACGTTCATCACAAACACTCAGAAACAGAGAAAGCAATCGCCGTTTTCAGTGATTACGGAACAAGTACCGCGGAGCGAGAAGCGGCGTTGGAGGTTTTGAGCAAAGACAGCAGTCCTGAGACAACAAAAGCAATTATTACGATAGCCCTCTCTCGCGAAAGCGCGGAGTTGGCCAAGCGGCTGATCGAGGAAAGTTGCAACAAACAACACATTCCACCGGGACAGCTCACGCTGCATGCCGATCGCGGCACCTCGATGAGCGCCAAACCGGTGGCGTTTTTGCTGGCCGATCTGGGGGTGACCAAGACGCATAGTCGGCCGCACGTCTCGAACGACAATCCGTACTCGGAAAGCCAATTCCGCACTTTAAAGTATCGGCCGGAGTTCCCGGACCGTTTCGGGTGCATTCAGGATAGCCGAGCCTTCTGTCAGGGATTTTTTCGCTGGTACAACGAGGAACATCGCCACTCCGGCCTGGGCTTGCTCACGCCGGCGATGGTGCACTATGGCCAAGCAGAAAACATTCTGCGGCAACGCCAGGAAGTGCTCGATGTTGCTTACCAACGTCACCCGGAGCGCTTCGTCCGAAGCGCTCCGAAACCACCGGTCCTTCCCAACGAAGTCTAGATCAACAAGCCGGTTGCCATTCCGGAACCGCTGCCTATGGGAGCAGGCAGATGAACCGACAGCGATCTCCTTTGGAAAAGCGAAATGTGCTTGAAGAGGGACAAAAGCAGGGATGCTATGTGTCAACCGCGCTGGCGATCGCGCGTTGCTAGGCGATCCTGGCGCGAAATTTCTTTGTGGAAAACCCAACATTCAAAAAACTCACTAAATTTCGTGAGCTCCTGTCTAAAAGTCGTTGACGCGCGCCGGATTGGCACAACCAACTGACTGTCACGTCCGACATGATTACCTTGGCATTGAAGGACGGCAAAAAAGTCGAAATCTCGCCGAAAACCGTGACTTCACTGAGTTACGGTCAAGAGGCGCACAGGCGAGTCGGAACGATGATCGCTTTGGCTATACTCGTCTCCCCAATCGCTTTATTTGGGCTAATGCACAAGACCCGGCTCCACTACATTGGAATTCAGTACACGATCCCAGGCGACAAAAAAGGGGGAATTCTGCTACAGGGTGACAAGGATAACTATCGTGCAATCCTTGTTGCACTCCAAGGCGTAACGGGCGTAGCGGTATCGGTGGGCGAAAAGGATCGGGAGTTTATTCCTGTGAGCCTCCGAACTGAGGTGACCAAGGGAGAAGAAGAAAAGACCACCGAGACCAATCCAGCGGAAGTCAAACCCACGGAGAGCAAGCCGACCGAGAACGCGCCCGCTGAACTCGCCAAAGGAACTGTTAACGTCTCCTCCAACCCGTCTGGAGCAGATGTCCTTGTAGATGGCGATTTTGTCGGAAACTCTCCATCGGCGCTCAAGCTGACACCCGGGAAGCACACGGTTACAGTGAAGATTTCCGGCTATGCGGATTGGTCGAAAGAAATCACAGTACAGAGCGGGTCAGAAGTGCAGCTTACTGCGAACCTAGAAAAGTCGTCTCAATAGTTTTCATACCCGGGACATCCCAATCCGAGTGAAGGGCACACTTCTATGTTGCGTTTGCTGCCGCGACTTCAAGCAAGTCCGCCAATGGGTCGTATCGGTCCATCGCGCAAGTCTGCAACAACTGAAACGAACGCAATATTACATCTGCTTTAACATTTCGCGGCTTACTCTAACTCATTGAAGATGTGAGAAATAGCTAGTAGCCAACGACTTCAGAAATTCTTGTAACCTTATCGCTGTTCTGAGAGTCCCATCAGTAAGCCGGATACAGCCGATTATCCACCCTCCTATAGGGCTAATCGGATTCCCCGAGAAGGGGAATGATGGGGGAGGCGTAAAAGACCTGGAACGTCTCCCTTCTTCCTTTTCTTTGTCATTGTTTGGCTGTCCTCTCGCTTCAAGGATTCTCCGCGCGGCGTTTAGGACGAGCCGGAAGTTTCCGCTGGAGCCACAATCACATGTCCGAAATGCGGAACTGTTGTTTCGTACGTGCGGACTGATCTTCGGTATCTCGCGAGCGGCTAGTTTGCCACCCGCCCGAGCAGTCGGTTTACTCGTGCAGCACAACGCTTAAGAGAGAAGTGTTGATCTGAAGGCCGCCGTTGTACTTGATGAAACCCAATCTCTTGAACTTGTTCATGAAGAAATTGACCCGTGAGCGCGTCGTGCCGATCATCTCCGCCAGCGTTTCTTGCGACATCTTGGGGAGAACTCCGTGGGGTTGGTCTTCTTTGCCGTAGCGGGCAAGCAATAGAAGAGTGCGGGCGAGCCGCTTCTCGCTCGAATTAAATAACTGATCGACCAGGTCAGCCTCGATTCGGATGTTCCGTGCCAGCATGAACCTGATAAACAGGTCGGAGAGGCCATGCTCCGCGTGAAGTACCTTGAACATTTCAGCTTTCTCAATGACGAGCACAGCGGTGGGCGTAATCGCGGTAGCTGTTCCTATACGAACGGGCTGACCTGCCAGACAGCCTTCACCAAAGAAATCACCCGGTGCCAGGATAGCCACGACCGCCTCTTTGCCGACTTCATTGACGACGGTCAGCTTTACACCGCCGCTCTGTAAATACATTACGCTTTCGGCGGCATCACCTTGAGCGTAGACGAGCTGTGCTCGCTTAAACTCCATAACTTTTCTTGACACACCGGCAGAATCTAGAAAAGCTTGGGCATCGAAAGCGAGCTTCTGCTTGAGTTTTATATTGGATTCGATCTTCCGGGGAATCGTGGATGCCCGCATAGAGACACCACCTGACTACGTATAGCGCAAACACGTTATTTCAGTCAAGAAGTCCTTGCTTGATCTTGATTGCTTGATTGACCATCGGTCTAGCTTGAATCGGTTGCTTCGCCGATACCAACGGACGGCGCACTCAGCAATCAGGTCTTCGCTGTATAAAGAATGGGCATCCCAAAATTGAGGGCTAAACGATGATTACCCCGCTGCTGTGACTGTATTGAATGATGCGACCGCATCTTCCGTTCTGTCGAATATTTCAAACACTGTCACGAGCCGTGTAATCCGCAGCGCCTCTATTATGTGATTCCCGAGATTGGCGAGCTTGATGTCACCGCCGATCTTCCGGGCCGATACGTAGACAGCCACAAGAGTGCCCAAGCCGCTACTATCGATGCGAGTGACATTTCGTAGGTCCAACACGATTTGGCGGGAATCGTCCAACAAGTCGTTCACATGAACGCGCAAAGATATTGAGTCCTCGTCAAAGAAAATGGTGCCCGTGAGATGGACGACGGAAACGCCATCTATACTGTTTTGGGTGATGCTGAGTGTCATGATGTCTTACGCAGCCAAGCTAGACGTCCCGCGAACCCTTTGGCTTGTAAGGGTAACCCCAAGGCTTTGGTGCGTGAGAGGTTCGGTAGGCGTCCAGGTCTGTTTCGCTGATACGGTAATGCGACCGGGGAGGATGGTTTCCGAAAACAGCCAGCTCATGATGGAGCCTGAGCGAGCAAATCTCGGGAGCGTCTTGAAAGCGCACACCTCGGGAACCAAATGCCTCGTTCTCAATTGTCAGCGTAAATTTGCTGGTCTCGTCTAAGCCTTGCCGCACGATAAAGCTATACTCGCGCACGAGCGTTTTTGCTTCGAAACCAACGTACTGGACGTTTATGTTCTCAATCATCAGGACCCCTTCGTTCCAACAGGCGAAACCTCCTACAGCATTGGCGACACACTTATTCTTGCAACTGCTCAACCGTGATTTAGATTTCTTGAACTGACAATCGAATTACGCTAATGGATTCAAGCAAACTATGCATCAGTCGGTTCCAGTCCGACTTAACTTAGAGCAACTCTATCGAGAAGACGTAGCGTCGACGAGGCTGTGCAGTGTCTGCGGGTCTCTCGTCGCACTATTTGGTTGCCCAAGTTGCCCAACTGAGGGACTGAAAATTGGCTGGCTTCGTCGGTAAGCGACACCGAATAAAGCACTTAGGGATTGCAACTCTCAGGCTGTTAACCGAAGGGTTGCTAGTTCGAATCTAGCCCGGGGAGCCAACTTCTCATTCTTCTTCAATCGTTTACAGACGGCGATTCTCACCTCCTTGCTTTTGGGGTGCGACTGCTTCAACTCCGAAAGGGAGTTTCTCGCGCGAACCTTGTCAGCTTGTCCTAGCAGAAGATACCATATTTCATGCTGGCCTTGAGTATGGTATAAAGGAGGTCTTATGGAGACAGCGCGCAAGATCACCGTGGAGGTCCCTCAGGACCTTCTTGAGAAGGCACAACGAGCCAGCGGTACCGGCATCACCCAGACCGTCCGTGCCGGGCTGCAGCTCGTTGCGGCTTCGCGGACTTATGCTCGCATACGCCATCTCCGAGGCAAGGTTCGCTTCACGCGCACGTTGGCGGAGTTGAAGGCTGACCGGTGATCGCCGCTGATACGAGCACATGGGTTGCCTTTCTAGAAGGTGGCGCTGGCGAGGATGTGGAGCTCTTGGATAGAGCTCTAGAAGACCGGCAGGTGGTTATGGTGCCCGTTGTGCTCACCGAACTTCTAAGTGACCCGAAACTTCCTTCAAGCGTTGTGGAAACGCTTTCAGAAATACCTTCGATGGATATCTCATCCGGCTACTGGCAAAGGGCAGGAGGGTTGCGAGCGAAGGTGTTGGCAAAGCGCCGCAAGGCGCGTCTCGGTGACGCGCTGATCGCCCAGAGCTGTATCGACGGAGGCGTTTCTCTTCTGACGCGGGATCGGGACTTCAGGACGTTCGCCGAAGCTGCGGGCCTCAATCTTGCACTTGGGCCCGGAACGAACTGACGCGATTTCGTCCAGCCGTGGAGGCCAATATGTCCAGCTGGTGGAGACACGGTTACTCGAGAACGTTTTCAAGGTGTGGGTGCAGGATTGGGTGCAACTAAATCAGCGAAACTGGACCCAATTTCTTGTAAGCGATACCACATAAGGCAACATTTGCATGTATTATGGCGACGACTCAGGTTTCAAGGCGATCCCCTTCAAAGCAGACAGGCTTTCCGCGGAGGCCGAAGCAAATCGTAAATCGCGATGACACAGGCAGCTCGGAACTTGACGGCCCTGATGGAACGAAGGATTGAATCGGCGCTCGCGCCAGGACGCTTCATCTCCTACAACGCCAACTCTGACTCTGTACGCGAGCTGGAAGTCGCCGAGAAGAAGATTGCCTGCATGGTAGCAACCGATCCAGGGCGGGCGGCTTCGCTTTACGAGTCATTTCTCGCAGGGTGCCACGCAAAAGCGCAGGAGATCGACGACTCGAGCGGCAGCTTCGGTCAATTCGTTGGCGAGCTATTCTGCGGCTGGATTAAAGCCCGGCAGGCGAGTGGAGCCGACCCCCACGATACCGCCGCGCGACTACTACTCTGGATGGACGACGACCCTTACGGATTTTGTTACCAGCTCGAAAGGGACGTGGTGAAGGTTATCGACAAGGCTGGGCTCGCTGCGCTTGAGCAGTCGATTCGGGGGCGTTTCGAATCTGCCGTGACTGCGGAACGCGTTTCCGGACAGTCGACGCAGCGAAACCCATCTTACCCGCGACGGCGCTCGAGCGAGATGCTCCGGACCATCTACATCAACCAGAAGGATGTCGATTACTACAGCGCACTGTGCGAGGCAACCGAGTTCACGGCGCAGGACTGCCACGCACTGGCAACGATGCTCGTTACTTGCGGCAAACCCGAGGATGCCCTCTCTTGGGTAGAACGGGGCTGTTTGCTCGGCAACGCGGCTCCTAGCGGTTCGATGGCAAGCCACGATCTCGCGCGCCTCAAGCGTAAGCTTCTTACGATGCTTGGGCGCGGGGATGAGGCCATCCAGGAAGCATGGGCGGAGTTTTGCAAGCATCCGAGCAAGTGCTCCTATGACGAACTCATGAAATACGTACCCAAAGCCGAGCACGCCACTTGGCACAAGATGGCCATCGACAAGGCGCTGGGAACAGACCTGCCTTCGCTCATGCAGTTGCTTCTTGAGACGAAGGAGCTGGAGCATCTCGCGAACCTCGTCGGCCAGAGCAAGGATAACGCCCTCCAGGGCGTAAGCCACTACACTACCGAGCCTGCGGCCAAGAAACTGGAGAAGACCCACCCAGAGATTGCGGCACGGCTTTGGCGTGCCCAGGGCATGCGCATCGTCAATGCGAAAAAGAGCAAGTACTACAATACCGCCCTCGAGAATTTCGGGCGAGCGCGGCGGTGCTATGAGCGGGCCGGGCTAGCTGTCAATTGGCGGCGTGTCGTGGACGAAGTACGTGCCGAGCATCGCCGCAAGACCGGTTTTATGGTGGGTTTCGAGGAAGTTGTTGCTGGCTCGGATCCCAGGAAGAGGCCCTCGTTTCTAGAGCGTGCGAAATCGTGCTGGGGTCGGCCACAACCTAGGGATAAGTAATAAGGCCACCCCATGGTAGCCGGTGGGAAGGATCGAATGGATTTGAAGGCTTTGAAGGAAACTCCACCTTGGGACTGGCCGGAGGACACGGCAGAAAAGCTGCTCAGTGTTCTTCAGGATGAGCAAGCGGCTGAGTCTGATCGCCTCCTAGCCACCGAGATGGCAGGCGATTTCACGGTGGTCAACGAAAAATTGGTTGAAACACTGCTCACGCTCCTATGCGGCTGCGACGAATCCGAAGGGGTGCGTAGCCAAGCGGCGATATCACTTGCACCGATTCTGGAGTACGCGGACACCGAAGGCTTTGACGATGCAGATGATGTCCCGATTTCGGAACGGACTTTCCGACGGATTCAGGAGTCACTTCGCGAGCTCTACCATGACGCCCAGATTCCCAGAGAAGTCCGACGGCGAATCCTTGAGGCATCCGTGCGCGCCCCGCGGGACTGGCACGAGAATGCCATCCGTTCCGCTTATGACAGTGGCGATGACCTGTGGAAGCTAACCGCGGTCTTCTGCATGCGCTTCGTCCACGGGTTCGATGAGCAGATTGTTGAAGAGCTACATAATAGGAATCCCAGCATTCACCTCGAGGCAGTCCTTGCCGCAGGAAACTGCGGCGTCGAAGCCGCTTGGCCGCATGTAGCCTCCCTTATCCATTCAGGCAAAACGCCCAAACCTCTATTGCTGGCCGCGATTGAAGCGGTACCCAACGTTCGCCCACAGGAAGCCCGTGAAGTTCTGGCTGATCTCACCGAGTCCGACGATGAGGACATCGTCGACGCGGTCCACGAGGCGTTGGCCACGGCAGAGGAACCCTCTTGTGAGGACGAGGATGAGGACCTTTTCCTCGAATGAGGTGAAGGGCCGCGAGGCGAATTTCATGGCGAAGGAAAGAAAGCCGAACCAGAAGATGCAGGAGTGGATCGACGCGCGAAAGCGCCATCACCTCTCCGACTCCCAAGTGCAGATGGCTCGCGAGTTGGGTATGAACCCGAAGAAGCTCGGCAAGCTCGACAATCATGAGCAAGAATCCTGGAAGATACCACTCAGAGAGTACATCGAGCACCTCTACCTCAAACGGTTTGGAAAGTCTTCGCCGGATAACATCACGTCCGTTGAGGAGCGATTGCGTCTCGCGCGGGAGAAGAAGGGAGCGCGGCGTGCGTCCAGGCGACAACTCTCCAAGGAGGCTCCGTGAGAGGTTACGACGCCTACGAGAGAATCCCCACGCTTGATGTGGCGGTTTCCGAATTCATGAATGCCGAGGACCTCAAAAGGCTCGGCGCGCTCACCGGGGAGAGATTGCCAACCAGGAAAGGCGATCTCGCTGAGGTCATCATTCGTCATCTCGAAGGTGAACGTATCCGCAGCGTCTGGCAATGTCTTGATGAGATCCAGAGAGCCGCGGTGGCGGAAGTCGTTCACTCCAGCTCGACACAGTTTTTCTCCGACAGTTTTCGCGCCAAGTACGGCCAAGTTCCCAACTGGGTGTCGGCCGACAAATACAGCTACGGCCATAATCCGTCAGCGTTGTGCTTTTTCTTCTACGGTAACCGAATCATGCCGGACGATATCAAGGTACGTCTCAAAGCGTTCGTACCGCGTCCCACCGAAGACAAAGTGCAATTCCTCGAGCAGTTGCCAACTGTGTACGACCGGCCCTTCAAGCGGTGGAATGCAAAGACGAAAAAAGAGGAGCGTGGGACCGAGCCAATTCCGCTCACCGTCCGCGAGTCTGAGCGTGCGGCCCAGCGAGAGTTCTTTTCCGTGCTTCGGCTCGTTGATGCCGGCAAAGTTGCCGTAAGCAACAAGACGTGGAGAGCTTCTTCCGCGACCCTTGATGAAATCACCACTGTTCTGGACAGTAGCGACTATTACCCATTCATGCAGCCGCAGAACCAGTGGCATAACGAGAACGCAGGACCAATGCGTGCGTTCGCATGGCCACTACTCATTCAGGCAGGTGGCCTTGTGCAGTTGTCTGGCTCGAAGCTTCAACTCACGAGAGTCGGACGGAAGGCACTTGCCGAGTCGGCGGTGGAGACCCTGAAAACCCTGTGGGAGAAGTGGACTGACACCACGCGGTTCGACGAACTAGCTCGAATCGAGTGCGTGAAGGGGCAATCCGGCAAGGGCAAACGCGGGTTGACCGCGGCGGCGGCGCGCCGCGAGGCAATTTCCAAGGCGCTCACGAAGTGCCCAATAGAGCGATGGATATCGACCGCAGAGCTGCTCAGGTTCCTACACGCTTCGGAGAGTGACTTTGCTGTTTCGCGCAACCCCTGGAGTCTGTATATCTGCGAGTTGCAGTACGGTTCGCTGGGCCACGACGGCGCTGCAGACATCCTTGAGGAGCGCTACATGCTCTGCCTTCTTTTCGAATATGCCGCGACCCTGGGCCTCATCGACGTCGCTTTCATTCCCCCCGCTGGATCGCGGGACGACTATCACGGCCTGTGGGGGACCGACGATCTTTCGTTCTTTAGTCGGTATGACGGCCTTATGTTTTTCCGCGTCACTGCACTTGGGGCCTACTGTCTTGGTGTAACGCAGAGTTACAAGTCTGCTCCGCTCGAGCTGAAACAAGTCCTAAGAGTGCTTCCGAATCTGGAGATCGCAGCATTGGCGGGGATCTTGACCAGAGCGATCGGCTGGCCCTCGACGCCTATGCCGTTCGCACTTCCGACCTTATTTGGCGGCTCGAACCGCGCAAGCTACTTGAAGCAACTGAAGGAGGCTCCTCAGTCAAAGAGGTCCGCGAATTTCTGGCGGCGCGTACCGGCGCGCCACTTCCTGGCACGGTGACGCGTCTACTCGAGGACGTTAGTGATCGCTCTGCTCGGGTCCAAGATCGCGGCCTCGCCCGTCTCATCGAATGCGCAGACGCTGCACTGGCGGCTCTGATTGCCAACGACACAAGAACGCGAAAGCACTGCTTAAGAGCGGGCGAATGTCATCTCGTGGTGCCTGCAGGCTCGGAGACCGCGTTCCGGCGGGGCCTCCATGACGTGGGCTATCTCGTTGTTCCCGCAGGTGCGCACTCTGCCGATGTCGGCCAGGCGAGCACAACCGAGAAGAAGATCAGACCGAGAGCCGAGGTTTAGTGCGTGGCCACGACCGAGAGAAAGGCACTGATTGTTCAAAGCGATTGCAGCGTTTTGCTCGAGGTAAATGCCCAACGCGCCGACGAGGCGCGAGCGGCTCTCGCACCCTTCGCTGAGCTCGTGAAGAGCCCGGAACACGTTCACACCTATCGGCTCACGCCGCTCTCCATTTGGAACTCGCGAGCGACGGGGTTGGGCGCCGAACAGATGGTCGCTGCTCTACGAGAGCACGCCCGCTACCCGGTACCGTCGAACGTGGAGCAGGAAATCCTCCAGCTTGCAGCGCGGTATGGCCGCGTGGTCATCATCCGTGATGGCGACGGTTTCCGCTGCAGTTGCCAGGACCAGATCACAGCAGAGCGCATCGCGCGGGACAAGGAAGCAGGTCCATACCTGACAGAAAGAATCAGTCCAAGAGACTTCCGAATTGCTCCCGCCACTCGCGGCGTCTTGAAGCAGGCGCTCGTCGCTGCGGGCTATCCCGCAGAGGACCGTGCAGGCTACCTCCCTGGTGAGCCCGTAACAAGTTAGAAATCTGTGCTGTAATCAAAATACAATGTAACTTCGGCCTCTCAGTGGCAAGTGCCAACCCGACGTCCAGCTCTACTTGCAAAGGATCAACCAGTTCCAAAACAACGATTTGCCTCATCCCAATTCGGACACTGGCAGTGCGCGGAATCCACTGCTGAGTAAAAAACTATTGGGGGTGCGAGAGATAACCGCGCCCCCTGTCACTCGCGACTTACCCACAACCGTGCGCGCGAAATTGAGGTTTACCGTATCTCCGTCACCCGGAAGTTCGGTCCACTTCGCTTCGAAAAGGTCCAACTGTCCGCCGACATCAACAACGAAGTCCACTTCGCGTGTACGGTCACGCCAGAAGAATAGACTGCCGACACGTCCGGCGCGGCGTTCTCGACTACGCAATTGAGCAAAAACAAACGTTTCCCAGATTGCGCCCGCCGCAGGTGATTGGTGGAGAGCATCTTCAGTACGGATGTTCAATAGAGCGCAAAGCAGGCCGGTGTCTGCTAAGTAGAGTTTAGGGCTCTTGACGATCGACTTGGTACGGTTTGAGAACCATGGTTCAAGGAGCACCACCTGCCCCGAAGCCTCGAGCGTGGATAACCAATGATTTGCCGTGGAAGGAGCGATACCGACGTCACGCGCGAGATCAGCTTTGTTCAGCAAGTTTGCAGAACGCAAGGCACAAGCGCGTAGAAAACGCTCGAAGTCTCGCAGGTTACCAACGTTGGCCAGTGACCGCACGTCACGTTCCAGGTAGGTGGCAAGATAGGAGTTATAGAAGGCCACCTGGTCAATGTCCGGGTTCGCGTGCAGCTCGGGAAAACCGCCCCGAACGATGATCGTCTCGATCGTGGTTGATGGCCTTATGGAGTGAATCTCGCCAAAGGAAAGCGTCTCGAGTTCCATAATATCCGCCCTCCCGGCCAGAGATTCAGACACACTCTTCATCAATGTAAATTTCTGTGAACCTGTAAGCAGGAACTGGCCGTTGCTGGCGCGACTCGCGTCCACAACCACCTTGAGATGCCGGAATAGGCGTGGAGCGTACTGCACCTCGTCAATGATCACTGGCGACGGGTGGCGACCAAGGAAGTTTTGTGGTTCCTTTTCCGCTTGTTCTGCTTCGGTCGGCAGGTCCAGGGAGACAAACCCGTACTTCGGAAATAGCCGCAGCAGGGTGGAAGTCTTGCCGGTCTGGCGCGCTCCTGTGAGCACCACGACGGGACGGGTGCGAACAGATCGTTGCAGCCTAGATTCAATGTCCCGTGGTATCCACACGTTTATAATATACGATAGAATCGCATATTTTGCAATGCCTTCACACAAACGGGACAAAGCAACGCAGAAACACAGAAAGCACCGGGTCTCATTTCACGAGGCCGCTACAGTTTTGCCGATCCGTCGGCGGTGACGTATTATGATCCGGATCACTCGCTCTCGGAAGAGCGGAGCGGCCGCGTCTTGATTGTGGCCCATGCCGACCGCCTTCCAATTAAATTCTTTGTCATACGGTGCTAAAGGAAACTCCATTCAGGCCGCGTTTCCGGAACAACCCTTCACATGGACTTCAATTTCTCTTCGACATACAGCGAGAGCTCAATCATGCGCTCCACCACTTGATCGACCGGCAGACCCGCAAAGTTCTTGAGCACCAGCTCCTTGACATAGAGCCGCACAAGGTAACGCAGCTGGAGCGCGCGACTGCGCGTGGCGAAGACAAAATCGCGATGCCCGCTATTCACGACGATCAGGTTGCGCCCAGCATCAAATCGCGAGCGCCACAGTTCTCCGCCAGCCCGTTCAAACGTGTATCCCGGCAAGCCGCGTGCATTGACGACAGCCGGGCCGATGGCCACATCAAGGCTGTCGGTAACGGTGATCAGCGCCTCGGCACTACACCGCAAGTCGCGCTGTGAGACGGCGACGGACAAACGCACGAGAACCGGCGACGAGGGAGCCTCGAAGCTCACTTCTTGATCGGACGTGGACGACAGAGTGCCACCCCCTTCGACGATCTTCCAGGCAAATGTTAAGTCCTGCTCGACTCGCCGGCGCGAACGATCCCGGGGCAGCGCGCGCAAGCGGCGGCTTTGGCTCACTCTCAAGGTGCTTCCCGCTGGTGAAATCACGACGGTGTACAGAGGCCCCGCATGGTCGAAGAATTGGCGCTGGGTAGATTCGCCTCCGCTCGGTTCCGGAACGCCCCCCTCTTCCTCTGCACTTGGGGCCTCTACGCCTCGCTCCGGTGGCACTTCGGCACCGACCGCTTGCGGCGAGCGCGACTGGATGTCAAACCAGTCGTATTCCTCGCGCGGCAAGACCAGCATGGCCTCGCGAAACGCGCGTTGGATGGCACGTAGGGATTCCCTGTTTGCCTGCTCTTCCTCGGCCCGGCACTGTGCATCGATGAGGCCATTGAGGTGTGCTTCCAGCGGCACTAAAGCTTCCACGAAGGCCCCATAGCGTTCATCGTGCACGATCCCGGAACGCGTGCTGGGTGTGAGGTTAAGGTAGGGCACGTCGATCAGGCCCAGCAAGTAACGAGAACTCCACGGCGGGCGCTCCAAACCGGGCAGCGTTCCGATATCGGCGATCACCCGCGTACCATCGCGGGTAAGGGCGACCCGGGAGTCCTCGGCCGGCTCCGTGAGATACAATTCGGCATACGCCTCGCCGAATGGGGACCGAATCGCCGGCAGTTGGTGGAGCAAGCGGCCTTCGAACTGTCGCGGCTCGACTTGGTACTGCTTGCGCGCAAGTTTATCGATCACCGTTACACGAACTTGCGTATTGCGAATACGGTCGCGCAGCTCTGAGGCCAGATACCACTGGATTTTCTCGCCGCTTAATCCGCGAATGCCCTCGAGCAAGGGCTTGATCTTGAGTTCAGTGCCCCGCTCAGCAAAGAGCACCCGTCGAAGCTTCACGATGTAGCGAGGATCCCCTTTGCTCATAACCATCTGATAAATTCGCTGATCGGCACCGGACGAAGTCATCGTGAGCGTGTCGCCCACGGTCCAGAAGCTCAAAAGACCGATACCGAATTCCCCTTGTAAGCCGCCTCCAGCGCCGTCTGCTTTCAAGCGTCGCTTGACCGAGTCGCAGATATGAGTTGCGACGTACTTGAAGTCAGGCAGCCCGTTCAGATCGCGCGGGACACCGTCGCCATCGTCCTTGACCGTTAGATAGTGCTCGCCTTGCTCGCGGCCGCGCGTGATGGTAATGATCTTGGCACGCGCATCGATGCTGTTTTCGACCAGCTCCGCGATGGCCTTGAGTGGATTGCTTTGCGAGAGTGCGATGATACGGATAGCATTCCAATCATCGCCGATCCGCAATTTGCCTTTTTCTGATTCCTTCGACTTGGCTGCGTTTGTCTTCGACACAGTGACAACGAACTCCTCGGGTTGAGTGCAAGGCAGGGAGCGGCGGTCTCAGTCTGCCATGAGCCAGCTACTATATCGAGGGCTCTGGCTGTCGGGCAAGGTCGGCTCGGTAGCGGGCACGCACGTCAACTAAGTAGGAATGCGCTCCAATTCATCACGGATGATTTCGCCGTTCGTCTACTATCCTCGCGGTTGATCTCTACCAGCTTCGATTACAGCCGCTCCGAGCTGCTAGGTGAACACAGGTTGGTGTCATACCAGTGTCATGCGAATTGTGATGAATGGCGGGGAATGACGATGAAAACTGAAAAGAGAAGGTGAATCTGAGTTAGTCGCGTTTGATCAGAACTTGCTGAATCCCCTCGGGAGTAACCGTCTCGATGATGTTTCGCAAGTATTCGAGCGATGCCGAAAAGTCAGCGTGGGGCTTGCCCCGTTTTTTCAAAAGGAGAGGCAAATATTTCTCGGCGTCATCGAAGGCAACGTCAGGTGCGAAGAAGCGGACACCTTGGCCCGCGTAGGTGTCGATGAGCTGCCGAACGCGTCGCCCCAGGACGGCGCGAATAAGAATGTTCGCGTCGAGAACGATCATCTCAGCGGGATGCGCCCTTCCCGCGGCGACGCAGTTCCTTAAACTCCGCCACTAGTTCTTCCTCATCAACATCCGCGAGTGCACTGGCAAGACGGTCCGCTGCTTCCTTCAGCTCGGAAATATGGGCTGTCTTAGGACGCTTTCGACGTGTCGGAACGTAGACACCTAGAGTTTCGCCGCGCCGAGTGACAGCAACTGGAGTGTCCGATTCCAGGAAACTGGCGATCCGTTCGCGGAACTCGCGCACGCCGACTTTGATCGTAGTCATGGGGATGCTCCTCGACGTTAGTGTACACCCATGTGTACGCGCATACGCAAGCGTGCCAGGATTCGCGTAGTGGGTCAGCTCCGTGAGACCCGCTGTCATAAAAACGTAATACTAATCGTTGTGAATGGTGGCAAATCACGAACAAAAGTTGAACAAAGAAGGAGAAAAGGATTCATCAGGTTTAGTCGCAATTTGCTGATTTCCTTCGATTAGGGCCAACTCCGGCAAGTTCTGATGAAGTTGGTCGTTCGGCTGTTAACCGAAATGTCGGAGGTTCGAATCCTCCCTGGGGAGCCAAATTCAGTACAAACGCTCCTTTCTCGCGTTTAGCGATCAACGTGGCCGATGTAGTTCAGATCGATGTCCACCGAAAGCCGCTTCAAACCCAGGTAGAACAAGTTGAGGGCCGTGCCGCCCTTGAGAGCGAG
>Ga0209446_1000170_pt1 | contig 15966 bp, 13 predicted proteins | sample BogFormECP04_OM2_FD_188242 | JGI IMG/M metagenome (GOLD analysis project Ga0209446, IMG submission 188242) | Bog forest soil microbial communities from Calvert Island, British Columbia, Canada - ECP04_OM2 (SPAdes) (version 2) | ecosystem: Environmental > Aquatic > Freshwater > Wetlands > Bog ... | reverse complement strand
AAGTCGGTCTCGCACTCCGCTGCGGGAACTCCCCACTGCTTAGCCGCAGCTTGAATCAACATGAATCGCGCCGTTGCTCCGGCCTCGCGCATCGCATCGAAGAACGACCGGATCGAGTGCGATCCATCGGTAAATTGGTCACCATAGCGCTTGTCGCCGATGGCTTGCTCGATCTTGACGCGCTTCCAATCCGCGTCCAGTTCATCAGCGACGACGAGCGGTAGCGTCGTGCGGCTTGTGGTACCCATCTCCGAGCGACTAGCCACTATCCACACGGTACCGTCGGGATTAATTCCCAAGTAAACGCTGGGGTTCAAGGTGGCGTGATCTGCCTGGGTATCATGTGGCAGTTTGTCTCCGGTCGCTAGCTTTGGGTAATACCGCACGCCGAGCACGAGCGCCCCTGCGGCCACGATGCCTCCCGCCAAAAATTTCCGCCGGCTCACATTTTCAATGCCGCTCATGACACTTTCTCTGCCGCTGATTTAATCGCCGTGCGAATCCGATTGTAGGTTCCGCAACGGCAGATGTTCCCAGCCATGGCCTCATCGATATCTTGATCGGTAGGATTCTTCTTGCTGTTCAATAGCGCCGCGGCTTGCATGATCTGTCCGACCTGGCAGTAGCCGCATTGCGGCACGTTGATTTGCATCCACGCTTTCTGAAGTGGGTGCAATCCGTTCTTCTCGAGCCCTTCGACAGTTGTCACTTCCTTTCCAGTCGTGTCCTTCATCGTGGTCACGCAAGACCGAGTGGCTTGGCCATTCACGTGTACCGTACAAGCGCCGCAAAGCCCGATGCCGCAGCCAAATTTCGATCCTGTAAGCCCCAAAATGTCCCGTAAATACCAGAGCAGTGGCATTTCCGGCTCGCCGCTGAATGATTGTTTCTCGCCATTCACCATCAGTTGGATCGTTTCGTTACTCGGTACGAATGCATGCACTGGATAAGCCACGTCGAACATATAAGCCTTTCTTCGAACTTAAATTACCTTCCTTGCGGGATCGACGCCGGCTCGCGCCAGACCATTGTCTTTCGAGGCCAAATGAGCTTGCTTCTCCATTTGCAGAATCACCGCCGAAAAATCTTGCTCCTCCCCTTCGTCCGACTGCCTCGCATTGATCTCAAATGCTGCACCTGCGGCGGGCATTCGCGCGCCAACGGCAGCCGCAAGATTGAAAATCAGCCCGAAATCCTTGTTCATCAGGCGAATCGGAAATTGCGGGCTGTAGTCGCTCTTCATTGCACTTCTCAGTTTTCCCACGTGAGCTGGAGCGACCACTGCAGTCTGGGACAACACATCCAGCAAGCGATTGCGATCGAGACCAGCTTTCTCACCGAGCGCGACGGCCTCGGCAATCGCCTGCATTCCGATTCCCAGTAAAGTGTTCACCACAAGTTTCATCGTCGCTCCGGAGCCACTCGGCCCGAGGTAAAAATATTTTTGAGAGATAACGCGAAAGATGGACTCGGCGCTTTCGAAGCGCTCCTTATTTCCGCCCCCGAACAGGGTTAGCAATCCCTTTTCGGCCACAGGAGTACTGCCCGACATGGTCACGTCGAGAACCTCAACTCCATGCTTTGCTCCCAATCTTGAGAGTTCCTGCGAGGTCTCGGGATATACAGTGCTCAGGTCGACGACCACCGAGCCGGGACGCGCGTGGGCGAACACGCCGTCAGGTCCTCCATAAATGTCCAAGACAGCTTGGTCGCTCGGCAAGCACGACAACACGATGTTGCAACTTGAGGAAAGTTCCGAAACGCTCTGTGCGACAGTTCCGCCGTATCGAACCAGCTCGTCCGCCTTGTTCGGGTCCCGGTCGTACACTGTCACCCTGAAACCGGCTTCAAGCAGCCTCCGCGCGATCGGCCGGCCCATGTAGCCGATGCCGATAAATCCAAGCCTGTCGTTTTCCTGCATGATTGGTTTCATGATGAATCGCCTCTAGACCTAGCTACGATTTCAACTTCCACTTGGGTTAAATGCACGTGTTGCACCGTTTCGCGAACGGGACCAAATGTTCATGCAAGATGTTGGTAGCATGGAGAATACGAGTGGCAGGCAAAGGGCCTCAACTTTCAGATGATGAGAGTAGTCTGTCGAACCCCTTGGACACTGTCAGCCTGCTGGAAATTGGATTGCATTCGCGTATAACCATCCAGCGTTATCGGGGCCTAGCAGGGCAGAGTCGCCGCCCAACCGCCAGACGGCACGCATCCAGACGCCGCTGTGGCCGCGAACAATCTTTCTGTTCCTCAAGATGCGACGCGGGGAATGGGCCTGCTCGGTGAGCCTATCTACTGCGGCGAAGTAGGCGGAGCGGCGTGCACAGGCTGCCGTGGTGATAGCGGTCAGGGAACTGCGCTGGAGCCCGATCTAACGGGCAAGAAATGGCCGTGGAGCAATGGGAGCTATGCCGGAATCGCAAAGACAATCACCGAAGGTGTGTCACAGCCGAAACAATATCGTAGTCCCATGCCGCCGATGGTTGGTGCGCAACTTACGCCCGATCAGGTATCAGCACTCGCAGCGTATATATGGAGCCTGAGCCATCACGCATCGTCTAACTGAAATATGAATCGATTCAGTTTTGTTGGGCGGCCTAACAACGCAGCCGTTTTGTGGAAGCGCGTGTTTATTTCAGATCAGCCTGGGCCGGGGGTTGTGTCGAGGATTCTGAAGAAGGCTGTCGTCCATGCAAAATCGAACTTTCACGCTTGCATATGCGGTAGAGATCAGTGTCGACGGAGCAGACACCACGTCTATCACATTGACATCCGCCGTAATCGATAGACGAGTTTACCGCTCAAAACACCAGATTTATATCGGAGCACCTTGGCACGATTCTTGCTGTTGATTACCGACAGAGAGGTATTCACAAGTGCGATTTAGACTGGCACCGCTGTTACTTTTACTTACGACTCCGGCCATGGCCCAAACGCCGGCCGCTCCAAACGATACCTTAATTTCTCCGTCGCGGCCTGTTCCCGTGGGCAAAGCGCCGACTATGCAGGCCAAACTCGTCAAGGACACGCCCGGCGAACAGGTTTACTCGATCATCTTCTATAAAGACGACGAAGTTATGAGTGGGCTCACCGACTTTGCTATTGCCCACAAAGTTTCGGACGCCCATTTCACAGCCATCGGCGCAGTCAGCGGCGCCACTCTCGCCTGGCTAGACATCCAGAAGAAGATGTACCGTCGCATCCCTGTCACCCAGCAGGTCGAGGTCCTGTCGCTCATCGGGGACATCGCAGTTTTTGATGGCGTACCCGTAGTCCATATGCACGCTGTGCTCTGCAAGCCAGATGGAAGTACGGTCGGCGGTCACGTTTTTGAGCTTATTAGCAATCCGACGGTCGAAGTCTTCATGACCGTCAATACGACGCCGCTTGAAAAGAAGGCAGACGATGCCTCCGGCATGAAGCTTATTGACCCGGCACAATAACCCTATAGATCGGAGAACCACACAAAATGCCTTTGGTTCGATTTGATGTCATAGAAGGTCGTAACGATAACGAAATCAAACGTCTGCTCGATGCGGCGCACCGTGCCATGCTTGCCGCTTTCCACGTGCCGGAGAGTGATCGCTACCAAATCTATCACGAGCACCCGCCGTCCGGGCTCATAGCGGAAGACACCGGGCTGGGAATCAGACGCACGAAGAATCTGGTGGTTGTGAGTGTGACCAGCCGAGAGCGAACGCAAGAGATGAAGGAAAAGTTTTATGCGGAACTGTGCCGCGAACTAAAGGAGAGCTGCGCCATTGATCCAAACGATGTCTTCGTCTCTATCGTCGCGAACTCCGCAGCGGACTGGAGCTTCGGGAACGGCAGGGCACAATTCATCACTGGGGAATTGTGACTGACCCAATTTAGTTCGCACTATCCCGAAGGCTCCATCTCAACTAGGACCTGCGCAGTGTGCACTGGCGCGCTCGTCTCGGAGACAAGAGGCATTGTTTTCCTCACGGAGTTGATTCGGATAGAATTCTTTGCGCCGTTCAGGAGACCACATGGACCGCCGCAATTTTGTTTCTTCTTCGCTTGCCGTCTCAGCCCTTTCGTTAGCCGGCTCCGCAAAAGGCGTCGGCCAAACTAGGGCCGCTTCCGCAACGGCGGAGTACTACGATCTACGTCGCTACCAGCTGACAAGCGGGCCAGGGACGAAGCTTACCGATAACTATTTTGCCGACGCTCTGATTCCTGCGTTGAACCGGCTGGGTATCGGGCCTGTGGGGGCCTTCTCCGTTTACTTTGGGCCAGAGACGCCGGCCTACTACGTACTAATGCCTAGCTCGAAACTGGAGACGCTGGTGACGGCGGATCTGTTGCTAGTGAGGGATCCTGCGTTTGTGAAGGCGGGTGCGCCCTTTTGGGATGCGCCTGCCGGATCGCCACCTTACACGCAGATTGAGAGTTCGCTACTACGGGCGTTCGAGGGGTATCCGAGGCTGACGCCTCCGGCTTCGGCGGCGACCAAGGGGAAGAGGATCTATCAACTTCGCCAGTACCAGTCGCCGACCAACGCGGACCATGTGCGCAAAGTGGAGATGTTCCACGCAGGTGAATTCGGGATCTTCGAGAAGGCGGGAGCGCATGGGGTGTTCTATGCGGATACTCTGATTGGCCCGCGGCTGCCGAACCTGACCTATATGCTCAGTTTCTCGGATATGGCTTCACTGGAATCCGCGTGGGACAAGTTTGCCGCCGATCCGGACTGGAAGAAGTTGTCAAATGATCCAAAGTTCAACCTGGATCCGCCGACAGTCTCGAACATTACGAGCCTGGTGCTTCGTCCACTGGCATGCTCGCAGGTCTAGATCCCTTTGTAAGGTCATTGGCTCAAGCGTTAACGAGTTGGAGATGGCGAGACTGTGTCTATGTTGCTGTGGGGCCTCGTCCGACGGAACGGCGAGTCCGGTGATGACGCCAGAGGAGGCGGAACGACGCAAGTAGGCTGGCAAGTACGTGGAAATGAGCCGTTATAAAAACGTAATACTCATCAAGGTGAACTGTGGCAAAACGCGAATGAAAAGTGAATAAAGAAGAAGAAAGTGATTCGTCCCGTTTGATCGCAACTTGCTGAATTCCTTCGCTCGAGGCCCACTCCGGCAAATTCGGATTAAATTGGTTTCCTGGCTGTTAACCGAATGGTTGCACATTCGAAACTTATTCGGATCTGAAGTAGCCCTTGCTCTCACATTTCAAGAAGGCATCGAAAATTTCGGTTGTGATAATGCAAGCGCTCATGGTTTTGCCTCCTGGACGCGCGGTCGACACACCTGATCCGGAACATTGCCTGCAATGAAGCCTGCCCAGACCGAGTTTGCTCTTCTCTGGCTAACGAAAGGAAAAGGCTATATACTTTCGTTAGCTAATTTCTAACGAAACGATGGTTTTGTGATGGCGTCACCAACCAAACCGAACAACCGCCTCGGGACTTATGTCGTCAGGACTTTCAAAGACGAGTCCTTTAGGGCCTACGTGCCACCACCATTGCCGCCAGACCCACCACTGGCCCTCCAACCGCTCTTGCCGTTGCTTGAACAGGCGAACCAAGCACTCGGACGTCTGGACGGACTCGCGTCCATTCTGCCCGACCCCTCGCTATTCATCTACTTGTACGTTCGAAAGGAAGCGGTGCTCTCTTCGCAGATCGAGGGCACACAGTCGTCGTTTTCTGACCTCATGCTATTCGAAAGCGCCGAAGCCCCCAGCGTCCCGCTAGAAGACGTTCAGGAAGTCTCAAATTATGTGGCCGCGATGAATCACGGACTTCGCCGGCTCCGCGAGGATTTTCCGCTCTCTTTGCGCTTGATACGAGAAATTCACAAGATTCTCTTGTCCAAAGGACGAGGCAGTCAGAAACGTCCGGGTGAATTCCGCGAAACCCAAAACTGGATCGGAGGCACACGGCCCGGTAACGCAGCATTTGTCCCGCCACCGCCTGAGAGAATGATGGAATGCATGGGCGCGCTCGAAAAGTTCCTGCATCGCGAGCACGAAGACCTGCCGATTCTGGTCAAGGCCGCACTCGCACATGTGCAGTTTGAAACTATTCACCCTTTCCTGGACGGAAACGGACGACTGGGCCGCTTGTTAATTACGTTCTTGCTGTGTGTCGCAGGCGCGATCAGCGAACCCATTCTTTACCTCAGCCTTTATTTCAAGTCGAACCGGCAGAAATACTATGAATTGCTTGACCGCGTCCGTACGCACGGGGATTGGGAGAACTGGCTCGAATTTTTCCTAACAGGCGTCAAAGAAACCGCCCAGCAGGCAGCCGACACATCGAAGGAGATACTCACGCTCATCGAAAAAGATCGCCGCAAAATCGAGGAGATTGGCCGACCGGCTGGGTCAGTCCTGCGCGTTCACCAGCACCTACAGCGAAAGCCGATCATCACGATCCCCTCGACAGCCGAGCAACTCTCCCTCTCTGCACCCACTGTGGCGAAAGCTTTGCAGCACATGGTTAAGCTCGGCATGGTTCGTGAGACAACCGGCAAACAGCGCCATCGCCTCTTCACGTATCACCGCTACCTGGAAATTCTCAACCGAGGCACGGAACTACCAAAGTGATGGGGTGAAAAAACCGAGCGAATATTCTGTAATACCGGGACATTGGGGTCAGCTATCCGTGCTGAAACTAGAAATCTTTGCCGAATACCGTGCAAGACGGTAAGGCACGGTGCTACACCATCACATGTCAACCAATATCCTGCAAAACTTGCCCGAGATTCCTCGCAATTTATTTTCATCCGTCAGGAAACCTTTGGCACCCTTCTTGCGTCTAGCAACCAGATGAGGTGAGTTTTAAAGTCATGCGCACCTAAAAACTCCGCCTCTCAGCTCCACCGAGCCAACTATGACCCAGTTAAGGAACAAAAAGAATCGTGAGCAACCGGATCGATACGGGCTCACGCCTTCACTGGGCTGAGGCGTTCGGCACCCGAGTAATCAAAATTGAGAGCCGGTACCCGCGCAGACTCCCACCATTGTTGGGCGGTAATGCCCCGTAGCGTTACCGCCCCTACTTTGGTACAGGAGCGTTACACGCGTGTCCCGAACTTATCGTCCTGCCGACTTTGAGGCTTTTCTTCGAAAGCATTCCGGTACCTCTCCGTCTCGACAAACTGAGCATACAGACTGCGCTCAGACGGATCGCGGCTCGCGCGCAGGTTCACCTGGCGACCGTCAGAGTCGAGACCCGAGAGCTTCCAACAAAGACAGTTCCGACCGTTTCCGCACCACCTACCGCGACCGCAATCGGGAATACTCACTCCGCGAGTCGGAAGTTCAAACTCTCATTGAGTTAGGCAAGTTTCGTGTCGTCCCAGCGGATGATCTCGCCCGGTTAGGTTACAGCGGCGACCGCCCGCGGATGGAGAACGATGTTCAGCATCTCCGTCACCAAGGACTCATCAAGCAGCGCAGCATTGAAGGGCACGAGTCCTACTCGAAGCAAGTCCTTGCTCTGACGAAAGAGGGGCACAAGCTTCTTTCGCATCACAATTTTATTCCCGATGGACAAACGATCTATCACGGTTTCGTCAAGCCCAAAGAGGCCCGCCATGACGCCGATCTCTACCGCCTTTATCACAAAGTTGCCAGAGAGATCGATGAGGTGGGCGGCAAGGTTCGCCGCGTCATCCTTGACTTCGAACTGAAACAGGAACTCTACAGGAAGCTCTCTCGGGTCGATCCGAATAAGAAATTGGCGTACGAGAGAATCAGAGTCGCAAACGAATTCGACCTCAAAGTTGTGAACGACAAGATCCCTGTGCCTGACCTTCGCATCGAGTACGAGGACGAGTGCAGAGACCTCCGTCGCCTTGACCTCGAAATCGCTACGCGGGACTACAGGTCCCAGGGACTCGGCGAGAAGGCCAAAGCTGGATTCCACTTGTTCGCCCGGCAGCAAGACCATCCCAAACTACGCCGCGTTCTCGATAGCCAGGAAATCACAGCAAAGATTTTCGCCCTATGAACATACCCCGCATGTACACCATCGCTCTTGGCTCCTTCGGGTACACCGAGGACGAGGCCCGTTTCCTCTACCTTGTGGCTACGCATTCCGGCTACTTCACCTGCCAGCAGTTTGTTCGATTCATCCAAGGCAAACCCGGAAAGCGTAGCCTTTCACTTGTCCGAAAGCTGGTCGAGAAAGGCCACGCCTCCGCCCGTCCCTGTTTGCGGAACGGCAAGATCTATCATCTTTTCGCCAGGAATCTGTACGAAGCCATTGGCAAGGATAATGTTCGATTCCGTCGCAAACACTCGACCGAATACATCCGCACTCGGCTCGTCGCGCTTGATTTCATTCTAGGAAAACTCGACTACAAGTTCTTCGAAACCGAACAAGAGAAGGTTCACCACTTCACCGAGCAGCTTACAGTCGACAAGAAATACCTCCCTGCGAAGCGCTACGCCGGAGCCATCCGGGAGCAGTTCACCGACCGCTATTTCGTCGATAAATTCCCGATGTTTCTTATCCCAAGCTCTTCCTCACCCGTGGTCTCCTTCTCTTTTGTCGATCCCGGCCTTGGCAGTCTCGACAGTTTGCACACCCACCTCCAAGCCTATTTCCCTCTCTTCTGCCAACTGTCGAACCTGAGGTTCCACTACGTCGCGACCCGGGAAATCTATCAACAACGTGCGAAGCAAGCCTTCCTGGGGCTCTTCGATCGCCATTGGAACCCTGACAGCACGGGGGGACTGGTGGATTATTTCTGCATGCAAAAGAAGGCTGATACCGGCGAACTCCGAGAACTATCCGGAGCAGATCTTGTGGTCCTGGGAGAAGGAAAAGCCAAATTCAACCGTGCCGGCATCGCCAACCTTTACCAGCGATGGCGCGCCGGGCAGGTGAACTTCGATCAAGTCAGGAAGGAATACGAAACGCTGCGAAGGCCCCAGACTGTGACTTTTATATTCACGCCCGTGAACGGCCAGGTAGCTCTGTTCGAGCAGCACCCGAACAGTTTGGTGAAAACTCCCTGGAAAAGTGTGGGCAAACGAGCTTTCTCTGGAGATTTCACCCCAAGCGTCACCCAGGCCGAAACGTAAGCTGCAGAGAAAACAACCAGATGAGCAAGCAAGAGCGGGTGAACGGACACGCGGCCAGAACACGAGGAGAGGCGGGAGCGACCCCACCGTGCCGCAAAATCGCGGCCCCGGTCCCGCTGGGCTTCGGGGGTCACTCCCGCCTCGTGCTGCTGAAAACGCAGCTCATGTTTTGGCCGCGTGCATGCGACGGGTTTGTGAGTTTGTCAGACACGAAGTCTGACAATTTGTAAGCAGAAAGGAGAAGAGTACTTGCCACTGCTGAAAGCACCACCCAAGCAACCCAAATCAGCAACCATCCAAATCCGTGTCGAAGAGGACGTGAAACTCAGGCTCGAAAAGTACGCTGAGTTCATCGATTCCTCTCCGGCTTATGTTGTCACCGAAGCCTTGAAACTCCTCTTCAAGAAGGATGAGGAATTCAAGTCCTGGCTAGGCCAACACACCAACAATTACAACCTTGACCAAATCGAAGGAGGCTCTCTCACAGAGATCGCCAAGAAAGCATGAAAGTCCGCAATGTCCAATTCGGGGAGCGCAAGAACCCAGACTCGTCCAGAGTGCATGGCTTGCGTCTTGCAGTCCGCTCGTTGCCAGTCGAATCAATCAGAAAGTCAGAAAGCGCGAATGGAGCAGTACTAGCGCCGCCACCAATACCCTACGACCCAGGAAGATCAGAGGTACCGCATAACGGCTTTCCGAACGAAGCCACAGGGGAGAAAGAAACAGGAATACACCGGCTGCTCACAGTGGAAGAAGTTGCTGTCCTGCTGCACGTCCCTGTTTCGTGGGTGTACGGACGAACGCGCAAAAGATCATTAGAGCGACTGCCGGGCTACCGACTCGGCAAATACTGGCGCTTCTGCGAGGACGAGGTGTTGGCGTGGCTTGTATCTCATCGTAGGGATCGCCATGCCTCTTGACACGCGAGCTACACTGAGACCTGACGCAGAACAAGCCGAGCGGGCCATTCTTGGAGGAACCAGAATGGCTCGAAGACGCTTTCAGCACGGCTCACTATTCAAGCGCGGCAGCAGACATAAAGTCTGGGTTGCTCGCTGGTGGGAGGAAGTTATGAATCCGGATGGCTCCATCGGACGGAAGAGGTGCGCAGAGGTATTGGGAACTGTAGCCGAACTGGGCTCTCGCTCCCGCGCGATGGATGCTCTATCTAAACGACTGAACCCAATTAACAGCGGCTCTTATCGGCCACAGTCCAGGCGATGCTACGCTGATTTCATTGCACAGGATTGGATACCGGTGGTGCTGCCCACTCTGAAGTACGCGACGCAGAAACACTATCGTTATATTCTCGATGTTCACCTCGTACCTGTATTCGGCAAGACTAGCCTTTGCGACATCAAGCGCGAATGGATTCAATCTTTCCTTGCAACGAAGCTCAGTGCGGGCCTGGCATGGAAGACTGTCAAACACATTCGCGGTGTTTTGGGACGGACATTGTCCTCTGCCGAAGAATGGGGTTACATCACCCACAACTCTGCTCTAAAAACCAAACTTCCCCGGCGTCCAATTAAGCAGTGTTCCAAGGCGATCCTGACGCCCGATCAATTTCTGCAAGTGCGGGATCGACTAAAAGAGCCTGCTCGCTCCATTGCGACGGTGTTGGTTCTCACAGGCCTTAGGATTGGAGAGATTCTCGCTCTACGATGGAAGTGTGTCGATCTATGCCGTCATACACTGCGAGTTGCGGAAACCGTGTATGACGGTCACTTCGACACACCTAAGTCGCAAAGGAGCGCACGAATCGTTCCACTTGCCGAGGAGGCGTGCAGCACTTTGGGGAAACTACGATCATCCAGTACTCGACCTGACGACCTTGTCTTCAGTATGGATACTGGCCAGCCATTGGATCGGCATAACCTGTTGAGGCGACATTTGCGTCCGGCATGCGAGAAACTAGGACTTCTAGGAATAACCTGGCACTCGCTCCGCCACTCCCACGCGACCCTGCTGGATGCAGCGGGAGCTCCTCTGGGAACTGTCCAATCTCTTCTCGGTCACTCAACATCGGAACTCACTCGAGAAGTTTACCTGCACGCTATACCGGAAGATCAGCGCCGGGCGGTAGCGAACGTCGAAGCGCTTCTATTTGGACCCAAACGGACTCAAATTGCCAGCGCTTCGCAGGCTAGTGCGTAGTTAACTTGTTGATTTAACGGGATTGAAGTGGTCGGGGCGAAAGGATTTGAACCTTCGACCTCCTGGTCCCGAACCAGGCGCGCTAGCCAGGCTGCGCTACGCCCCGAATCCTATTGCATACTTCTTAACAGTTTACGCGGGATTGCCAGCATCTGCAACTTCTGCCCGCCAAGCAAAAACAAAAACCGCCAGGAAGCTTTCGCTTCCCGGCGGCGTTTTGAAGAGTGTTAAAACGGCATTAGAACTCGTAACGCAACCCAAACTGCATCACGCGTGGGTTGGTTATCAAGCCGGTGTAGTTGCCGAAGGTGGACGAAATATCCAGTTCTCCGCTAATGGATTGCACGTTGAATCGCACCGAATTCGTAACGTTAAACACTTCCCAGCGGAACTGCAAGCTCTGTTTCTCGCTCCACGGCATGGCCCAGCGCTTGGCAAGCCCCATGTCGATGCCAAAGAAACCCGGACCGCGAATTTGATTTCGCGCCCCGGTTTGGCCTGGGAGCGGATTGGTGAACGATGCGATTGCCTGCGGGCCATTGGAGAACAGGTTCGGACTGCTGAATTCCGAAGTGCCCACGGAGCCCGGATCATTCGCCCCAGTTACCGTATACGTCCCCGTCTTCACGGGTCCGGTAAGGAACGCATTGCCACCGAGTTGCCAGTTTGTCGGCCAGTCGAACCCGTTCGAGATATTGACCGGGAACCCGCTCGTTAGACGGAACAGACCGGACAATTGCCAGCCGCCGATGAGCGCATTCAAGGGGCCGCCCGCGTTGCCCGCGAACCGCTGTCCTTTGCCGAAGGGAAGTTGCGCCACCCAGTTGGCATTGAACTGGTGCGTGGCGTCGAAATCCGAGACGGCTCGCGCGCTGTTGGGATCCCAAGAGTTGATAATCTGGCCACCTAGGCCACCCCATGCGCCAACGCGCGTAGCGTCGGACATGATGTCGATGGATTTGGAGAATGTGTAGTTGAAGTCAAACTGAACCCCGTGGGTCATCCCGTGCCGGAGATTGACTTGCAAGGCGTTGTAGTTGGCATTGGTATTCGTCCGCCAGGCGTACAAGGACGAAAACTGCGGGTTGAAAAACGTGTTCGTTCCCGTGCTTGGAACATAGGAATTGCAAGCAAACTGGTTCCCAGGTGTTCCGCATTGCTGAGTTCCGCTGAGCCCGAAGTAATCCAGGACGAAAAGGCCCGTGGTTTCGTTCAGGCTGAACCCGCAGAAGTTGTCATAGGCGGCTACAACGGGGCTGTTCGTAGCCCCCTTGCCGCACGAGGAAAGAGCATAAGAATCGCCCGGCTGCAAGGGCTGGAGTACGTCCGCCCAGTACTGCGCAACGTTTGCAGGCACCATCGAGGCGTTGAAATTATTCGATGAGACGCCTGTCCGGTAGATTTTCGCCAAAGCGTCCACAGCGCCGAAATAATCCAGCCCGGACTTTTTGTCGACAAAATCAAGAGGCATGGCCATGTCTTCCTGGGCAAGCAAACGGTGCGACAGCCGGCCCACGTAAGAGGCTTCGATCGAAAAACCTGCTGGCAGTTCGCGGGCTACCGATAAGTCGATGGTGTAGGAATAGGGCGTCTTGATTCCGTTATCCAATCCCCAAGTAATCGCAAACCCTCCATCGCTCAAGCTTGAGGGGAATGTCTGTGGGAACTGGCCCGGAGGCGCAGGAAGCAGGATTTGCTGTGGCGCTCCGCCGTTGCCAGGGCATCCCAGGTCCGTGGTCGGGATGGTATTCAAATTTGTCAAACGCGGTGAACAAGCCGCTGTCTCGATTCCGGCCGGGTTAGAAAGGGTGGTCGCCAAACCGAAGGACCCGCTGGTATTAAACGTATCCAGCAAGCCGGAAGCGATGCGGTCATACACTATGCCAAAGCCTCCGCGAATGGAGGTCTTTCCCCCTTCGCCGAAGAGACTCCTGAGAAGACCGCCGCTCGCCCTCGGCGAATAGGCAAACGCAAAGCGGGGTCCGAAATCCTTCTTATCCAAGTTATACAGTCCGGGTTTGCCTCCGTTCGCCGGACCAGACAAGTTAAAGGACACCAACGGGTCTTGGTTCGACGGGATCCCGTTCTCCATGTTTCGGCCCCGCTGGCCGAACCACGGCCCGAGATCGGGCGAGGGAGAAACCTGCAAGCCGTTTGTCTCCCACGGCGCGGGAAATAGCGAATAACGCAATCCGAAGGTCAGAGTCAGGTTCGGCTTAACCTTCCACTGATCTTGGCCATAAAACTCGTAGCTGTCGAACGCGAAATGGCGCGACACCGGCGCGCCCTGCGCCAGGACGTTTCCGTTTTTCAGGTAGTTGTAGGTGGCGTCGGCCTCCGTCACCATTCCCAAAAGGGCGATCATCGGGAAATCATAAGAGTTCGCAAAGCTGGAATCTCCAGCGGGATACGCCTGGCCTGTCGCGGGATTGATGTTATTGGATGGATTGAATGGCGATCCGCTTTTCACCAGCATGCCAGACACATCCAGCCAAGAGGCGTTGGTGACCCCGTCGCTATAAGAGTTCGAGGTGTTGGATTGAGGGCTACGAACAATCGCGATCTGCGTCCCAAACTGAAGCGTGTGAGTTCCGTGACTCCATGATAGATCGTCCGCGAAGGTATTCGCCGGGCGTTGGAAGGTCGACGATCGCGTTACTCCTTGGCTCAACCCTCGCATGATGATGTACTGCTGATCTGAGTCTCCGATGTTCCCATAACTCTCACGGATGTACCCGTAACGGAAATTGTTTACGAGAGTTTGCGTAATCACGCTCGAATAATTGAATATCAGTCCCTTGTTGAAATCCAAAAACGTGTTTTGCGCTAGGGTGTAGTTGAAAAGACTGCCCGCTGGCGCGGCTGGCAGGAATGGCGTCTGTGGGTTCCCTTCGTTTGCCAGTGCGCCGCTCACGGAAAGGCGCTGCTTGGCATCCGACGTAATGTTGTAATCGATCTTCGCGATGTACCAGTTCTTGTTATCGTGAATCGGAGCGGCCCAACGGAATCCCGAGTAGTTCACGCCATCGCCTACTGTAGTGTCGTTCGGGCTCGGGTAAGATTTGAAATAAGCCATCGACACGGGATTTGGCCCCAGAGCCAGAGGGTCCATCCCCTGAATTTGCGTGGGACTGAGGGCCATATAGCCTGTCGGTACCGTGTACGTATAGCTCTTTCCGCTCGAGCTGGTTAGTTGAAGTTGCTGGCCGCCAGGACATTGCGTCGGATCCGCGCAAAGATATTGGATGTAGCCCGCCCGCATCGCATCCGTAGGAACAGTCGCCACCTGGCTGCTCTGCTCCGCTCGCCGAGTGCCCTCATAGTTCACAAAGAAATACAGCCGGTTCTTGATGATTGGCCCACCGAGCGATGCGCCAAAAACGTTTCGGATAAGTTCCGGCGGCTTGTTGGGCTCCCCACTCTGCAGTTGCGCGGTCTTGATGAAAAAATCGTTCGCGCTCGTGTACGTATTGCGAAGGTATTCGTACGCGGAGCCATGAAAGCTGTTCGTTCCGCTCTTTGTAACCAGCGCAACCTGTGCGCCAGACGTGCCGCCCTGATCCGGATTGTAATTCGTCGTGGTTACACGAAATTCCTGGACCGAATCCAGAGTAACCGGCAGTACCGACGTAAACGCGTGGCCGCCGGAATCATTCACCGGGACGCCGTCTAATGTCACATTGCTCTGGTCGCTGCGCGCACCATTCACCGAGCCGCTCCGCGTGTCCGTGTCCACGTTTATATCCGAGCGGTTGCCCGTGTACACCACACCGGCTTGCAAGCTAAGCAAATCCGGCACGTTGCGCCCTTCGAGCGGGAGCTGCTTCACCTGGTTCTCATTGAACGCGTTGCCCAGCGAAGCGTCCGTCGTGTTCAACGCTACCGCCTGCGCCGAGACTTCCACGGTCTCCGTTGTAGTGCCGACCTCAAGCGTGACGTTCACCGTCGTCGGCACGTTCACAGCCAATTGCAAACTCTTCTGCTCAAACTTTCGGAAACCCGCGAGTTCCACCGTCAGCGAATAAGCGCCGGGCGGCAAGGCGAGAAAGTCGTACTCGCCGACGTTGTTCGTCAACTTCTCGCGCTTCAGCGCCTGACCGGCGTTTGTCAGTGTTACCTTTGCATTTGCAATCGTCGCGCCGGTCTTATCAGTCACCACGCCATGTAGCGAAGTTGTTCCCGTCTGCGCCCATCCGCAGGTCACCACAAAAATCAATGCCACCCAAGAAATCAAAATGCCGCGCTTCACGCTAGACCACCTCATGGATTGCTCCTTTCGCGCACCCCAACCTCTAATTGTTTTGTACGCAAGTGGGCAGCACCAAACCGACACAAAAACAATGCGGCGCATTGCCGGGTCTCAACCTGGAGGAATACTTCGACCTTGGGCAACCGTACCCACCACTCCGCTAGCTAAACTTTGACCTAGCTTTTAGGCTAAATCGCGGGTCGGTGTCAAGGAGAGTTCTTGGGAAAAATATTTAGCTATAAATTATCTGAATTTTAGATTCTTTAGGAAATGAGGGAGGGACTAAACGAACTAGTACCCGGGTGAACAGAATTCACCCGGGCAGCAGCTTAAGAACCTTCACCCAAGTTGAAGCAGTCTGGCGACTGTGATCGCTGGAATCCCGCGGATCGCGCTTAGAATCGAGTCAGACACCACTCCATCGAGCCGCACCAGCGACACCGCTTCCGCACCCTTATGCGCTTCCCGGCGACCCAGAGCAAACGTTG
>Ga0209446_1000168_pt1 | contig 16023 bp, 14 predicted proteins | sample BogFormECP04_OM2_FD_188242 | JGI IMG/M metagenome (GOLD analysis project Ga0209446, IMG submission 188242) | Bog forest soil microbial communities from Calvert Island, British Columbia, Canada - ECP04_OM2 (SPAdes) (version 2) | ecosystem: Environmental > Aquatic > Freshwater > Wetlands > Bog ... | reverse complement strand
GCGGCCTCGTCCATCGTCGTCACCTGATAGCCCTCCATCGCCGCCTGCAAGGCGCAGATCGGGTCGATCTCGGTGACCATCACGCGGGCACCCTGGCTCTTCAGGCTCGCCGCCGAGCCCTTGCCGACGTTGCCGAAGCCGCAGACCACCGCGAGCTTGCCGGCGATCATTACGTCGGTGGCGCGCTTGATGCCGTCGACGAGGCTCTCGCGGCAGCCGTAGAGGTTGTCGAATTTCGATTTGGTGACGCTGTCGTTGACGTTGATCGCCGGCGCCTTCAGCGAGCCGTCGCGCATCATCCCATAGAGCCGGTTGACCCCGGTCGTGGTCTCTTCCGAGATGCCGCGGATCCCCGCCAGCAAATCGGGGTGAGCATCATGCAGGATCTTGGTCGCGTCGCCGCCATCGTCGAGCACCATGTTCGGGGTCCAGCTCTGCGGGCCGCGCAGGGTCCGCTCGATGCACCACTCGTACTCGTCCTCGCTCTCGCCCTTCCAGGCGAAGACCGGGACGCCGCTGGCGGCGATCGCGGCGGCCGCGTGGTCCTGGGTCGAAAAGATGTTGCAGGAGCTCCAGCGGACGGTCGCCCCGAGCTGCAGGAGCGTCTCGATCAGCACCGCTGTCTGGATCGTCATGTGCAGGCAGCCGACGATCCGCGCGCCGGCGAGCGGCCGGGCCGCGCCGAACTCCTCGCGCAGTGCCATCAGCCCCGGCATCTCGGTCTCGGCGATCGCGATCTCGCGCCGCCCCCAATCGGCGAGAGCAATGTCGGCGACTTTGTAGTCGGTGAAAGCGGGCATCGAGTTCCCCTCCGGGTGACCGTGACACGGATAGAGACATATACATATATCTTTATGTCGTCAGGCAAGATAGCACGACTTCGTCACGATGTCGGCAAAATCGATCGGTATTCTGGATGCGAGGGTCGGCAGCAGCGGCGTGTCGTCCGGCTAGGGGCGAGCAAAGTCGCATTCCCGGTTATTTCCCGGTTACGAGGCTAATTCCCGGTTCGCGGCAACAAAAATTCCCGGTTCGCGGACCGAGACAAGATCGTTAAACCATTGAGAAACATCGGTTTATGCCGATTTTGTGCTGACAGATTCGGTTTTTTGCGGGAAATTCCGGGAAAAACCGGGAAATCCGCGCCGCCTCAATGCAGCAGGGCGACGGTGTTGAAATCGTCGACCAGAGCGGCGATCCGCCCGGTGTCCGACTGGTCCATGATCGCCCGCGCGCGGCGGGTGGCGGCGATCATGTCGAGGCTGCGGATGCGGTGTTTGACCCGTGGGATATTGCGCGGCGCCATCGACAGGTTGCGCAGCCCGAGGCCGAGGAGCAGCGCCGCAAAGCGCGGGTCGCCGGCCATCTCGCCGCAGACGCTGATCGGCATGCCGCGGCGCAGCGCCGCCTCGATAGCAAACTGGATCAGCCGCAGCACCGCCGGGTGCAGCGGGTTGTAGAGATGGGCGACCTGCTCGTCGCTGCGGTCGATCGCGAGCGTGTATTGGACGAGGTCGTTGGTGCCGATCGCAAAGAAATCCGCCTCCGCGGCGAGCGCGTCGGCGGCGAGTGCCGCACCCGGCACCTCGATCATGGCACCCAGCGGCGGCAGCGCCTTGGGAAGCTGCACGCCGCGTCGTCCCAGCCGCCGTGCGACCTGCTCGAGCGCCTCGCGCACCTGTCGGATCTCGCCCGCGCTCGAGATCATCGGCAAGAGTATGCGCAGCGGCCCATCGCTCGCCGCGCGCAGCATTGCCCCGAGCTGCGGGTCTAACAGTCGGCGGTGCCGCAGGGAGAGGCGGATCGCGCGCAAGCCGAGGGCAGGATTGGCGGACTCCTCGACGCGGTCGCTCAGCGACCGAGCGATCTTTTCGCCGCCGAGATCGAAAGTGCGCACGGTCACCGGCCGCCCCTCCATGCCGCGCACCAGCGCCGAGAAGACGGCATATTGCTCCTCCTCGCCCGGCAGATCGTCGCGGTTCATATAAAGGAACTCGGAGCGGACGAGGCCCAGACCCATCGCCCCGTGGGCCTGGGCCTGGGGCAGCTCGACCGGCAATTCGAGATTGGCCTCGAGGATGATCTCGACCCCGTCGCGGGTCACGGCAGGCAGTTTGCGCAAGCGTGCCAGATGACGTCGCTCGCGCTCGAAGGCCTCGCGCCGAGCCTCGTATTCGGCAATCGTTGCGCCACACGGGTCGATGATGACGGTACCCTCGGCCCCGTCGATCACCACCCTGCCGTCGGCCCGCGCGTGCTCGAGCAGCCCCGGGACGGCAAGCACCGCAGGGAGGCCGAGCGCGCGCGCCACGATCGCGGTATGGCTTTCGGCGCCGCCGAACACGGTGGCGAACCCGGCAACGCGTTGCGGATCCATCAGCGCGGTATCGGCCGGGGTCAGTTCGTCAGCGAGAATGACCGTGCCCTCGCCGATGGCTGAATACGCGACGTAGGGCTTTTTGATCAGATTGCGGATCAGCCGCTTGCCGACGACCCGGATGTCTTCGATGCGCGCCGCCAGGTAGGCGTCGCGCATGGTCGCGAAGCTCTCGGCGATCTCGTCGATCTCGATCTCGACCGCGCGCTCGGCATTGATCCTCGTCCGTGCGATGCGCTGGTCGACGCCGCGAACGAGACGCGAGTTCGACAGCATCGCCAGGTGCGCGTCGAGCAGGTAGCGGACCTCTTCGGCGGCGGACTCAGGCAAGCCCCCGGCCTTAGCCTTGAGTTTGCGCAGCTGGCGGAGCGAAACCGCGACCGCCTCGGCGAAACGGCCGCGCTCGGCTTCGATCTCGGTCTCCGGGAGATGGCTCTCGCGGACCAGGAGGTCGCCACCCTCGGCAATATGGACAGTCCCGATGGCGATGCCCGGCGACACCCCGAGACCGGGCAACCGGCGCTCTGTCAGCGCGCCGTGCCGGGCGGCCTCGGAGGCCTCGTCACTCCTCATCAAACTTGCATTCGATCAGCTTGGCGAGTGCCGTCACCGCGGCGTCGGCCTGGCGCCCGGTGGCGGCCAGCTCGATGATCGTGCCCGGCGCCGCGGCCAGCATCATCAGCCCCATGATCGAGCGGCCGGAAACCTCAGTGCCGTTCTTGCGCACCAGCACCTCGGCGTCGAATTGCTGGGCGGTCTTGACGAAACGGGCGGCAGCGCGCGCGTGCAGCCCACGCTGATTGCAGATCGTCGCGATCCGGCGCGCCATGCCCGGTGGCGATCCAACGTCGCCGCCGGCCGCTTTGTCTGCGCCGCCGGCGCTCATCGGCGGGCATCGCTGAGCAGCTGCGATGCGACGTTGATGTATTTGCGTCCGGCTTCCTGGGCGCCGAGCACGGTCCGTTCAAGACTTTCGGTCTGCCGCAGGCTCGCAAGCTTTATCAGCATGGGCAGATTGACGCCAGCAATGACTTCGATCTTCGCGCGGTCCATCACCGAGATCGCAAGGTTTGAGGGCGTGCCCCCAAACATGTCGGTCAGCAAGACGGCGCCGTCGCCGCTGTCGACCTCGGCGATCGAGCGCAGGATATCCTGGCGGCGCTGTTCCATGTCGTCATCGGGACCAATGCAAACGGCCGCGATCTGGGTCTGAGGGCCAACGACGTGCTCGAGCGCCGCGGCAAATTCTGCCGCGAGCCGCCCGTGGGTTACCAGAACCATGCCGATCATCGATGCCCTCTTGTGGAACCGGCTTTAGTTTTCAGCTGACAGTGCCGAACGTATCGGGGGCAACCGGCCAGGAAGGTCGTAGGTTTGCAGATCGGGATGCGTCACTCCCGCGCGCAAACCCGCGTCGCGTGACCGCACGGCCAGGCATTCGGCGACGTGCACCGAGCGATGGCGCCCGCCGGGGAAGCCTGAGGCGAAATGGCCGGTCAACAGACGCTTCAAATCTGCAGCTGTCAAAGCGGGGGTGTCGATCACGAGATCAGCGGTCGCGTCTCCGTATAGCGTCGTTCGAGATGCTCGTCATCACAGTCGATAAATGACAGCATCGCGCGCGGTATGGCGAACAATGGCATCGAGCGTTTCGAGCCTGCTTTCGATCACGCAGCCACGAGTACGACCAGCGCCGGAGCTCATGACCCCAGTATAGCGGGCCGCGAGGGGACCGCAAATGCGCGCCACGCGAGGCGAAGCTTAGCCGTTGCGGAGGCCTCGAACGGCGCCAGCGCGATCAGCGGAATGGCGAGGCCGAGCACCACCTCGAACCGACTCTCCGGAAGACGTTCGACCTTGGCCGAGGGCACAAGGTCGACGAGCAGTGAGAGCGGTGCCTCGTCCGCCGGATCGACGCGCAGGATGCCGACCCCGCGGACTTCTATCAAGCCAGCGATTGCCGCAGGCGCTCGTGCCAGGACATGATTGTCGGCGCGCCGCAGCAAGGCTTGGTCATCGGCGACGAGACGCGCGCCACCATCGATCAGGCGCAAGGCGAGATCCGATTTCCCGGCACCCGGTGGCCCGCGCAGCAGCATGGCCTCGCCCTCGATCGCGACTACAGTGCCGTGGACCAGTAAGGTGTCGATCACGACCCCGCCGGCAGGCGAATACAGAAGCGAGCGCCGGTAACGGCACCGCTTGCATCTTTGCGATTTTCCGCCCAGATCGTGCCGCGATGCGCCTCGACGATCTGCTTTGAGATCGACAGCCCGAGGCCTGAATGGGTGCCGAACTTCTCCCCCAGCGGACGTTCGGTATAGAAGCGGTCGAAGATCGCCGTCAGCTTGTCGGCGGGAATCCCGGGTCCCTCATCCTCAACGGTGACGAGAACCGCCCTACCGTCGTGCCGCGCGGTCAAGCGGATCTCCCCGGCCGTCGGGCTGAACGACACGGCGTTGGCGATAAGATTGCGGAAGACCTGCGACAGCCGGGTCTCGATCCCAGGCACGACCAGCCCGCGGCTGCGGTCGGTCAGATCGAGCACGAGATGCGGCGCGCCCTCCGTCCGGGTCGACTCGTGAATGTCGACGAGTGCCTCCAGCATGGCTGCTATATCGATTGGCTCCATCTCGAGGCGGCCGAGCTCGGCGTCAAGACGAGAGGCGTCGGAGATATCGGTAATCAAACGATCGAGCCGCTCTACATCGTCCAAAATGATCGCCATCAAACGCCGCTGGTTTAGCGGATCCTCGATCCGGACGGCGGTCTCGACCGCACTGCGTAGCGAGCTCAACGGGTTCTTGATCTCGTGTGCGACATCGGCGGCAAAGCTTTCGATCGAACTCATCCGCTGCCACAACGCATCGGTCATCTCGCGCAGCGAGCCGGAGAGGTCGCCGATCTCATCGCCCCGCAAGGTGAAATCGGGAATCTCGACCCGGGCGCGACGGCCGCGCGCGCGCTCTGCCGCGGCGGCGAGACGGCGGATCGGACGCACAATCGTACCGGCGAGGTAGAAAGACAGCAGCACAGTAACCAGCAGCGCCACACTGAAGATCCGCAGCAGCTCGAGGCGTACGGTGCGCACGTCCTCCTCGATCTCACCGCTGCCGGTGGACAACATGATCGCGCCCAGCACTTGCTTGTAGCGCTGGACCGGGACGGCGACGCTGAGCACGAGACCACCGCTCGCCGGATCGCTGCGGATCTCGGAAGCGGTCTCGCCGCGCAGCGCCCGCATCACCTCGTCGTAATCGTCCGCACGCTGCACGGCACTCTCGTGATACTTCGGATAGCGCGTCCGGCGCGGCAGCTTGTCGACGATCCAATCGTAGACGTGATCGGCGAGGCGCATAATCGGGCTACTGGTTTTCGGTGCCGGCAATTCGAGCACTTGAACACTATCGCCGGGCCCGCGCAGGACGCGACTGTCGGCGATGACGTCGCCCTTTATATCGAAGAGCCGCGCCCGGGCCCGCGTCGGCTCGACCAAGCGGCGCATCATCTGACGGGCGAGATCGGGAAGCAGGATTTCCCCCTCGTCGACAGAGTCAAGGACCGCCCCTTCGCCGAGCGCGGCGGCAAAGACCTCGCCTTGCGTCTTCAACGATTCGATCTGCTGTCCAACGAGGCTCGCCTGGTACTTGCCGAGATAGAGAAACCCCCCGGCGAGGAGCGCCAGCGCCAACACGTTGACCGCGAGGATCCGGCGGGTCAGCGGTGAGATCGGCCAGCGCCGGCCGCTGTTCCCCGACCACAGGTGAACTTTGAGACCGAGCCTGTGCGCGGCGGGCGATGCCGGTTCAGCGTTCGCGGTATCGATAGCCGACGCCATAGAGGGTTTCGATTTGGGCGAAATCCGCATCGACCGTCTTGAACTTCTTGCGCAGCCGCTTGATGTGGCTATCGATCGTTCGGTCGTCGACGTAGATGTGCTCGCCATAGGCCGCATCCATCAGCTGGTCGCGGTTCTTGACATGTCCCGGGCGGTGCGCGAGCGATTTGAGGATCAGAAATTCGGTGACGGTGAGCTCGACCGGTTCGCTGTTCCAGGTGCACAAATGCCGCGCCGGGTCGAGAGTCAGTCGCCCGCGCACGATAGCCGGCTCACCCGATGAATCCTCGCGCTCGCGGGCGAGCTCGCCGCGCCGAATGAGCGCCCGGATGCGCTCGATCAGGAGCCGCTGCGAAAACGGCTTCTTGATGTAGTCGTCGGCGCCCATACGCAGGCCCAACAGCTCGTCAACCTCGTCGTCTTTCGAGGTCAGGAAGATCACCGGGATCGGGCTGTGCCGCCGCAGCTGACCGAGCAGCGCCATGCCGTCCATGCGCGGCATCTTGATGTCGAGCACGGCGAGATCGACCGGCTGCGCGCTCAGGCCTTTGAGTGCCTCGGCCCCGTCGCTGTAGCAACGAACGGAAAAGCCTTCGGCTTCGAGCGCCATCGACACCGAGGTCAGGATGTTGCGGTCGTCGTCGACAAGAGCAATCGTGTTTGGCACTTGGGTACCCCTCCTTGCCGCGGTCAGCTAGGCGGCTCTCGCGCGGGTGCTGCGATCATTAAATATGGCCCCTTGGTGGCAGAGAGAAACCCGGCCTCCCTATCTGATATAGGTCTACGCGGTTTTTCGTCCCCAAAGCACCCTGGGTGAGGGCACATTCTTCTGCCTCGATAAGCGTCCTCGTTCTTGACGCGAGCGCGCCGGAGCGGCTCATTTAGGCATGACCAAGACCCGATCGAGCCGCGATCCGGCGGTGTCCGGACGGCTGCTGGCGCGCAGCCGGACCCGCGCGGCGCTTGCTACCAGCCTGCAGGGCGCCCCGTACACCTCGCTCGTGCTCTTGGCCGTCGATCTCGATGCGAGCCCGCTGCTGCTGCTGTCCGATCTCGCCCAGCACAGTCGCAACATCGCCTTCGATCCGCGGGTCTCGCTGCTGCTTGACGCCACCGAGGGCCACCCCGATCCGCTGACTGGTCCTCGCCTGACCTTGATGGGGCGTGCTCTGCCGACCGAGGATGCGCGCTGCCTGGCGCGTTTTATCGCCCATCACCCGACGAGCGCCGCCTATGCCGGTTTTCGCGACTTCCATCTCCAACGAATGGTGGTTGAGCGCGGCCACCTCGTCGCCGGCTTCGGTCGGATCGACTGGATCGACGGCGGCGATCTGTTGTTCGCGCCCGACGCCGGAGCGCTTGCCGCGGCCGAGCCAGGTATCCTCAGACATATGAACGAGGAGCATCGCGATGCAATTTTGCATTACGCGCGGGGTCTGCTCGGTCGCGGCGGTAGCGGCTGGCGAATGACCGGCATCGACCCGGAAGGGATCGATCTGCGGTGCGACGGTGAAACAGCACGGCTCGATTTTGCCGATCCGGTCCCGACCCCGGTCCTGACCCCGGAGGCGGCACGAGCGGCGCTCGTCCAACTCGCCGGCGCGACACGCCTCTAGCACGCCTGCGTTGAGGGAACTTTGACATGGTCGCCCGTCTATGGTACGGCGCGTTTCAAGGGACTGCTTTGCGGGGGGCGCAAGAGGGAGGAGCCGTTTGATGAAAAAGGTAATCCGATGACCGGCGCCAAGAGTCGTTTCGGGCTCGAACGGCAGGGCATGCGCCACCTCGGAACGCAGCATTGGAACCAGTCGATACCGATCCTTTACGAGCACGCGATCCGTCGCGGCGAGGGGGAGCTCGGCTTTGGCGGCAGCTTCTCCGTCGGCACCGGCCTCTATACCGGCCGCACCCCGCGAGACAAATACATCGTCGAAGAGCCCGGCACCAAGGACACGGTGTGGTGGGGTAAGATCAATCAGCCGGTCGATCCCGAGCGCTTCGACAGCCTGCATCGGCGGATGCTGGCCTACCTCCAGGGGCGCGAGATCTTTGTCCAGGATCTCTATGCGGGGGCCGATCCGGCGTACCGCCTGCCGGTCCGGGTGGTCACCGACAGCGCGTGGCACAGCCTCTTCTCACGTAATATGTTCATCCGCCCCCCGGTCAGCGAACTCGAAGGGTTCGAGCCGGCCTTCACGATCCTGCACGCCCCGAAGTTCCTCGCGATCCCGGAATGCGACAGGATCAATTCGGATGTTTTCATTTTCGTCAACTTCGCCGAACGTCTGGTGCTGATCGGCGGCACCTCTTATGCCGGCGAGATCAAGAAGTCGGTGTTCGGCTACCTCAATTTCGTGCTGCCGGCGCGCGACGTGCTGCCAATGCACGCCTCGGCCAATGTCGGCCCGAAGGGCGATTGCGCGATCTTTTTCGGACTCTCCGGCACCGGCAAGACGACGCTTTCGGCCGACAACTCGCGCACCTTGATCGGTGACGACGAGCACGGCTGGAGCCCGAAGGGCATCTTCAACTTCGAGGGCGGCTGCTACGCCAAGGTCATCAACCTGTCGCCGGTGCAGGAGCCCGAGATCTACGCGACGATCGGCCGCTTCGGAACGGTGATCGAAAACGTCGTTCTCGACCCGGAGACGAGGATCGCCGACGTCGATGATCAGAGCCTGACCGAGAACACCCGCGCCTGCTATCCGATCGATTTCATCCCCAACGCGGATCCGCGCGGGCTCGGGCCCCATCCGAGCAACGTCGTGATGCTGACTGCGGACGCTTTCGGGGTCATGCCGCCGATCGCCAAGCTCAGTGCCGAACAGGCGATGTATCACTTCTTGTCGGGTTACACCGCACGGGTGGCCGGCACCGAAAAGGGGCTCAGCAACGCCCCCGAGGCGACCTTCTCGACTTGTTTCGGCGCGCCGTTCATGCCGCGCCATCCGGCGGTCTACGCCAAGATGCTGGGTGCGCGCATCAAAGAGCACGGGTCGCAGTGCTGGCTCGTCAATACGGGCTGGTCCGGCGGCACCTACGGCGTCGGCAGGCGCATGCCGATCCATTACACGCGCGCGCTGCTGCGCGCGGCACTCGACGGCCGGCTCGCCGCCGCATCGGTGCGCAAGGACCCCAATTTCGGGCTTATGGTGCCCGAGGGCTGCCCCGAGGTCCCGGGCGAGGTGCTCGACCCGCGCGGCACCTGGTCCGACAAGAAGGCCTATGACGAGACCGCGCGCGAGCTGACCCGGCGTTTCGCGGCGAACTTCGCCGAATTCGAGCCCTTCGTAGGCAGTGAGGTCAAGGAGGCCGCGATCCACCCCGCGGCATAGCGGCCGGCCGGAGCGCGACGTCATCAGGCTACGGAGCCAGCCAAACCGGCCGGTGGCCCCTCGATAGCTCGTCAGGCGGGCTGCCTGCTGCATCAACGGCAGTGCTGACCCGTAGGGCGCGTCGTGATTTCGCCGACCCCCGACACCCCGCCGGGAGAAGCCCAATACAGCGAAAATCGCGTTTTTGCCCCCGGATCGGCCGGTTTGTCGTCAAAAGCAAGGCGCCATATCAGTGGGTTAGGTGAGAAATTCGTTACTCGGCGGATCAACCGAATTTTTCGAGCGATCAACGAATTTCAGAGGGCCGAACAATCGAATAACAATCGAAAAACAATGGCTATGCGATATAGGCAATTTTCTGATTGACAACCCAGATTTTTTGCTAGAAAGAGCCCCGAGCCGCGGTGATCGCGGCCATCGAGTGCGGCGCGCACGGCCGCACCCGAGCAATGTCGTCATGTTGACCGCGAATGCCTTTGGCGTCATGCCGCCGATCGCCTGCTCGGCGTTGAGCAGGCGATGTACCACTTCCTCTCGGTCTGCACCGCGCGGGTTACCGGCACCGAAAGTGCGCGCCGGGACGGATTCGAGGTTTGGTTTGCTGATCGTTTTTTGAGCAGAGACGACAAGCCCGAGGAACCGTCTGACCGTGCTTGCCGATTCAGACGATCCCCAACTTGAGCGCTGGTTTTCAACGTGTCTATCCCCGGATCCTGAGGGTCGTTTAAACCCGCATCCGGGGCAGCCACCCCCCCAGACGGCGCGCCGCCTCGGCCACGTCGTCGGTCGATCCGGCGAAGGACAGCCGGACCCAGCCGCCGCCATCGATAGGGTCGAAATCGAGGCCCGGAGTTACGGCGACACCCGTCTCGGCGAGGAGGCGCCGGCAGAAATCCTCGCTGTCCCGCGTCAGGCTCGAAATGTCGACGTAGAGGTAGAACGCGCCTTCGGCCGGCGCAAAGCGTGTAAGGCCTGCGGTATGGAGGGTGCGGACCAAGAGATCGCGATTGATCCGATAGCGCGCGACATGGCGGTCGAGCTCCGCGCGACAACCAAAGACCGGGAGCGCCGCGGTTTGCGACAGTGCCGGCGGCGATATGTAGAAATTCTGCGCCAGGCACTCGACCGAGCGGGCGAGGTCCGGCGGCACCAGCATCCAACCGAGCCGCCACCCGGTCATGCTGTAATATTTCGAGAACGAGTTGACGATGACCGCCTCGCGCCCATAGGCGCGCGCCGTTGCCGCCGGGGTCTCATAGGTGATCCCGTGGTAGATCTCGTCCGAAATGAGCCGGATGGCGCACTCTCCGCAATAGGCGAATAGCCGGGCGAGATCGGCCGCGCCGATCATCGTCCCTGTCGGATTGGCCGGGCTCGCGACAATCAGCCCGTCGAGCCTGCCTAAATCGGCGAGAAGTTCTGGTGTCGGCTGGTAGTGCGTGTTCTCGCCGACCGCGATCAGCACCGGTTCGATCTCGAGGGCCGTCAGGATGTTGCGGTAGGCCGGATAGCCGGGGAGGGCGAGCCCGACCCGGTTACCGGGTTCGAAGGCCGCGAGAAAAGCGAGCAGAAAGGCGCCCGACGAGCCGGTCGTCACGACGACCTCGGCGGGATCGACCGCGACCCCGTATTGCACCTGGTAATGCGCGGCGATCGCCTGCCGCAGCGGGGCGATCCCGAGCGCATCGGTGTAGCCGATCGGCTCGCTGACGAGCGCGCTCCGGGCTGCGTCGAGCACGGGTTCGGGCGCCGAGCTTCCCGGTTGGCCGACTTCGAGATGGATGATCTCGGCGCCGGCAGCCTCGCGCTGGTTGGCGGCACGCAGGACATCCATGGCGATGAAGGGCGGGACGAGGCCTCGACGGGAGGGACGCAAGCTCATGCCACATCCTGCGCGAGAAGGTTGCCATTGGCGAGCGGCTTTCGCTATGAGGAGCGCCCGTCCCCGCATAACGGAAAAAGCCGAGGATGTCAGAGACACCGCCCGCCCGGCTCCTCGGGATGTCGGGCAGCTTGCGCAGCGGCTCCTTTTCGAACGCGATCCTCGAGACCTTGCGGGAGAAGTTCGTCGCTCGGGCCGACCTGAGGATCTACGACCTACGGCCGATCCCGCCCTACAACCAGGATTTTGAAGGCGAAAGACGGCCCGAGCCGGTCAAGGCGCTGCTCGCCGCGATCGCCGACAGCGACGGGCTCGTCCTCTGTGCGCCCGAGTTCAACCACAGCATTCCCGGCGTTTTAAAGAATGCGCTCGACTGGGCCTCGCGACCCGCCTTTACCTCGGTGATGGCATACAAGCCGGTGGCGATCATGGCGACCTCGCGCGGGGCGCTAGGCGGCCCGCGTTGCCTGGATCACATGCGGGTAACCCTCGATTCGATGCTTGCGCGGGTCGCTCTGGCGCGGGAAGTGACCATCACCGCCGTCGCGGACAAGATCCGGGACGGCCGACTCGTCGACGAGACATGCCTGGGTTTCGCCTGCGGCGCGGTCGAGGCGCTATTGCGCGAGATCCGCCTATGGCGGATGGCCGACAGCCTCGGGGGCTAGCTCATCAACCCAGGCTCGACGCCGGCTTCTCGTTGACGCAGCGCAAGAGCTTCCAATAGCCGAACAGATTGCTCGGCCGCACCTCGCGGATGGAGAGCTGGCTGTCGCGACGGAACGCGTCGTACGGGAAATCGGCATGAAAGCCGATATGGCGGGCGAGCCGGGCCGCGCGCTTTTCCATGAAGCGCAGCAGCAGGTTCTCGCTGGTGAAGTGATTGACGACGACGATCGTCCCGCCGGGTATGCACACCCGGCGCATCTCCGCGGCAAAGCGCGCCGGGTTGGGCACGACCGAGGCGACGTAGAGCGCCAGCACCGCATCGAAGGAGCTGTCGGGAAATTCAAGGTTCTCGGCATCCATCACGTGGAGGCCCTCGACGTGGGCGAGCTGGAGGCGCTCGGCCCGCCGTTTCGCCTTCGCCAGCATCTCCGCCGAGACATCGATCCCGGTCACTCGTGAGTCGGGCCGGAAATTAGGCAGCGTCAGACCGGTGCCGACACCGACTTCGAGAATTCGCTGCCCCGGCCGGTCATTCGCGATGCGCACGGCGTCCTTGCGCCCGGGATGGAACACCGGGCCGAACACGATGTCGTAGGAACCGGAAAAAAGCCGATAGGTCCGGATCGTATCATGCAGGTCCATCGTCTCGCTCTCGCTGTGATCGACAGGACGGGCGCGCAGGGCCGCCGCGTCGTCTCCGGAGCTAGTTGGTTCCGGACGCGTTGGTTAAGCTAACAATGGAATGCCGACGACGCCAGACCAACCTCATCGCCGAGCAATCACGCAATCGCTCGGGCCGCGGCCAAACAGCCGCGGAGGGCGGGTTCGGACCCGCCCTCTTGCTCACCCCTCGGTTCCGGCAACACCCTCAGATGAGGGTGATGCGATCGGCCTCGAGACCCTTCTTGCCCTCGACCGCCTCGACCCTGACCCGCTGGCCGGGTTCGAGAGCGTTGACGCCACTGCGGCGGAGCGCGGTGATGTGGATGAATACGTCCTTACCACCACCATCTGGCGAAATGAACCCATAGCCCTTTTCGGCTTCGAACCATTTCACCGCACCCTCCATCGTTGTGGAGGACCGGGGTCCGCGACGGTCGATCGCGCCGGCCCAGCCTTGCTGCGCAACCGCGGTGCTGTTGTCGACGTTCAAGACATTGGTCACCAGCGGGCCTTTCGCTCCGGCGCTGATCTCGCAGGTGATCGAGGCGCCTTCGCGCACGTCCTCATAGCCGGCGCGACGCAGGATCGCCATCGGCAGAAACGCGTCTTGCGATTCGTCGGCGAGGGTGACGAATCCAAAACCCTTGCTGGCATTGAACCACTTGACTGTGGCCTCGACGCGACGGCCTGGGGGAGTGTCCTCGCGAAAGAAGCCGGGGCGGCGTTCGTACATAGGTCCTCTAAACGTGCAATAAAATGCGGCGACCGCGTGAAACGCCGAATCATAGCGTAAAACTATCGCGTCGCGCTAGCGCCGCGCATCGCTTCGAGGCGTCGGAAAATTTGACCTCTCGGTCCGCCAGAGGCGCAGAGAAGAGGGGGTAATGCCGGTTGGCGGCGCTATCCGATGTAGGCCACGAGGCGTTGGTTTTGCTCGCCCAAACCCTCGACCGACAGCCGCATCCGGTCGCCGGGCTTTAGGAATCTCGGCGGCTTGAAGCCCATGCCGACGCCCGATGGCGTCCCGGTCGGAATCACGTCACCGGGCAACAAGGTCATGAACTGGCTGACATAGCTGACGATCTCGTCGACCCCGAAGATCAGGTCGCCGGTGTTGCTGCTCTGACGCCGCTCGCCGTTGACTTCGGTCCACAGCGCCAGCTTGCCGGGATCGGGAACCTCGTCGGTGGTGACCAGCCACGGGCCGATCGGGCAGAAGGTGTCGGCACTCTTGCCCTTGGTCCACTGCCCGCCACGCTCGAGCTGAAATTCGCGCTCAGAGACGTCGTTGACGACGCAGTAGCCGGCGACGTGCTTACGGGCGTCGACTGTGGACACGTGACGGGCGAGGCTGCCGATGACGATGCCGAGCTCGACCTCGTAATCGGTCTTCTGCGAGCCCTTCGGGACGATCACGTCGTCGTTCGGACCGCAAATTGAGGACGTCGCCTTCATGAAAAAGATCGGCTCCGCGGGGATCGCCGCACCCGCCTCCTGCGCGTGCAGACGATAATTGAGGCCAATGGCGACGATTTTGGACACCAAACCGACGCACGGTCCGAGACGCGGCGTGCCGGGGACGAGCGGCAGGCTCGCCGGATCGAGGCGGCGCAGCCGATCAAGCGAGGCTGGCGCTAGCGCCTCCCCGTCGATATCGCGGACGGCGCCGGAGAGGTCGCGGATCCCGCCGTCGCGATCGAGCAAGCCGGGCTTTTCCTGGCCCGCGGGTCCGTAGCGAAGTAGCTTCATCGGGGTATCTCCTGTCGAGCGTCAGAGGGTGAAGCCGCCGTCGATCACATGGATCGCACCGGTCGTGAACGACGACTCGTCCGAAGCGAGATAGACCGCGAGTGCCGCGACCTCCTCCGGCTGGCCGAGCCGACCGAGAGGCTGGCGCTCGACAAACGCCCGTCGCGCGGCGTCACTGCCACCGACTGTGCGCGCGCCTTGCGCGGCGATCCGCTCCTCGAGCGACGGCGTTTCAATGGTACCCGGACAGATTGCGTTGCAGCGTATCCCCGACACGATGAAATCGGCCGCGACCGATTTGGTCAGTCCGATCACCGCGGCCTTGGTCGCCGCATAGACGCAGCGGTTCGGCGCGCCTTTGATCGAGGAGACGGTCGACGACATGTTGATGATCGAGGCGCCAGTTCCGTGCTCGACCATCTTCGGCAACAACGCCCGGATCATCATGTACATCGAGCGCACGTTGAGGACGAACGACGCGTCCCACTCGACCGGCGAGACGTCGAGGATCGTGCCGTGATGGACGAACCCGGCGCAATTGAAGAGCACGTCAACCGGGCCGAGCTCGTCGGCGAGGGCCGCGATCGCCCCGTCGTCGGTCACGTCGAGCAGGCGCGTCGCGATCAGCGCATCGACCAACGGCGCGAGCTTTTCCACGGCGATATCGGTTGCGAGCACGCTCGCCCCTTCGGCCACAAAAGCCAGAGCCGTCGCGCGGCCGATCCCCTGTCCAGCCGCCGTCACCAGAGCACGCTTGCCCGCAAGCCGTCCCGCCATCGGGCCAAGTTGCCACGCTCTATGAGCGCCTGTCTAACGGAATAGGGTGTTGCCGCAGGCTGGTGGTCTCCCTGCTAAACCGGAAACTCAGGGAGAAAAATCGCATCAGAAGCGGCCTCCTTGCCGATAACGCCTCCTCTATCAGATACTTAGGCGATACCCCGGACGGCCGATTGACGCCACCTGAGGGAGGCTTTGACGCTAAAAAACGCCAGGGATGAGGTCCGTCAGGGGAATGTCGGCCGAGGGTCTTCGCTCCCTGAGCAGCCGTCCAACATAGCTTTGATCTTGTCGAGAAGATGACGACGGGAGGGCGCCGGTCGAGCTCAGCAAGCGCACCAATCGAGACCTCGTCGATTATCGCCCCCAACCGTTGCCCGCGCTGCCGCCGAAACTGCTGATAATCCTACGAGAACGGGTGCCAAGCGATAGCAGGAATGATCCCGAGGGCCCCGACATCCATCGGTTTTCTTTGCAGGAGTTTCGGCTCAGACTTGCGGGGATCGGGGAGGACGCAGGAATGGCCAGAACCCTTGAAGCGGCGGCGCTGCCCCGGATCGAAGCCCGGCAACTGCCCGCCGCCGCGACTCTCGCCGCACTCGGCATCGTCTACGGCGATATCGGCACCAGCGCGCTCTATGGGTTCAAGCAGGCCGCAGACGCCGCCGGAGCGATCTCGCCCGAAACCATCATCGGCATCGTGTCGGTGATCCTCTGGTCGCTGATCGTGATC
>Ga0209446_1000167_pt1 | contig 16057 bp, 16 predicted proteins | sample BogFormECP04_OM2_FD_188242 | JGI IMG/M metagenome (GOLD analysis project Ga0209446, IMG submission 188242) | Bog forest soil microbial communities from Calvert Island, British Columbia, Canada - ECP04_OM2 (SPAdes) (version 2) | ecosystem: Environmental > Aquatic > Freshwater > Wetlands > Bog ... | reverse complement strand
GGCTAATCTGTTCCACGGACGGCCTCCTTTGTCTGAGATCTACAGCGACCTCATTCTGGCACGCTTGATGCCGTCGGGGGCCGTCCACACCAACAGAAAGGGCAATGATCGGCCTGGCCATGAGCGAGAACCGCCGATCAAATTTTGCCAGATCAAAATCATTCGAATTTCCCCCCGCTGGCAGATCATCCCAGTCCGCTCTTGCTGGCATGGTCATGCGATCGATCATTGGAGCTAGCTCTTTACCAGCTATCACCTCTATGCCTTCCAGCAACTCGATCAGCTCAGATCGCCGCAGGCGAATTACCCCAATCCCCATTTGGATCCCTAACTGAAGAGCGGCAGATGGAGCTTGTACGAAAGTATCGTAGTCCACGCCGTACTCGGCGCTTATGGCAGCTTGCAGCTTCGCTTCCATAGTTGAAGATAGTGCTCGCGCTTCAAAATGCTCGCCATATTGCTGTGCAGCACGTTGACGATCCGATTCATGGCGAACTTCTGCCGCTCGCTGAATTGTAAGTTCCTCGAACCGGTGGTCGTACAGAAGATCACCAGTCGGGCTAACGTTAAATGTCGGTTCGATCCGGTCACCGTATACCGCAGCCAGAAGGTCACCTGCAGCAAACACCATGACAGCGCGAGCTTCCAATTCCTCCATGTCCATGCGCCCAACGCGCATACCGCCTTGTTCGGGCGCCTCCACAGTCGCGACCTCAGCCAATATTGTCGCTGCGCGAATGACAGCGTTGGCCTGTCCCGCTCTCAACAGGCTTGCCTCGAAATCCCCTTGAACACCGTGCACCGCGCGGAGGGCGCGCGCCGTCAATCGCCAGTGCCGTTGCTCGTTTAAGGCCGCCTGCAAATCTTCTACGGCCATCATGACCAACGCCTTCCGGTCGTATTGGCGGACCTCAGCTCGCAGTCTGGTCAGCAGGTTTTTTTTGTGATCCGTCAGAAACCCGGCACACGACTTTTTACCTACAATGCGGTTCCCGAGCTGGCGTGGCCGGGTATTCCAAACCGCCCCGCATTTTGCAAGGCCCACCGCTGATTTAGGGATCGGGTAAAAGCTTTTGATGAGGTCTTTGGCCTCAAGCCCTTCGAGCGCTGTCCGCGCTTCGAACGAATGTATCCAACGAAGATCTGGCGACCCAGCGGCCTCACGCACCAATGTCGCTAATTCCCCTTCCGATCGATCGGTGCCGTACAATCCCGCAGCACTAACAAGGAGCTGCGTCGCGAGCAGGATTTCAGCTGTATTATCGGTGCGACGTAGAGCCCAGTGCCAATCCGAACGAAGCATAAGGTTTACGCGTTTTCGCTCTGGGTCCGGTGCCACTTCTATGCAATGGGCAATGTCTTCATTAGTCAAAACGCGCTCTCTCTCGAGGTCATTCCACCGGATTTCCAAATTGAATGCGATTGCGGGCAGGGTGCTCTTCAATTTCAGCGTTCGCAGGAATGCCGGCATGACCACAGCTACCCAATGAAGAACCGCTTCCCATATCCTGAATGCTGTCTTGGAATAAGGTTGGCGACCGTCATCCATCAACTCCACCCACCAAGCCGAATTGGCAAAAATCACAACCCCGAGCATGCGCCGATGGAGTAGCGCGTCAATCGAGGCATAGATGGGGTCGAATTTGCCCACAAGGACCTGATGGCTCAGTCGAGCGATAAGGTGATGCGTACCATCGGGGTGTTGGGCTGTCCGGCGATCGATAGCCTCCTGGCCAGATTGCCTTACTTGAAGAAGCAGATTGGTATCAAAATTTATGTTTAGCGGCGGCGTCATATCAATCATGTTGGGAGGCACTAGAGCGTAATCAGTGTTCCGCCACCACTGAAATAGATTGAGAAGACCATTAACTCCGAAAAACTCAAATCCTTGTGCCTCGACTAGCGACAATTGTTTCTGCAAGCGCCATACATCATGCACCGAACCGTCGTCGGATATACCAAGCAGCGCTGCGTTAGCCGGTTCGAACGCTACCAATAACCAATCATCAAGTTCTGGATCCCGTTCGAGGCGTACATTGTATCCCGATCCCCAACCACCAATGAGCCAGAGAGTCATACCTTCAACAAAGCCGACCTGCTGTTCCGCAAATTGCTTGGCGGATCGCATACTCCCAACAATGGCCTTCACCCATTCGGCGGAGTACGGTTTCGGTTCACCAAAAGCCCGCGTTGGCCAATCGGCGAAATCGTCTATCGTCTGGATGACGTGAATGTACCGACCGGCGGATGTCTCGTAGAGGCTTTGCCGCATAGACGGTGGCGTGGTGGGGACGTGTTCCATCTCTCTTACGCGCACGAAACCACTGTGCCGGATGAGTTCGGCATGCTCCTCTAGCAAGAGATAGCGCAGCGTTCCTCCCTCGCCAGCTGCGATTGCGGTATCGATTAACCAAGCCCGCGCGGCGGTCGAGATATTTGCGGGAGCAGCAATGAGGAGACCGGCTTCAGTGCGGATTAAGGGCATGAACTCCAGAGCGGAATCGCCTGGAGTGCAGCCCGCCAGAGATAAGGCCGATCGTTCGGAAAGACAAAAAACGATTTGAGCGCATCCTTTTCGATGCCTAGCGTGGCAAGATCTGCCCAGGTAAAACGCACCCTCTGGGAAAGGATTCGCAGTCGCTGATCTGACGGTGTGAGAATGGCACCGGCGGGGGTTCCATTCCCAACGACTCTCCGTGCAAGTCCGCAGCGGTGGACAAGAGCGTCGGCGAGTAGCAACAGGCGATAGAGGGTATCGAGGCTGGGCTGTTTTCCGTCCCATTCAGGCAGGGCTTCGAAAGCCCGAAGCATACATTCGGTATGGATGGCCGCTTTTTCCCAAATCCCTGAAAAAATGAGATAGTCACCCCGTTTGGTCGGAATCGCCTCCGTGAAGAAATCTTCGATTGGGTCTTCAAGGCGCCCGACCCTCGCTTCCACCAACAGGTCGTTTAGTAACTTGTTCAGCTCGCGATAGCCTAGCCTTCGCTTCCCATGTGCAGTGGCTAGAATCAGTCGCAGGCAGTAATCCAAACGTACCGTGTGTGCCTGAAAGCGCGGCTCTGTCATCATGCCGGCAACGGCAGCAACGGCTTTCAGGGGATCGAGATCGGCAACTAAATCACCCAAACGCGTTGATAGTGCCAAGGCCTCCGCCGGCCTCGACGGAGGAGCCATTCTCGCGAAAAGCTCCCCGATGTCTGCGCCCTCCACATCTCCCGGTGTGGGCTCACTATTCCTGTTCATCGCATACCTGAGCGTCCGGCCCTCCAGAACGTAAATACCGTAGGGGTATCGGTAAGATCGTCCACAAGTTCAAGCAAACCGGAGGGAAAGCCGTCGAAGGATCGCTATACCCCGAGCCGCTACGCATCTAGTGTAAAAATCTGACATTCGATACCCTCTGCCTTCGGCTATTCGCGTCGGAAATCCGCCATTTCCACTGGCCTCCCCCGCATGATTTTGACCACTAGGCCGAGTTCGGATCCCGAATTTGCATCATCAGCAGCCTCGATTTTTTTATCGTTACTTATCGTTTTGGGAGGACCGCCCGACGTGATCGGCAGCGGGCTGTTCGCTTCTCACCCGAACCGGTCGGTCGGCTTGCCCAAGCGAAAGGCGCAATCTGATATGTGGCATTCAAGGGCTGACTCCCCAAGCGGTTGGGGAGTGCGGTACGCGCTGAACGTTCGCCTTCGCCCCTCATCGCTACTCGGAAGCGATCATTCGCGGCTCAGCGATACGGGCATTTCGAATGATCAAGGTCAATGGCGCTGTGGCCATAGCCATGCTCATCGGCTAGGTACATGAGGACTCGCGTTGTATCGAGATAATCGAGCCGTGGGCCCATGATGATGCGTTTGATCGGCATCAACTTCGACGTGGCGGCTCTCATGTCCACTTGCCGATACGGAACGATCCCGCGAGGCGCCGCACGGAATTGAACTTGGCCCTTTTGAGCATAGAGCCGCCACTCCCGCTCCTCTCGGAACGAAGCGTGTTTCGACTCGAACGTAAGTTCCCCCAAGCATTCGCTGAACCGCAGTCCGAGCCACTGTCGCGCTGTGAGCGGTGCCGCTCCCTCTGGATCTGGCTCCCAACCTGTGGTATCGAGGATATCCACGAACGGCTCGACCGTTTCGATCAGCCCCTTGATCAGCGAGTCGACGAGGTCCCGCTCGCCTTCCGGACCATACATCATCTCGCGGATGTCGCCGTTTAGGATCGCTTCGCCTTGTAGAACGGCAAGTTCGCTCGGCGCGAAGCCAATGGCGAAGCCGCGACCGTCGTCGCCATAAGCGCACCATTGGCTCAGTACGTCTCCATCGGCAGAAAAACAGGCGACGAACTGCTCCATCCCTATCGCGTGAGAGATGATCTCCGCGTGCATCTTTACCAACGTTCCGGCCCGCTCTCTTAGAACCAGCGTCGCTGGCGTATCTGGGAAGCGCTTAAGGTGCTCCGGCACGTTGCGCATTAGAGAGACGAGTTCGGTCTTGTCGTTCAGGTACCGCGCGCCGGTTGCCCAGACGCTGTTGCTGTGGAAGATCCCTAATAGCGCATTGGCATCGCAGTAGTGGTAGATGAGGTTGGGGACCGTGCGCCGGTTGCGCAGGGCTGCCTCCCAGTTCTTCGTGTGCTTCAGCACGGCACCTAACAGAGCGTCAGGTGCCGGCTGCAGCCTCGGGCGGTCGACGGTCGACGTCATGGAGTTCGCTCACGGTGCCATTCTTGAGTCGAGTTTAGAGCACAAATTGTTTACGTCCGCTTTGCACCTCAGCGGACCTCCAACCTTGGGTATCTTCTGTCAGATTTTGTTACCTGCCTAAGCGCGATTAACAAAATTCGCTTCGCTCGGCGTAGAAGAGTTTTCCCCCATGGAACCGAGTTCGCGCGGCGGATCGAACAATTCAAAGTCGTCATGGGCGAACTTGTCCCGCGCATCCACGCCTTCGTTTGGTGCGCCGAAAACGTGGATGCCCGGCACGGAGGCAGGCCATGACGATAAAGGCGGGTCGGTTCGCCAAGCTGTGCAATCGAAAAGTTTTCCCCGGACAGCCCCCGCAAGCGGAGGAAGGATTGACCGTGGTCGTTCTGTCCAGGGAGTGGTAGTGATCCGGCTCGCCCCCTGCGCGCTACGATTGCTAGGATCGATGCCGAAGTGTCTGACGCCGGCCTAGATCGAACAATATCGGGAGGAGGGCTGCGTCTTCCCGATCCGTATCATGTCCGAGACGGAGGCCGCGGAGCTGCGGAGGCGGCTCGAGGCGTTCGAGCGGCGGACGGGCGGGCCGCTCAAGGGCGATCTGCGCCAGAAATCGCACCTGCTGTTTGCCTGGCTCGCCGAGCTCGTTCGGCGCAGCTCGATCCTCGATGCCGTCGAGGATCTCCACGGCCCGGATCTCCTGTGCTGGACCACCAACTTCGTTATCAAGGAGACGGCCGATCCGGCCTTCGTGTCGTTGCACCAGGACGCGACCTATTGGGGCCTGAGTGAGCCCGATGTCGTGACGGCGTGGGTCGCCTTCACACCAGCGACCGAGGCGAACGGCGCCATGGAGTACATCCCCGGCAGCCACAAGCTCGATCAGATCCCCCATCGCGACACCTTCGCCAAACACAATCTGTTGACGCGCGGCCAGGAGGTGATGGTCGAGGTCGACCGATCCCAGCGGCGGATCATCACCCTGCGTCCCGGCGAGATGTCGCTGCACCACGTGCGCCTCGTTCACGGTTCGCCGCCCAACCCGTCGAACGACCGGCGCATCGGCTTTGCCATCCGCTATATCCCGACGATGGTGGCGCAGCTCGCCGGCGACGACAGTGCCACCCTCGTGCGCGGCGAGGATCGCCACCACCATTTTGCGCTCGAGCCGCGGCCGACCCGCGATCTCGACCCGGAATTCGTGGCACTTCACCGCACCATCACCGAGCGCAACGCCCGGATCCTGTACCGCGGCACAGACGTCGCCAGCTACAACGAGCCCAGGGCGCTGGCGCAACGGGGTTGAATCGGCACCCGGGGCCGGGCGAGGCGCCGAGCCATCGGGTCTGCTTTATTTCCTCGGGATGCGAGGAGCGGGCCGCGGCGTGCACGACCTGCCATGCCGATAAAAAGCAAGGCTGTGGCAGTACCGCCGATTTCCGCTGCCAATCCGCTGCCGACCTCGTTTTGGCACCCAATTTCCGCTGCAAATTCCGCTGCTGGACAGCTCAGTGGAACGGCATCCAAGTCTTTCATATCCAAGGATTATTCGTCACCGAAGCGGCGATTTTCGGCGTCAAAACGCGGCTTTTCCGCTGCCGACAGGGGATTTCGGTGGGTTCGTCATGGCCCAACCCCGACCGAGACGCTGCCGGGCCGCGGCCTTGTTTGCTTTCGCCGGCGGGGTCGGCGCGCGGGTTCTTCAGGGCGCGTCGTAGGGGTTCTTGCCCTTGCGCAGCATCATCCGGATCGGGGTGCCGGGCAGGCCGAAATCCTGGCGCAACGCGTTGACCAAGTACCGCCGATAGGAAGCGGGGAGCTCTCCCGGTTTCGAGGCGAACAGCGCGAAGCTCGGCGGCCGGGTGTTGACCTGGGTCATGTAGCGCAAGCGCAGCCGGCGGCCGGCGACGAGCGGCGGGGGATGGCGGTCTTGGACGGCCGAAAGCCAGCGATTGAGGGCCGCGGTCGTCACCCGCCGGTTCCACACCTCGCCGGCCGCGACGACCGCCTGCATCATCGCATCGAGCCCGAAACCGGTGAGCCCCGATACCGGGACGAGAGCAACGCTCTGAAGCTGGGGGAGGGATATCGAAGCTCGCTCGCGCAGCCGCTGCAGCACCGCCGCAGGCTCGGGGACCGCGTCCCACTTGCTCGCTGCCAGCACCAGAGCGCGTCCCTCGTCGGCGACGAGCCGGGCGATCGTCAGGTCCTGCCGCTCGAAGGGCTGCAGCGCATCGAGTACCAGGATCACGGACTCGGCAAAGCGGATCGCGCGCAGCGCATCGCCGACCGAAAGCTCTTCGAGCTTCCCCTCGACCCGCGGCCGGCGTCGCAAACCGGCGGTATCGACGAGACGAAACGGGCGGCCGCTCCACTCCCAGTCGACGGCAATCGCATCGCGGGTGATCCCCGCTTCCGGCCCGGTCAACAGCCGGTCTTCGCCGATCAGGCGATTGGCAAGGGTGGATTTCCCGACATTGGGGCGGCCGACGATGGCGAGCTGCAGCGGCTTGCCGTGCTCCGCCGCTGCGTCGGAGGGCCGGTCCACGGCAAATGGCTTCAGCCGCTCATAGAGCTCGGCCAGACCCTCGCCGTGCTCGGCAGAAATCGGCACCGGATCGCCAAGGCCGAGCCGGTACGCCTCGCCGACCCCGGCGAGGGTCACGCGGCCCTCGGTCTTGTTGGCGACGAGGACGGCCGGTTTGCCGCTGCGCCGCAGCCAGCCGGCGAAATGGCGGTCGCCTTCGGTCAGACCCTCGCGCGCATCGATCACGAGAAGCGCCACATCCGCCTCGGCGAGCGCCCGCTCGGTCTGCGCCTGCATCCGCCCCGCGAGCGAGGCGGGGGCGGCCTCTTCGAGGCCGGCGGTGTCGATGACCCGAAACTCGAGATCGGCGATCCGTCCCTCGCCTTCGCGACGGTCGCGGGTCAGCCCCGGAATATCGTCGACGAGGGCCAGCCGCCTGCCGACGAGCCGGTTGAACAGCGTCGACTTGCCGACATTCGGTCGGCCCAGAATGGCGGCCGCAAAACTCATCACACCGCTGGTGTGTAGGCGATCGGGTCAGCGATAGGCGGACAATTCGGCGTCGTCGGTCAGCGCATAGAGGGAGTTGTCGGCGATCACCGGCGCGAAATACCCGCCGGCCGACATCTCCTCGCGACCAAGCGGCTCACCTGTGTAGGGCGAGACAGACACCGCCTCACCGTCCGAGGAAACGACGATCAGCCGGTCGCTTCCGAGCACCGGGCCTGCCCAAACGATTGGATCCTTCTTTTTCTTCTCGTCCTGATAGCTCGGCAGCTGGCGTATCCACCGCACCTTGCCGTCGTTTCGCGTCAGGCAGATGAGGTTGTTGTCGTTCGCGAGAATATAGACGTAATCCCCGGCCACCCAGAGGCTCTGGGTGCTGCCGAGATCCTGCTCCCAGGCACGCTCGCCGCTTCTGAGATCGATCGCTACCATCCGTCCGCTATGGCTGGCAGCAAACACCCGCCCACGGTCGATGACCGGCCAACCCCTGATATCGGCAAGAGTGGAGACCGCGTCGACGCTACGCGCCGCGGCGAGATTGTCGGACCAAAGCGGCCTTCCGGTCTCGACTGTGAGCGCGTAGATCTCGCCCGAGGAATAGGCGGCGACGACGACTTCGCCTTGGACGGCCGGGCTGGCGCTCCCGAGCAGGCTCGCGGTTTCGGGGATTGCGTTGTGAACCCACAGCCGCCGTCCATCATCCGTCGCGAGGGCGACGAGCTCGTTCTCGACGGTAACCACGAAGACCCGCCCGTCGGAAACCGTGGGCGCGCTGCGCACCGGGGCACCGACGCCGCTTCTCCAGATAACCTTTCCATCCGCCGGATCGAGCGCCAAAACCTGCGCGTAACCGGTCGACGCGTATAGATGATCATTCCAGAACGCGAGGCCGCCGCCGAACGAGTTGCCGCGTTCGTCATCAGGTTTGAGATCGACCTGCCACAGCCGGTCCCCCGTTGCGACATCGTAGGCGCTGACCTGAACCCCCCCATCCATCGCATAGACCCGACCTTTGGCGACGATCGGCTGAGACAAGACGCGTGTGTACCGCGAAGCGCCCTCGCCAGTGCTCGTCTTCCACACCCGGGTGAGCCTGTCGGGGAGCGACAGATGCTGCATCGCGTGGTTCGGATAGCCGCCGACCTCGGGCCAATCGGGGTTGACCACCGGCGCCGGCAAAGTCATGGCTATCTTGGCGAGATCCGGATCGGGCTCGAGCTGGCGATCGAGACTGAGCACCGAAATCCGCTCTCCTGATAACGGCTGCTTTTTGCTGTCGAACCAGCCGCAACCCGCGAGCCCCAGCGAGAATAGCAAAAGGGTGACGACGACAGTTCGGATCATCCCGGTACCGAAAGCAGTCTAGGAGGCGAGTGCCGTTGCCATTTCGGCGGCACGAGCACGCAGGCTCTCTGGCGCCGCCAAGTCGTCGGCGAGGCCCTTGTAGAGATCGAGCGCGCCGGTTTTGTCCCCTGACTTGAGCCGGGCGAGGGCGGTCAGCTCAAGGGCGGTCGGGCGCCACGGGTTGCCGCTGGCGGTCAAGGGTGCGAGGCGTTCGATCGTCGAATTTGGATCGGCCTCGGGCATGCTCTGCATGACCGAGAGCACTCGGGCAAGCCCGCGAAAGCTGGGGTCGAGTTCGCTCGCTGCGGCGATGCGGTCATATGCCGCGGCCGCCGCGTCGTGGTCGCCCGATTTCGCCAGCAAAGCCGCCTCTTCGAGGGATGCCAGAATGGCGTAGCCTCCGCTCTCTTGTGCGATCGCCGCGAACGCCTTGACCGCGTCGGCTTCTTTCCCATCGCGGGCCAAGGTGAGCGCCGCCGCGTAGCGCTCAGATTGGGCGCGGCGTTCGGTGAGCTGATGGTCCCGCCAGGCGACGATACCGCCGGCGACGACGAGCGCGAGCACTGCCGCGGCTATGATATAGCGTCCGAAGCGCGACCAAAGCTTGAGGAGATTGTCTCGCCGGAGCTCTTCGTCGATTTCACGGAAGATGTCGCTCACAAAAGCCCCGGTCGATCCTGGTCGGAACGCGGGGTCACCATACAAGCTCGCTCAAAGAGAGGCAATCCGGCCGACCCTTCAGAACGCCGCCCGCGGATTGCCGGCAGGGCGTCCGGCAAGGCAACCGAGCGAGGCATGGCGTCATGCGGCCGTCAACGTCCTCCGACCGACGCGTGAGACGGCTGGACGTCATCCGCAAAATCGTGAACACTGTGTGACAGCGGCAAAATGGCGACGGGTAGCGATGAGCCGAAAGAGTGCCACGGTGCTTGCCCTCGGCGATTATCGGACGAAACACCGAACGCTGTATTTCACACGCTCCGAACTGAACCAGCTCCTCGGCCTCTACAGCCGGCATGTCGCACGCGGTGTATGGCGCGACTACGCGATCGATCATCGCGATGGAATGGCCTTGTTCTCGGTTTTCCGCCACACTCATGAGGCGCCCGCCTTCAGCATCGTCAAGACGGCTGCGGCTGCGGCACGCCCGGCCGAGTTCATCGTGCTAAGCGGGCGACAGAGGCTGCGTGCCGCCACCAGCCTCGCCGATGCTCTGGAGTTCTTTCGCACCCGGCTCAGCCTGGTCGGGGCGGAGACCGGCTAGCCCGCACGGCGCAGCGGCAGCATCCGCTCGAGGATCTCGTCGCGCCTGATGACGCCGTGGAACAGCGCGCCCGCGACGTGAAGCGCCACGAAGAAATAGAGCGGGTATTGCCCGACAAGATGGATCGCAATCGCCACCTGAGATAGCCGGCCGTTTTCGCGCAACAGCGGCGGGATCGAGGCGACCCCGAACACACAGACCGCATGGCCCGCTGCCGCAGCATTCAGATAGCCCACGAGCGGCATCATGATAAGGATGAAGTAGAGGACAAACTGCGTGAGGCGGGCGAGAGCGCTTTCGAGGTGCGCCATATTCGCCGGTAGCGGTGGCGGCGGATGGCGCCAGCGCCAGCCGGCGCGGAACACCATCGCGCCCAGGATGGTGAGTCCGACCGACGAATGCGCCGTCACGAGAAGATCGCGCTGGGGGGTGTTGCGCGGCGCCCCGGCGATGGCCCAGCCGAGCGAGACCACGACAACCGCGAGTGCTGCGACGAGCCAATGAACCGCGCGGGCGACGCGGTCGTATCGCGGTGCGGCCGCGGCGACCGGCTCAGCGTCAGGCATTACCGATGAGTGCTACGTCGTCGGCGTCAGCTCGGACAGCACCGAGCCGAGGAATTCGACTGCGGCCGCCACACCGCCGGCGCGGTGCGGAATGCCGGCCCGGTGCAGCCCCATCTCGACCCCGGCCAGGGTGCCGCACAGCATCAGATCGTTGAAATGGCCGAGATGGCCGATGCGAAATACCTTGCCCTTGAGCCGGCCGAGACCGGTGCCGAGCGACATGTCGAACGCCTCGAGAATGATCTCGCGCAGCCGGTCGGCGTCGTACCCGTCGGGGACAAGAACCGCCGTAAGCGAATTGGAATGCTCGCGCGGATCGGCGCACAACACCTCTAGACCCCAGCCCGCGACCGCGCGCCGGGTCGCCTCCGCGTGGCGAGCGTGGCGATGGAAGACGGCGGCGAGCCCTTCTTCATCGAGCAGCATCTTCAGGGACTCGCGCAGCCCGTAGAGCAGGTTCGTCGCCGGCGTATAGGGAAAGAAACCGGTGCGGCCGGTTTCGAGCATCGCCACCCAGTCCCAGTAGGAGCGCGGCAGGCGCGCCGTCTTGGCCACGGCGAGCGCCTTTTTCGAGATCGCGTTGAAGCCCAGCCCCGGTGGCAGCATCAGCCCCTTCTGCGACCCGGCGACGGTGACGTCGACCTTCCAGGCGTCGTGGCGATAATCGATCGAGGCGAGCGAGGAGATCGTATCGACCATGTAGAGTGCGGGGTGATGGGCTCGGTCGATCGCCTCGCGGATCTCGGCGATCCGGCTGGTGACGCCGGTCGAGGTCTCGTTGTGCACGACGCACACCGCCTTGACCGCGTGAGCCTTGTCGGCGGCGAGCTTCTCCTCGACCAGCGCCGGATCTACACCCTGCCGCCAATCCCCGGGCACGAACTCGATCTCGAGACCGAGACGTGTGGCCATCTGATGCCACAAGGTAGCGAAGTGACCGGTCTCGAACATCAGCACCCGATCGCCCGGAGACAGCGTGTTGCTCAGCGCCGCCTCCCACGCCCCGGTGCCGGAAGACGGGTAGACAACGACGGTGTCCTCGGTCTGAAACACCCGCTTCATGCCGGCGACGATGTCCTGGCCCAAGAGAGCGAATTCCGGTCCGCGATGATCGATCGTCGGCATCGCGATCGCCTGCAGCACCCGGTCCGGGACATTCGTCGGGCCGGGAATCTGCAGAAAATGGCGGCCGGTATGCGGCGGGGCGATGTTCTTCATCGGCTCACCTATCCCTCGCTAGCCAGGGCGCGAAGCTCGTCCCGCATCGCGCTGGTCGGGCTCCAGCTCGTGCCGGTCATGACCCCGCCGTCAACCACGAGGGCGTGACCGGTGACCCACTCGGCCGCGTCGCTCGCCAGCCACAGGGCTGCCTGGGCGATGTCGCTCGGCCGGCCGGCGCGCTTCAGCGGCTGGCGGTTGGCAATGTGCGGTGCCGCGAGATCCGGCACCTTGTCGAGCAACTGGCTCGGCAGGTCGAGGCCGCCGGCAAAGATCGGTGTCGCGATCCAGCCCGGGCACAGGCAATTGACCCGGATGCCATACTCGCCGAGCTCGAGCGCCACCGATTTGGTGAGCTGGATCACGGCGGCCTTGGCTGTGTTGTAGATGTGCGGCGTCGACCAGGCGGTGGTCAGTCCGGCCACACTGGCGGTCGACAGGATCACCCCCGATCGCTGCGGCTTCATCACCGCGGTCGCATGTTTCATGCCGAGAAAGACGGCGCGCAGCAGCACCGCCATCGTCGCGTCCCAGCCTTCTTCGGTGAGCTCGGCGATGCCGTCCCGCGCGCCGCCGAAACCGGCATTGTTGAACATGATGTCGAGGCGCCCGAAGCGCCGCACCGCGTGCTCGACGGCGCCGCGGATTTCGGCACCCTTGGCGACATCGGTTCGGATGAAGCTCGCCTGGGACCCGAGTGCTTCGGCGAGACGGCAGCCGCGCTCCTCGTCGCGGTCGGCGATAACGACATCAGCCCCCTCCGCGACGAAGACCTCGGCGGTGCCGCGGCCGATGCCGCTCGCGGCACCCGTGATCACCGCGACCTTGCCGTCGAGCCGGCCCATCACCGCCGCTTCGCTCAGATCAGGCCGTAGAGCCTGGCGGCGTTGTCGTGGGTCAGCTTCTGGCGCATCTCGGCGGAGAGATCGGCCATCTGGCGTTCGATCGCCGCCCGAGAATTGGGCCACACACTGTCGGGGTGCGGATAGTCCGAGGCCCACAGCAGATGGCCGTCGCCAAAGAACGGCACCAGCGACATGGCGACGCGATCCTCTTGGAAGGTCGCGTAGATCTGGCGCTTGAACAACTCGCTGGGCTTGGTCTCGAGGGCGATGCCGCCCTTGTCGGCCCAGAACTCCTTGGCTTCCCAGAGCCGCCAATGGCGGTAGTCGAGCTCTTCGACGAGCCAAGGAAGCCAGCCGGTGCCGGCCTCGGCCATGACCATCCGGAGTTTCGGGTGGCGTTCGAGGATGCCCCAGGCGAAGAGATCAACGAAGGGCTCGAGGAAATTGCCCATAAAGAATTTGGTGTTCTCGAAAACGCTCGCCGGCTTGCCGGCCGCGCGTTCGCTCAGCCTGCCGAGAAAGACCGTGATATGCCAGGAGAGGATGACCCCGGTCTCTTCGAGCAGCGACCAGAACGGCTCCCAGGCCGGATCGTCGAGCTTTGGCTTGATGTTGGCGATCTGCAGATTGACTTGGCGCACCCCGCCTTTGGCCGCAAGGCGCGACAGCTCGGCCACCGCCGAATCCGGCGTTTCCGGCAGCATCGGCACGCCGATCAGCCGGTTCGGTGCGGCCGCGCAGAACTCCATCAGCCAGTCGTTGTAGACGCGGTAGCACGACTCGCGCAGCACCTGGTCGTCGGTCGAGATCTGGAAGATTGGGCCGAAGATGACCTGCGTCTCGACCCCGTCGCGGTCCATGTCGGCCAGCCGCAATTCGGCGATCGCCGGCCGCCGGGCGCTCTGATCGTAGATTTGAGCGCGATCGAAGGCGTTGTAGAGCGGCTTGACCGGACGCGTCGCACTGTTCGCGGGCGGCTTCCCGCCCCAGCTGCCCCAGACCTTGCCGTCGCAGATCCAGACGGCCTGGCCGTCGCGCTCTTCGATACGGGGGGCCCGATCGCGCAGCGAGGCCGGCAGCCGCGTTAGCCACAAATCCGCCGGCAGCTGGCCCAGGTCCATATGGTCGTCGCAGGAGATCAGCTGGTTCGCCACGTTTGCCTCCTCTTGATGGCCTCGATCGTCTGCCGCGGATTGTAGGCCTTCCCCGCCGTTTGAGCGATGCGGAAAACGCGCACCGTTCGCTCAAACCGTCGGCTCCCAAGGTCCCGCAACGCCGTAGGCTTCATCCGCGCCCGGCCAGGGCGGCATCGTGACCGCGACCGCCTCGAGCGGCTCGACGCCGTCGCAGCGAAACTGGAACTGCGCGCCGGTCGGGATCGTGATCGAGACGCCGGGAGCGACCTCGATGATCTCCTCGCGGTCGCCGAGCTTGCGCCACATCCGTCCGCGGCCGGCGGTGAAATACCAGATCTCCTCGACCGTGCGATGGGCTACGGCCCTGGACACAGCCCCTGCCGACGATCGAAACGCGGCCATGCTGCCGCGCGTCGACGAACCCAGCAGGCGAACTTCAGAGCCGTCTGGCGCGATTGCGTCGGGCGCCGCGCTGATTTTCCTGGTTTCGAACGTCATGGCATGCCCCAAGGAGTCGATCACGCCAATTTCCCCACTGATGGCGGGGCCGAGCCGATGCTCCTCGTCGCGCCGATCCTACAATCATCAATTGTGTCGATTATTACAGCTCATTGCACCTGCAGCAAATCTGCAGCAAAAACTCCCGCATTGGTTGAACCTCCAGTCGGGGCGCGGCGGCCGGGCCGGCCGCCTCGGAGGCGCCGGTCCGCTCTCCCTGCTTGCTAAGAATCGCAATCATCAGTTTCCTCGTAATTGCCAGTTTCTTCATACTCTTCTCCGTCGCAATCATCCTCGCAATCATCCTCGGAATTATCATCGGAATTATCGTCATCGTAATTGCCGGTCATCAAAAGCGGCAGCAGATTGAGACGCGAGGCTTCCTTCTTGGTTGTTTCGATCGCCCGCACAAAGGTATCGACCAGCCCCGCGATCGTCTCCGCCTCGCCCGGCGTGATCTCGCCTCGGGCGAGCGCCGAGGTGACCGCGTTCATCGCGCGAGAGACGTCGCGGGCAGACGGCCCGCTTGTCTCTCCCGTCAGCGTGCCCTCGATCGGCGGCAGACGGAACTTGACGGTACGCTCCCGGCACGGCGGCAGCACGCGTTCCATGCAGAGCCGCATTGCGGTCGGGTCGCCGGCGAGCGCCATCTCGACGGCCTTGCGCGTCAAGGCCTCGGACTCGCCCGCGAGCAGCGTCGCGGCGGCAAGCGTCGCCCTGTTGCGGGAACCCCGTCGCCGGCCGCCGGGGTTGCCCGATCGACCCTTTTCGAAGGGCCGCCCGCGGGCCTGCGCGGGCAGTTTTGGTGAAATGTCATCGCTCATCATGATCTCCGTTGTTCAACCGGCGCCGCACCCGTGGCGGCACTATCGATTGAACACCCAATGATCATATAAGCAATTTTATTGTTGTGTCAACAGCAATAACCGCTAATCGACTCCGGCCACGGTATCGTAACGAACCGGAAAGTGGCCCATCATGGGCCACTTTCCCAACGATGCATTAACCATTTTCTGGCATGCCCCACGCAGCCAGACGAACAGTCGTTAGCGCTGCGAAGCCAATCAGCTCCGAACCGACACCTACGAGTCGAGCATGGCTAAGGTGATCTGCTCGGAGGCGATCTGGCGGGTGGTCGACCGCAGCATGCGGATCCTCGGCGGCCTCGGCATCACCGACGACACGATCGTCGCCCGCCTCTTCCGCGAAGTGCGCCCGTTCCGCATCTATGACGGCCCTCCGCGGTACATCGCTGGAGCACCGCCAAGCATGTGCTGCGGGCGGGCGGGGCCGCATCATGACGATGATCGATGCAACCAAACGCGATGAAACCGATGGGCGCACCCTTCGCCATTTGCCGGTTTATCTGAACCGCCATTCCTCGGACGTAACGAAGGATTACCCCGCGCATCTGGCCCTCGCCCGCTCTTCGGTGGCGGCCTGGATT
>Ga0209446_1000165_pt1 | contig 16242 bp, 21 predicted proteins | sample BogFormECP04_OM2_FD_188242 | JGI IMG/M metagenome (GOLD analysis project Ga0209446, IMG submission 188242) | Bog forest soil microbial communities from Calvert Island, British Columbia, Canada - ECP04_OM2 (SPAdes) (version 2) | ecosystem: Environmental > Aquatic > Freshwater > Wetlands > Bog ... | reverse complement strand
TGTAAGGGCTCGCCTAGCCGAGTGCCAGTGCTCGCGACTAAGTTTTGCCAGGGCACATCTGTCCTTTGTTGCTTTTAACTACCGGCTGTTGACTGTCCGCAAGTATTAGTCCTTGATGACTCGCAATTCGTCCTTGATTACTCCCAATTCGCTGTGGAATCGATGTTTGCTTTCATCGACCTCAAGCCGATCCTTGAGGACCACTTTTGCTTCCTCGGCGGCGGCCCGCAATTCCGGATGCTTATCGATATCGCCTAAAGCCAGGACGGCGCTGGCCAGACGCCATACGCAGTTCTCCAATTCGGTGAGCCGCTTCACGACCTCGGGCGCAGAGATCTGCGCCTTGACGTAGGTATCGAGTGCAACTTCGCCCTCGATCTTCTCAACGTATTCGCTGATGGTGGTTTCGCCGTCGTTTACCGGATGGACGACCTGCGGAACGATGCCGGCGAGTGGATTGGGATTCGGCACGGACCAGAGTATAAATCAGAAATCCGTCTACTGGAATGTCTGGCGGAGAGCATGGCTAAGCGAGCGCTCCCGCTCATCCGGGCATATACTTTGACTTATGCAGCACCCTAATCTGGTCGTCGTCCAGTCGTACGCTAGCCACCCTGAGGCGGACTTGGCCAAGGGTGCCCTCGAAGCTGGCGGCATCCCGGCAATGATTCAGTCTGACTCCGTGGGAGGAATGCGGGAACACCTCGCGTGGTCCGGGGCGGGCTTCAAAATTCTGGTGCGCGAGGGAGACGTCACGATGCACGCGAAGTGCTGGCTCCGCCAGCTGAAGGCGACGAAATCCCAGACGCCGACCCCCAAACTGACCCCGACACGTGACCACCGTGGCGCCGGTTTACCTAGCAAGTCGAGTTAGCGGAGAAGCGAAATCTGGCACCGAAGTGTTCTGCGGGCGGAGCAGGAGAACTTTTCCGGCGGCCCCGTTAGACCGTAGGGGCAGGAGCAGCTTTCTGCTCAACATCTCTGACTATTTCAAGCTCGATCTTGAATTCGACCGGACCGACAACTTGTTGCTCTTTTTCTTCAATCCAAGTACGTACCATCAAAAATCCCACCTGCCCAATGGGAAAACCTTGAAACTGAACCAGCATCTGAGAACGCTTTCTGGGTTCTACGGGGATCCTTAGTTTCAGAATTCGCGCAAATTGAGTTTGATCTGGATAGACCACCTGCGTGCACAGAACATATTCTCTCTGTTCGTCGCCTGACTACCCGTCCCATATAGAAAAAACAAACCATTCTTTCGGGGCCACAGCGTCCCTTGGAATTTCTAATTCTGCGGGAACCGTGAGGACAATCTTGCTCATCAGACCTATGAGGGAGGGAACATCGCCCTCCTTTGCTATGATGACCTTTTCGCATGCCACGCAAACGTATGGTTTGAGCATGGCTCTATGCCGCAGGGCGGAGTTCAAACTTCTCGGCACGCCAGTTAATCTTAGTGCCGTCGACGACCGCATTATTGTCGAAGCGCAAAGCGGTAAATAGACGCGGTACGTGCACATCCGCGCGAAGCAGCTGCATCCATGGATTCCAATGTTCTGGCGGCGCACCAAAAAACCAGTTAGCCCCGCTCGCGATCCATATCTCTCTTAGCTGGCGATGAGAGAAAGCAGAATCATCGTTTCCAAACTCTGTGCTGCAGCATGGACAGATGTTGTAGTCCGACGCCGGGTACGGCATCGATTCATACATACAAACCGGGCATCTGTATTTCATAGTATTTCATATATCCGTCCTGGCGCACTCGTAGTTGAAAAACTTGGCGATGGTTCCCGTCCGTCGAACGATCTGGTGCGGTGGCACGATATAGTACGTTCTTATAATCGGACACGAGACTATCGCAACTCCGAAATGATTGTTCGCGATGTTCGCTCGGGGCGATCGGTTCCATTCGGTCTGACGCATTCTCTCATGGCGATCGTCATCGGCCCACCCAGAAAACCATCGGCCATCTGTTCATATTGTAGTTCATCTGCTGCACCAAACTCGCGGCCGTGTTTCAAGAAATAAATGGCTCTTTGGTTTGCGTCTGCAAATGGCATTTGTGGTAAGTTTTTACTGAAAGTGAGACTACAATAGAATGAAGTATCACACAAGGTATCTGATGGGCCGGTTTATCATCCTTGCGATTTGTTTTGCGAGGCTGGGCGGCTGGAGATAGGAATGGCGTTATACTCCGCAGAGGAGTCCTAATGAAAAAGCTCTGCCTTCTGATGCTGGCGCTGTTGATCGCGACTACGTCTCTGGCGAAGACGCGGGATTGGAAACCAGCGAAGATAGAAGCTGCTTCGGAAACCGATGTTTCCTGGAAACTGTTTGGCGAAAAAAACACCATCCACTTCACGATTGAGACCGAGGATATGGTTTATTTTGCGGACTATACCTACAAACCGGGCCCGCACAGCGATAGTCACGCACGCGATATTCCCGTAAATGAGGTAACGAAAATCGCCATCGAGGGGAAACACGCGTACGTTCTCGACGTCAACGGCAAAGAAGTGAAGCTGCATATCGTTAGGAAAACTAGGAAGTAGTACCGTGCAAGTCCCTGGTGGGTGCCACAGAGAGCCAAACGGGCGCTGCATCCTTCGTCTCAAAGGTACGGGTTTTGACCGCCGAATCCATGGTAATGTCTTTCTATGAGCCCGAACTACAAAAAGTCCATTCTTTGGTCGCTCGTTTTTGCGTTCGCTATGATCGCCTCAGCCTTCTTATTCAAAGGCAATCCGGCTCTCTACTGGATTGAAGCAGGCCTCACCGTCGCAGCGCTCACCTTTGTCGTGCTCAAGCCCCAGCGAACTGTCCGCGTTCGCTAGCCCACCTCTCGTCTCCTTCTCTACGCCCTTTGTACCCTCTGCGTTAAAATCCCCATTCCACATATCCACCCACCCAAATTGCTCTTGCCAAGTTCTAACCCATTCAGTTATTCTTGCTTTGGGTAACACCGCGCCTCGCTTCCCGCGAGGCTTTTTTATTCCAATTCAACTTTTAGGAGACTTCCATGTCCTCTCGCGCCCAGGACCGCGTGGCCGTGTGTACATTCACATTCGCGGATGGCCGCCGTTGCCGCACTCCCCGCTCCAGGAACCATCCGCACTTCTGTTTCTTCCAGGCTCGGAAGGAAGCCCAAGCCAGGGCCGCCGATGAACTCGGCGACGACCTCTCTGCTTGCGATTTCTCCACCGCCCTTAGCCGCATCAAGAACCACCCGCGTTAAAACCGATTCCGTCCAAAGAAAAAGCTCCAAATAAAAAGAAAGAAAGGAACCTATGGGAATCCTGAAATCTGCAACACCTGCAATCGTTATCTGCACAAGAGACCGCGCCCGCGCCACCGCCTTCTATCGCGACACGCTGGGCCTGTCCCTCTCCCACGAGGACAACTTCGCCGCCGTTTTCAACACAGGTGGAGTCACCCTGCGCGTCTCCGTGGTGGCCGATTTCACGCCTCACGATCACACCATCCTTGGCTTCCACGTCCCCGATGTGCCCGCCACCGTACAAGCCCTGCGCGAAAAAGGCGTAACCTTCAACCTCTATCCACGCTTCCGTCAGGACGACCTTGGCATCTGGACAGCCCCCGGGGGATCAGTGTACGTGGCATGGTTCAAAGACCCTGATGGCAACGTGCTAAGCGTGACAAACGCTTGAACCAGGGTAGTCTCGCCCGCCGGGCCGAGAGACTTACAGCCGGTTTCGAGCCTGTGTAACCCCCGTAATATCAACACATGGTACAGACCGGGCACATCCCTGACAGAACAGACCGGGAGCATCGCTGACACTGCTGGAATTTTGGCCAAAGCGTGTACAACAAGCGCATGCCATGGAAAACGAGCAGTGTTATGGAAGAAAAACTTCGATTTATCTTCGAGCACGAGTTGCAGGAACGCACCATGAGCGAACTCTGCGAACGGTACGAGATCACGCGCCAGACCGGGTATGTGTGGTTACGGCGCTATCGCGAGGCGGGAGTGGACGGGCTGACAACCCAGAGCCGCGCGGCGCACCGGCATCGTAACCAGACGCCGGAGGAGCTCGAACAGCGGGTGCTGGGGCTGCGGCAGGCGCATATGCGCCAGCGGCTCGCTGTAGGGAGCGGTGCGCATGCGCTTCTTGCGAGGCACCACCAATCCTTCGCGCTGTAGCAGCGCTCCGATGGTGCTGGCCGCCGGCCAGCTTCGCCCCGGCTCGTCCCGCTCCAGAATGCGCTTGAGCTTCCGAGGTCCCCAGCGCATGCGGATGGACCCAACCGCGTGTGGTGTGCGGACTTCAAAGGCTGGTTCCGCACCGCCGACGGCGAGCGCATCGATGCGCTGACCATCTCCGACGCGCACAGCCGGTATTTGTTACGCTGCCAGTCCGTGGAGAAGACCGACACGGGGAGAGTGCAGGCGATTTTTGAAGCAGCCTTCCGCGAATACGGCATGCCCGCAGCGATACGCACCGATAACGGCGCGCCGTTTGCGAGCCGTGCGCTGGCCGGACTGTCGCGGTTGGCGGTGTGGTGGATCAAGCTGGGCATCGTGCCGGAGCGCATCGAAGCCGGGCATCCGGAGCAGAATGGCCGGCACGAACGGATGCATCGCACGATGAAAGAGGAGGTGGCCGATCCGCCCGCCGCCAACCGGCGTAAGCAGCAACGCGCTGCGGACCGCTTTCGCCAGGAATACAATGAGGTGCGTCCGCACGAAGCGCTGGGCATGCGCACGCCAGCGGAAGTCTATGAGCCGTCAGCGCAAAAATTCCCTGAGCAGGTGCGTGAACCGGAGTATCCGGGGTATATGCTGGTGCGCAGCGTGCGGCGGAAAGGCCATTTTCGTTGGAAGCAGGACGAGGTGTTTTTGAGTGAGGTTCTGTGGGGCGAGCGAGTAGGCCTGTTGCAGGAGGACGACCGCTGGTTCACGGTCTACTTCGCGCAGCATCCCATCGCGCTATTCGACAGCCAGCAACTGCGGGTGGCGCCTCTGCTCACAAACTCTAAACTAGGGGAGAGCGAAGGGGACGCGTCCCCTCCGCTCTCCCCTAGTCCCCTCGTCGAACAGGACCAGAAAGTGTCAGATATGCGCCCGGTCTAAAGTGTCAGGGATGCCCCCGGCCATACATTAACCAATGGTGGGACAGACTTTAGTCTGTCTTCAACTCAGCAGGATTGCAACGATTGCAACAATCAGTCCACCCACTACTCACTACTCAAAACTCTCCACCCAACCAACCCGCAAACCACAAACCCAACCGCATTCAACACGCCATGAAACTCCGCCATCTGCCGAATATTCACAAACGCCTGCAAGGGATACTCACCAATAGCCCAAACCGCTGCCAGAATCATCCCCGCTGCCACCGATGCGCCTGCAACAAACAACAGCCAGCGCCCACCGCTGTTCTTCGACGCCATGCCAACACGCGCCATGCCGCCCGCCAGCCCAAGTTGACCCAACGCGATCAGCAGCGCCCCGGCCAACTTCACCTTCGGCCCAAGCAAAAACGCCAACCCCAAAACCCCCGGCCCCAAAACGACTGCTAGCAAAGCGGCCCGGAGGAATCGACGCCCTCTAAACCCAGCGAACGCCTTATCCGCCAACCCGGCAAGCACAGCCGAAGCGAACCCCGCAAAATGAAAGTGCACGGCCGTTAGCAAAACGATTGGTTCGTGAAACGCCAAAAGTTGCACACCGGCCCGCGACGCGACCAGCCACACCCCGGCGACGAGCAAGTATCCCTCGCCGACAGCGAAACAAAATTGCGCGAAGGACTTCGTTCCCGCAACCCAGAACCGTCGCAAGCCATCGCCCGCAAATAAAGCACATACCAGAAGCCAGGAACTCGCGAACCAGGCCGCCGCGGTTCGGTTGTCGAGGAAAAATGAAACAGAGGTCAACGCGGCCGCTGCGATCAGCGCCCCATGCCGCACCGCGCTGCTCTTGGAGGCTCCTACGCCTCGCACCAAATCGGCGCCGAGCGGCACCACGACCCATGGCCCAAGCAGAAACAGGATTTCAATGATGCCGAGGTGAACGCGAGGCGCGAAACTAGCAAGCGCGAGAGCAAACCAAACCGCGAAGCCAAGAAGAATGGGCGGACGAATAACCCCACGATCCTGGAATTCCTGAATCATGGCGCCTGCTCAGGCGTGCGGCAGAAACGCCGCCGCCCCATACGCCACAGTCAGAAATATCGCAGCCGCAGTAAACGCAATGTCGCCCGGCCGGTTCGTCCGCCGCAAGGAAGCATCGTAATAAAGCAGTTGCACCGGCGCGCGGAACAACCAGAAGACCGCGATGCCTGCAGCCAGAAATCGCCCCAACCCGTGACCGCTCGCCAAGTCAGGAGCAAATCCAAGCGTCAACGCCGCAAAGAGCAGCAACACACCAACGATGTAAACGGAATGCACCACGAAAATCTGCCGGATAATCGGCGCAACGCGTCCGAGGTTTTCTTCGTAATGCAATTTCCGAGGAAGGAAAAAATTAGAGGCCGCAATGAGGATTTGTACCAGACCAGCCAACCACAGGAGCAGCAGCAGAGCGTTCATGTTGGTCTCCTATCGAGCGTTAAGCTCGATTTGTGTATCGAGCGTCAAGCTCGTTTCGTGTTTCGAGTGTTAAGCTCGCTTCGCGACTTCTGGAACCGGACAGCTCACCGCGGCACAACTCCGATGCATCGCGATCGAGCGATACCAACTCCTCAGCGCCCCCATCCCCCCTGGCATCTTGCTGAACCACACCAGCGGCCGCGCCCACCAAATTTCGCGCGCCAGAGCCACCGCCGCGTCCGCTCCCCCAAACTGCCGTCCATCCGAAAGCAAAAGCCGTATCTCGCGCAAAAGTTCTTCCCGCGACATTCCCAGCAAAGCCCCCACGCGCGAATCCTGCAAGGGCGCCACCGCAAGTCCTCTGCGTTCCAGAATCGGCGCCAGCCATCGCGCAGTCCGCGTGCAAAACGCGCACTCCGCATCAAAAAACAACCACCCCTGCGCGTGCCGCCCTTTTCCGTCCGTAAATTCCGATGTCAGCGAAATCATGGTTCTCTTCTCTGTGTGCCCAGCGCTCTAAGCGAACTCTGCGTAAGCACCTTGGTCTTTTTCAGGCGTTCGCTGCCTTTTTGCCCAGCAACGTGAAGACCTTACCGCGCAACTTGCCCACGCCCTTCAGCGCCGTAGTCGGCATGCGCAGCACTTCGTCAAACAACCCTGTCATCACTGTCAAAAACTCCAGCATGCTCTCCAGCCGCTCCCGCGTATACGGATCGCCCTGCGCGTTCGCCTTTGACTCCGCCACACACTCCGCCAAGACCCGCAAAGTCGGATCGATCTCCCGCCGCTTGCGCTCCTCCGACACAATCCGGAAAATCTCCCAGACATCCTTCAAGGACTCGAAATGGTCGCGCCGGTCGCCCAACACATGCACGACCCGCACAATCCCCCATCCCTGCAGCTCGCGCAAACAGGTGCTCACGTTCGATCGCGCCACCGCCAAAGTGGTGGAGATCTCATCCGCGGGCACCGGCACCGGTGAGAGAAACAGCAGCGCATGCACCTGCGCCACGGTGCGGTTAATGCCCCACCGGGTGCCCATCTCACCCCAGTGCAGGATGAATTTCTGAGCTACGGGCGAAAGAGTTGCTTTTGTAGTGTCTGTCATTTCTGTAATTTCTCTCTGTACAGAAATTACCGTAAAGACGGCTGTTTGTCAAGCCCTTTTTCCTGATATCTGCGCGATTCACATAAGCAAAAGCAGTGCAGCGGGTCCGCACACCTGTCCCTTTTCCGGTCTTTTCCTTCATTTACTCCCGCATTCCCCTTTGTCAAAGTATGCAAGCGAGGATGCCGTGTCCTTGAACTTCGCAGCAACGCACCATCGAAAAGCCGCTATCGTAGCGCTCGGAGCGCTGGCCGCACTAGTCTGCGTGTTAAGCCCTATCGCGGCCCGCCAAACGCAAGCACAGGCCAACTCTGCCGACGATTCGGCTATTTCCTCTGTATGCCCAGTCGTCTACCCCGACGACCAGACTCCCGCCTCACGCGGCTACCACTACACATTTTTCGGCAACGCATTCTTCATCAACGACGAAGGCTATCTCCTCACCGTTGCACACGTTCTCGAGACGTTTCGCGACGGCGGCCAGCCCTACATCCTCGTGAACCGCCCGAACTCGCCACCCCAGTTGTTGAAAGTCACCGTGATCGCCAAAGATCTGCAACATGACGTAGCGATCCTTCGTGCCACGCCGAATCCCTTCGCCGGCAAATACCAAGTCGCTTCTCTCCCGCTGGCCTCCAAACCAGCCGTAAAAGGACAGTCCGTACTTGCCCTTTCGCTGCACCCGCAAAGACTCCAGAATGCGTACAGCTTCGATTCCACTCGCGAAGACTCATCTCCCGGCATCGTCTTGAGCTACGAGTCCACGCAACTTGAAAAGTCCGCTCCCGTCGCGGATGTTTTTCTTCTCAGCCATCCAGTTGTGAAAGGCCAGAGTGGCTCGCCGGTGATGGCACTCGACTGGCACGCCGTCGTCGGCCTCGTGGAAGGCCTCTGGCTGCGCGGTACGCCTGTGTCCGTCGCCAAGTCTTCCGCGCAAACTGGCCCCATCCCTGGAGCCGCCATCCCCATCCAATACGCTATCGCTCTCCTCAAAGAACACAACGTCTCTTGGCGAGGAGTTAAGAACGACGACGGGCGGTCTAAGGAATGACGACAAGTCTGCGGCTGCGTTCGGTGCGCGCCCAGGCTTGCTCGATATCTGCAAGCGGAACTTGCTCCGTCTCGATTCGTAGCGTACCTGCGGCTCCCCACGCCAGGATTTGCTGCATCGCGGCGACGAGCACTTCTCGCGCTGGCATTCCGGCGGTTCCCAAGATTGTTAGAGCCGTGCTCCGGAGCACGGCCGCTGGAAGTGAGATATTTGGTCCTGCGCTTTCTCCTACTTGCAGCAGGCGAGTCTCGGGATTCAAAGAGGCGAATTCATTGCGCGTGATTGCGGCAAGGAGAACTTCTGTTGGGCGGCCCCAGACGTAGTCAATGATTACGTTGAATCCGGTCTCGCCGGCTTCGCGTGCAAATTGTTTCTTCAAATCTTCATCGGGCTGATCGAGTTGAATCGTCGCGTCCACTCCCAGGCCGCGGAGTTTTTCTAGCGCTTCGGGATTTCGTCCCGCACCGATTACCCGCCCAGCCCCGAGCAATTTCGCAATCTGAACAGCGATGGTCCCTGTGATTCCCGTGGCGCCCAAGATAAGAACCGTCTCGCCTTTCGCAACCTTCGCGCGGCTGTTCAGAGAAAGCAGAGCCGACACGCCAGGATTGGGGAGGGCCGCGGCTGTAGCGTCGTCCATTTCCTTAGGCACCGGAAAACAAAATCCTGCAGGGACGACTGTGCGCTCCGCCATCGCGCCATACGGCCGGCGCGGGCCTCCAAAGAACACTCGCCTTCCATCCGCAAGTTCGCCAACGCCGTCAGCCCCGCATACCACCGGAAGCTGGCGCGGACTCGCGTAGTGCGATCCGGCAGCGAGTTGCTTATCAATCGGCTTTAGCGACGCGGCCAGTACGCGCACAAGTGCTTCGCCCACCCCCGCGGTCGGCTCGGAAAATTCCTCGCAGTGCGGAGGTTTGCCAAGCTCGTGTAGTACGGCTGCTTTCATGCTGGTTCTCGTTTTCTCGCAGATCGCTCGGGTTCGGATATGTTTCAGAGCTGGCATGCACTGCGATTTGCATCGCAGTATGCCATTGTTTGGGATTGGGCGTTGATCAGCACGTGCGGGCAAGAACGGGCACGCGCTTCGAGGCTCAGGGTAAACGTGCCGTGCCCCTACGGGGAATTTGGCGGACTTCATTTATGGCTGGAGAGAGCGCCAGGCCGAGCCCCCACGTTGCTCGAAACAATTCTGTATGTTGTCATATCAGACTTCGCCCTTCGGAGGCGCGCCATGACTCCCAATGATTTTCGCAAGCTGGCTTTGAGCTTTCCAGAAACCGAAGAACGGGCCCACATGAACCATCCCGACTTCCGCGTGGCCGGCAAGATCTTCGCGACACTCGGTTACCCGAACACCGACCGGGCCATGGTCAAAGTCACACCTGTCGAGCAGGAAATGCTTGTGCGCGATGAGCCATCGATATTCTCTCCAGTAAACGGCGCTTGGGGACGCCAGGGCTGCACAAGCGTCAACCTCAAAGCCGCAAAAAAAACCACGATGCGCCGTGCTTTGGCGGCGGCCTGGCAACTCGCCGCTCCCGAGAATCTCTCCCGCGGCCTCCCGGATAAAGCGGCCGCGGCTTCCCCGCAACAGCCGCGCAAGAGGTCCGCGCGGGCCCGCGATCAACGGCGCCGTGCGCGGGCCAAGTGAGAGTAAGAGAGAGACTGGCGACGGCTGGCTCCTCCTTGCTGCACCGCGTTTTTACTTAGAGTTTTCTCTCCTGTAACATCGCCATCGTGAAACCTTTCGAGTTGCTCGGCCAGACGCTTTCACTAGACGGCACGGAGCTGAAGCTGATCCGCCGCGGCGACGAGTACCTCATATTGGCCGACGGGGCGATTCTCATGTCAAGCCGCATGCACGGCTCAGAAGAGGCGCTGGCCGCGCTCGCGTGCGAAGGGATACGGAGGCTGAGGCAACCTTGCGTGCTCATTGGCGGTCTTGGAATGGGTTTTTCGCTTCGCGCGGCGCTGGATCTTCTGCCACCGGATGCGACGGTTGTCGTCGCTGAGCTGGTGCCCGCAGTGGTGGAGTGGAATCGTGGCGCGCTTGGGCCGTTGGCGGGACACCCGCTGAAGGATAAGCGGGTGCGGGTGGAAACGGGGGACGTTGCCGCCACACTCCGTTCCGGCCGCGGCCAATTCGATGCCCTGCTACTGGATGTGGACAATGGTCCGGCCGCATTTACCGCCTCGAAGAACGCCGGGCTCTATGACAAGCGCGGAATAGCGGCCGCCCGTGCGGCTCTGAAAATGGAGGGGGTGCTGGCTGTCTGGGCGGCCAAAGAGGATCGAAGCTACGAGCTGCGCTTGCGCGAAGGCGGATTCAACGTTCAGGTGCAGCGCGTGCGTGGTCGTTTGAAAATGGGCGGTCCGCGCCACACAATTTTTCTCGGTCACAAATCATCCTAACGTTGCGGGAGTAGAGGCGACTTCCTGCAAACCGAAAGCGCCAGCTGGCCTGGCGCACTCCATGGATAAAAATCGGAGGAGTCGGAAGCGCCCGCCACAGATAGGGCGATGATCTTCGGTTGCACGGATTAGTCTGCGCCGGTGGGTTCCAAGTAGCCGATCTTCATAGCGCCATCGATCTCCACCAAGGCCATCCAGAGGTCGAAACAGGCCTAGTAGCCGGTTTCCAACTCCGGGTCAGGCTGGAATTCAATGACCATCCACTTGCGGAAATTTTCAGCTGTAATTTGCGGCGCGAGCGGCTTTGTCGGCGGAGAATATTCATCCACTTCAAGCTCGTCAAACGTACAGCTGTTGCCATCGAGTGAGAACGCTCCAGGAGGGGGCAGCTCCTGCGTCGCGTTCTGGATGATCGATTGCAACTCTTTTTCAGAAATGGAATCGTGCAGCCACGGGGCCAGGAACTCGCGGGCGGCAGCGTAGTCACCTTCGATGATTCTCCCGGCGAACTTGCCGCCGATATCGCTGTAAGCTTGCTCCATCAGCACTACCTCCCTGCTGCTCGGCTACTTGTTCGATGGGGTTTGCGAGCCGGCTAAAGACATCTGGCGCATACGTTCTCGAATGCGCCGTTCGTTTTCGTCTTCGACGTGGACCCAGAATGCATCTTCAAGCTGGTTGGTTTTGAAATTCCACGGACCGCTGGGGAAACGGTGGCGGCAGAGCAGCATGGCCAGAAATGGCCGGCGGTGCCCCTTTACGATTATGTCCCGCTTGTTGATCTCGATGGTGTTTTCACGCAACTGAACCGGGTTACGAAGCGGAAATTGGTTGCTCAATTTAGCCAGATCAAGCAGCGCTTGCATCTCTTCAGGCCCGCGGGCCCAATCCATGCGGTCGGTCTTGATCTTGGCGAGTACCTCCAGGGCGTTGTTCAACGAGGCTGCATCAAGCGCCGGCCAGGCATGCGTGATTTGCCATCTCTGATTGGTACCAACGGTTCCGACATAACGTTGTTTGGCGGCGTCGCGCAGAGAGGTTTTGATCGCGGCAATCTCTGCCTTGCTTCGGCCGGTGCCGTAATCGTCGAGGTCATCTTTGGTTTGGTAGACGTCCGCTTCGCTGGCGCATAGAACTTCGAGGACGTCGCCCTCGGCGGCGTCCTTCGCAGCTAGGGTGAATTCATTGAGCAAGAACTCGGGACGACCGTTACCCGGCAACGCATAAAGCGCTTTGGGCTTCTTTTGCCCCTTGGGAGTGATCTGCATGCCTGCGCGAATCGCAGGATTACAAAAAAACGAAAGCAGCCAGAGAGTGTCGAGCGCGCGGAGAGACGTCTCCACTGGGCCGCCGGGGATCTCGACAGCGGAGTAACTTTCCAAGGCTTTGCGAATCTTGCTTACGACAGGATCTGGTTTAGCCATGGTGTGGGCGACTGCTTTCTCGAAGAATTGCCGTAATTGCTGGACTTTTCAAGGAGGTGTGCGGGTGGGGGTGCTCAACAAGAGACCCCGCTTCGAGCTTGGCGAGCCGCGAGCGGACAGCCGTGCTTTTGGAAAGACTCGAACTCCTGCCTCTCTGGTTTGAAGACGGGTGGCGCTTCTGCGGCAAATGGGGCGATAATGGCCGGCCGTGCGCAAGGATCTGGGGGGTAAATCGCGGGGACGACTGAAGAGGAGAAAGATCACGATGATGGCACGCACTTCACACTATGCAGTGGCGGTGGTATGCGTTCTGTTTTTTGCGAGTGGGGAGGCGCTGGTTGCTGGGCAACAAGCCGCTGGCAACGGGCCTGCGACAGTCGATATGACACTGACGAAGCCGGAATCTGTAGGATTCTCTTCGGAGCGGTTGGAGCGGCTGCACGCGCTAATGCAGCAGGTGGTGGATCAGAAGCAGCTTCCCGGCGCGGTGACGCTGCTGGCGCGGCACGGCAAGGTCGTGGACTACCGCACGTATGGAATGCGGGATGCGGCTAGCGGAGCGCCGATGACGCGCAACACGATCTTTCGTGCGTTTTCGATGACCAAGCCGGTGACCGGCGTGGCCATGATGCTGCTTTACGAGCAGGGGAAATGGCTGCCGTCGGATCCGATCGCGAAATATATTCCGGAATTCGCGCACTTGAAAGTGTGCACAGGGGTGGACGCGGCGGGAAACATGATTTTGGAGGAGCCTGTTCATCCGCCGACGATGCAAGAACTGATGACGCACACGGCGGGCTTTGTGTACGGCTTTTTCGGCAACACGCCGGTGGACAAGGAATATCAGAGAGTGGGAGTGATGCAGTCGAAGTCGCTGCGGGAGTTTATTGAGAAGCTGGCGAAGATTCCGTTGGCCTACCAGCCGGGCACAAAGTGGGCGTACAGCGCTTCGATGGACATTCAGGGTTACCTCGTTGAAAAGCTGTCCGGGCAAACGCTGCCGGATTTCATGCAGGAGCATGTTTTTAAGCCGCTGGGCATGAAAGACAGCGGATTTTTTGTGCCTTCGGACAAGCGGGGGCGCTTTGTAACGATCTACCGCAGCAATGAAAAAGGCGAAGTGATTCCGGCGCCGGGGTTCGGCGGCGAATACGCGGAGCAGCCGGGGATGCCGTCGGGAGGCGGCGGAATGGTGACCACGGCGGAGGATTATTTTCGGTTTGCAGAGATGCTGGGGGGCGGAGGCGAGTTGAATGGCGTGAGGATTTTATCGCCGGCCTCGGTGCAATTGATGAGCGCGAACCATCTGGCGCCAAATCTTTTGACGGGTGAGTTTGGAATAGGCGCGCAAGTGATGAGGCCGGGCTTGGGATATGGATACGACTGCGCCGTGGAGTACGATCCATTAGAGGCCAATCTGCCTGATGGGCGCGGTACGTTTTTTTGGGACGGAGCTGCGGGGACGTGGTTCTGGATAGACCCGACAAACGATGTCGTCTTTATCGGAATGGTGCAGCGGGTGCTGGGACCTGACAGCCCTGCTGTGGAGTATCAGAGCCGGCCGGCGATTTATCAGGCGCTAGTGAATCCGAAGAGGTAAGGACGTAATGAGGTAAGGAAGTAAGGAAGTAACGGAGACGCGAGGACGTAGAGAGCGCGCGGCTGAGATGTTCGGATTAAATTCTTTGCGAAAGGTGGCGCGCCCGGAGAGACTCGAACTCCCGACGCTCTGGTTCGAAGGTACGCAGTGAAAAACTCTAAGTGCTGCTTTTGGTGTCGCTTACAGGGGAACGCGCCATTTATCTCGCTCTTGAATTGGACTGAAGTTGGACTGAAATGGTTGGGAATGTCTGATAGCAAGGTTGTGGACGCTCCGTTCGAGTGAAATGCGAATCGCTACGCGTGATGATCTCCCAGCTCGCCGCCATTAGGGCGGTGACCAAGTTTACTCGAACCGGGGACCAGTGCTCCACTGAACTCCGCTACGGCTGAATGTCGTCCATGTAACTTGTTAAAGGCCCTCCTCGTATGTCATTCATTTCACAGGTGCTCCTAGTTTTGGCGAGGCACAGCCATGAGCACCAGAGTTTCGGACTAAACGAGCCGCCCTGTCATCCCTTCATGGAAGTGGTAGGCTTCCGAAGTCCAACCTGCAAGCAACTGAATGGCACCAAGGAAAGTGATTCCTGCTTTGCTCCTTGGCTAAGTCTGATTAGCACGGGTAATCGGAACAAATGGTTTAGCATGCCAGTCCCTCGGCGGGGCGACCTGGGCGCACAGTGTCGCGCAGGAAGTTTGTAGGAATTGATCGGACCAGAGTAATCAGCGCGTGGTCTCAAAGAGTTTAGCCGTCCGAATCTTCAGCCCTCAGCCAGCTTCACAATGTTGAGCAGGCTGACGTTCCGCTCCCCGCGTTCTATCCCGCCCACCTAGTTTCGATGCAAGTCAGCTAGCTCCGCCAGCTTCTCTTGCGAGAGGCGGCGCTCAAGGCGAAGGGCGCGGATGCGCTTGCCAAAGATCATTCGAGGATCAGAGGGCACTCGGCCATCTTGAGAACCTGACCACTATGAGTCTACGCACGATGAGTGTGATATAGTAAGCTAAAACATCTCTTAGAGGTACTCCAATGAGTGCCCGGCTCCGCCGATTCCAGACCAAGCTCAGGCGTGTTGGCTGCCTGACGGTCTGTTCTGCTTTCCTCGCGATACCAAGCGGATTCCCGAATCAGTCTTCCGCCGACTTGAGCCAGCTTGTTACAGCGAGTATCGACGCGGTTGTGCTCATCGTAGTTAGTGATGCTAACGGAAAACCCGTTTTCGACGGAAGCGGATTCCTTGTCTCTGCCGATGGACGGATCGTGACTAACCATCATGTGATCGCAGGTGCGTCCTCCGCCACGGTGAAGCTGAACAATGGCGCGTTCTTCCCGGTTGAGGGAATCATCGCGGACGATACCGAGCACGATCTCGCAGTAATTAAAGTGCCGGGCAAGAGTCTTCCTTTCCTTAGTCTCGAAGATTCAGATAGCCTCACCGTGGGACAGCACGTCCTAGCCATCGGAAGTCCACTGGGACTCGAAAATTCTGTATCGGATGGCATTATCAGCGGGTTCAGAAAATTCGAGGACGGCAAGGACTGGATTCAGACCACTGCAGCAGCATCACACGGAAACAGTGGCGGACCACTTCTGGTAATGGATGGGAAAGTCGCCGGAGTGTTGACATGGAAAGCAGGTGAGGGTGAGAACCTAAATTTCGCTGCTCCCAGCAAGTTGATTGTGCCACTCCTGGCAAACTCAACCGTACAGCCCCTGAGAACCAATTCGAAGCTCGCTGGTACTTCGTCAACGGGACTGAACAAAGAGAAAGTTTGGACTTCCTTAGCCAGTGGTCGTGATTATAGGTTGCGCATCGAAGGGGATTACATTTACACCGAATGGGTCAATCTGCCGAAGCAGTTACAGACTACGACTGCTTTCATGCGTTCTGAACTGAAGAAAGAGCGGGATAAGTGGGTAGGAAAGGCGCGGTCATATCTCCCCTACACATTCGAGTCCTCCTACGCTGACTTCTGGACGACTGGACAGCGAATGGGAACGGAGAATGTGAACTGGTGCACAGTGGAAGTGCAGTTCGAGATCGACAAGATTACCGAAACGCGAATCGAAGGACGCTCATTGTCATCTAATTCGT
>Ga0209446_1000164_pt1 | contig 16278 bp, 10 predicted proteins | sample BogFormECP04_OM2_FD_188242 | JGI IMG/M metagenome (GOLD analysis project Ga0209446, IMG submission 188242) | Bog forest soil microbial communities from Calvert Island, British Columbia, Canada - ECP04_OM2 (SPAdes) (version 2) | ecosystem: Environmental > Aquatic > Freshwater > Wetlands > Bog ... | reverse complement strand
CATCATACAAATGTATGCCGAATGTGTTACGATTGCAAGTGGCTAAAGTCGGCCTTACCCCGCCCTAAAAGGACCGGGCTTGCGGCCTCCGCGGGTCATGATGCCGGCTCGTGCGCGGTGAGTGGTTTGATGGCGCGGTCGTAAATCCAGAGCAGCAGGGCGGTCGCGAAGCCGACGGCGCTGATGGCCCACCAGGCGCGCTCGGGATGGTGGGCGACTTCGCCGAAGTGATGCATCATCGTCCCGCCGAACCAGCCTCCGATCATCGAGCCGATTCCAATCGGAAGAAAAGCGAAGCCCATATACGTACCTTGCTGGCCGGGAGGCGCGAGACGCGAAATGTACGCGTAATAAGGCGGCTGCTGAATGATTTCGCCTAGAGCTAGCACGGCGATCGAACACACCGCGCCCATTACCGTTGGCCAAAACGCCAGGACCAGCCAAGAAGCTGAAGAAACGACAGTGCCCAGAATGACGGCGTGAAATGGCGGAATCTTGCGGGCTAAATAGTTGACTACGAAGGTGAGGCAGACAACGATGAGCGCGTCGGTGATGAGGATGAGCTCGACGTGGGCGTTGGCGTCCACGTAGGTATGAATGAAACCCGGCAGGCTGGTGTATTGCTGCCAGAAGACAATCCAATAGCCGGTGAAGATGAGAAGAAAGATGAGAAATCGCGGTGGCCAGATTACCGCGCGAAAGTTTCGCATGACCTGGAGCACACTCGGCGTGGGTTCGTCGCCAAGTTTGCGGGGATCGCGGAAGAAAAAGAGGATGAGAAAGAACATGGCGAAAACGCTGAGCGCGGAAATACGAAAAACTCTCTCCAGCCCAAAGTGCGTGTGCGCCCAGTTTGCAACGAAGGGGCCGGCGGTGCCGCCGATATTCACCATGGTGTAGTAAATCGAGTAGCCAAGGGTGCGGACATTTTCCTTGGAAGCGCGGGCAGTGGTGCCGACAACGCACGGCTTTACGAGAGCGATGCCTAGAGCGGGAAGAATCAGGATGACGCCGACAAACAAGCTGAGCGGAACCGCGCCGCGAATCGGTGCAAGCCACGACGCACCGATCGAACCAATCAGGAAGTACGCCGCGGCCAGAATGAGGTAGGCCATCGAGAGGGCGCGGCGAAAGCCAAGCTTGTCCGCGACGGCGCCTCCGAAAATTGCCAAAAACCAGACCATCCCGCCAAAGAGACCGGTGAGCGTGCCGGTCTGCTCGGTGGAGAAACTCAGCTTTTCTTGGAGATAGACGGCGAGCGAGGAGAACGCGCCGTAGTAGGAGAGGCGCTCGAAGATTTCACTGACGTTGGCGACCCAGAAGGGTCGCTCGAAGCCGTCGCGGATTTCCTGGAGCCGTAGGCTAGCGCTCATCGATCCCCCATGGTGAACTGGGCTCCTGAATGGAACGCGGGGATTGTAATGGAGAAGGGGGAAGAAAGAAGCAATGAAGTAAGGATCTAACGATGTAAAGACGAACGGAGAGGTCCCTCCCTTCCGTTTGTCGCTCGGGACAGACACCGTTTCCGACAGGGTCAGAACCCTCGGTCGTTGGGCGGGGCGTCTAGTTAACAATAAGACTACTACCCCCGGCGTTTTCTCGTAAGCGGATTCTAAAGGGTTATGGGCGCATTTTTCCGGATTCTGCAGGGCTTAGAGATTGGTGCCGCGTGAGCGTTGACCACTGGAAGAAAGAGAGCCAACGCTATAAGAGAATTACCTTTGGTTGGAATGGGCCCGGCCGACGAGTAGCGAGATGGGACAGAGAACAGCAGATCCCTTCCGACAAGGTCGGAACCTGCGGTCGCTACGCCCGGGATGACAACGAGGAGAGCCAAACGTCCCGAGCCGCTCGGGGTAAATGTCGTGCGCAGAGATTGCGCTGAGGCGATGGGATCGCGGGAAACGGACAGCGCCTAGCAATCACAAGACACGGTAGCCCGGCAGTTACCGATTGTCAATAGCAGCTGTTTTGTATACTGCATGGTTATTCGAACGAGAGGGGCGGATTCGAATGAGTTTGGCGGAAGTTGAAGGATCGGAAGGAGTTGGCGGGGCGTTTAGTAGTTTGATATGGCTGTGGAAATTGCAGGCGTGGCACAGGGTCCGACGGGACCGAGACGACGGCTTTGCCGCTTTCCGCGTCATAGACGATGATTTTTTCTTCCTCGAAATAGCTCGGATCTCCCACTCCCCAGAGATACACGGCGACGGCAAACCGGCGATGGTCCGCGGAGAGAGCCGCAAAGTTGACGGCCTCGCGTGTGAAAGCATCGCTGGAGCACTCTTAGGCACCACCTTGAAGGGCTGGATAAGCTTCGATTACGGGGTCCGGATGAGAGGGGCGAGATTGGGGGCGATGGAGTGAAAGAGCTTGAGGTTCCAGGTGTAGATGAATTGTGCTTTGGATTTGGCGGCACAACTAAGCAGAAGAGCATCGTAGATGCGGCCGCTGATGAGGCCGTGATCGGCGGCTTTTTGGATGGTGTCGTAGTATTCCGCGGGTTCCAGAGAGATAGGGGTGAGGCGCTGGCGGATCTCCTCGATGAAGAGAAATACCTGCTGTGGCGGGATCAAGGGCTTAACTGGCAGCGCGGTCATGGTGGCATAAACTTCCGCGAAAGTGTTAAGAGCGCATGCCGAATGTTTCTTTTCTGCGTTTGCGAGCAGTCGAATGCTAGGTTCGTGCTGGACATGGCCGCGGCGAAACGCGGCGACCAGCACGGAAGTGTCAAAGAACTCTCTCAATCGATAAGCTCCCGAATCCGTTTTTCGCGTTCTGCGTCAATCAAATCCGGGATGGATGTATCCGAAGGCTCTCCCTGGTAAACCCAGATGCCGTATTCCTTCTTTAGTAGCGCTTCCTGGCGGATGGGACGCAATGTGATGCGGTCGCCTTCGGCTTCGACAAGCAAGTCGTCGCCGGCCTCCACGCGCAGCTTTTCCCTGAGGGATTTGGGGAGTACGACGCGGCCCCAAGTAACGTCCGGACTGCACTTTCCTCAGTGGCTTAGGCGGAGTGGGAATGGACGTCCCAGCCGAGGTAGCGGGTGGTGGCTTCGTGGACGGCGGAGGCTACCGTGGAGAAATTTGCGGCGACGTGGTGCTCGAAGCCGTTTTCGCAGATGTAGCGGAGGAGTTTTTGGAGGTGCGGGATTTTTACTACGCCGGCGCCGCCGAAGGTTTCGAGGGGATCGTCCGTGAAGGCGCCTTCGCCTACGTAGCCGGAGATTTTTCCGGCGCGGTCGTTGGTGGAGAAGCGCGCGAAACTCATGGCGCCGCTCTTGACGCGGCCGACGCAGGTACCGAAGGTGTTGTCTTTGCCGACGGTGCCGGCGATGATTTCCTGAAAGTCCATGCGGACATCCTTGAAAAAATGTTTGGGCAAGTTGCTGCAATGGAAACAGACGGCTTTGTCGGGGTCGTCAGCATAATTGTTGTTCCAATCGAGAAGGGCGCTGGGAGTTTGCGAGGCGAGCTGCAGGGCGTGCATGCCGACGACGCCGGCGACATCGACTTCGCAGGCGCTGGAGAGGCCCTGGTCGCTCATCATGCTCATGACCGTGCAGGGAACGACGCCGAAAAATTCTTCGAGAGACGTCCAGCACTGGATGGCGCTGATGGTGACTTCGGTGTCGCGCATCCAGGTATCGATGACCGCGCCGAGCTTGGCCATTTTTATGAGTGAGGCGTCGGGGATGCTTTGCGTCGAGACGTATTGGCGGATGGCGGCGAGGCGGTCGGTCACTTTTCTGTCGTCGTCCTTCAGGCGGGCGGTTCTGCCCATAACTTCGGAGAGGTCGAGAGTTTCGACGGAGATGCCGTTCGCTTCGAGAATTTTTTCGCTGTAGCGAACCGTGTTGAAGGCCGCGGGACGCGCGCCGATGGCGCCGATGCGAAGCCGTTTTAGGCCTTTGACGACGCGGCAAACGGCGAGGAACCAGTCCAGATCTTTTTGGAAGGCTGCGGAGTCGGGCGCTTCGGTGTGGAGGGTCGTCAGCGAGTAAGGAATTCCGTATTGCGCCAGGTTGTTGCACGCCGACATTTTTCCGCAGAAGCTGTCGCGGCGATCGGTGATCAACATGCGCGTTGGCGTGTCCGGCGTGGCTTGCATGAGGACGGGAACGCCGAGATCGGCCATGCGAAGCGTGTCCGCGATGGCGCGTTCATCGCCGAAATTCGGGAGCGTCACAACGATGCCGTCGATTTGTTCGCCGTGCTTTTTGAAGAGGTCGGCGCATTTTGCGGCGTCCTGCCGGGACTCCACCGCGCCGTGTTTCGAATCGCTCTCTTCCAGCACGATTGGCTTAATACCTATGGCCGTGAGCGCGGCGATCATATCGCGACGGCCTTCGCTCGCGAGATGGCCGGGAAAAAAGCCCCGGTTTCCAACAATGATGCCGAGCGTCATCGGCGCGTTTGCTGATTGGGCCATGGTTCACCTTTGTAATTCAATTTACGATTGCCCTCGGAGCGTGCCTTACTGCGCTCCTGGCAACATTTTCAAACCACGAATTACGAACTGAATGCACGAAACCCCGATTATTTTTCTGCAACCGTCAGAGTCGTATCTATCAGGTCGACGGAATTCCCGCCCACCATGATCTTGAACGTTCCTGGCTCGACGACCTTGTGCATGTCGCGATTCAAGAACGACAGCTCATCGAAACCGATAGAGAACTCGACCGTTTTTGTCCCGCCCGGGTTGAGCGAAATTCTGCGGAAGCCGCGCAGTTCTTTGATGGGGCGCGTTACGGAACTGACTTCGTCACGGATGTAAAGTTGTATGACTTCGTCGCCGCGGACTTTGCCGGTGTTGGTTACGTTCACGCTGACGTGCGTGGTTCCTTCTGGGCCGATGGAATCAGGAGTGACGCGAAGGTTGTCGTATTTGAACGTGGAGTAGCTCAGCCCCCAGCCGAAGGGGAATAGCGGCTTCGTGGTGTCGTCGAGATACTCGCGTTTCGCGGAGGGTTTTTGGTAGTAGTAGTCCGGAATTTGGCCGACGGTGCGCGGCACCGTGATGGGCAGCCGGCCCGCGGGGTTGTAATCGCCAAAGAGTACTTCCGCTACCGCGGTGCCGCCCTCTTGGCCGAGATACCAGCCGTCGAGAATCGCGGGAACGTTTTCCGCAATGTAGGTGACGGCGTTGGGCCGGCCATGCAGCAGCAGCACTACGACGGGTTTGTGCGTGGCAAGCATGGCTTTGGCGAGATCGTCTTGATTGCCGAGGAGCGTTAGATCGTCGCGGTCGCCTTTGTGTTCGGGAGCCCAGGCCTCGCGGGAAGTGGATTCGTTGTCGCCGAGGACGAGGATAATGACGTCGGCTTTTTGCGCGACATTTACCGCGTCCGCGATTCGCTGCGCGTTTTTGACGGGATCGCCGAGTTCGACTTTGTCAGCGTCCCAGTCAGGAAGCGTTTCCGTGATCTTCGTGCCTTCGGCGTAGAGAACTTCCGCGCTGGAGCCGACGCGATTTTTGATGCCGTCAAGAATGCTCACGCCGCGGCCGGGCTTGTTGCTGTAGCCGCCGAGATGCACGTCGTGCGCGTTGGGACCGATGACGGCGATGTGTTTGTACTTGACGGTATCCAGCGGAAGAAGATTGTTCTGGTTTTTCAGTAGCGTAAGAGTCTCGCGCGCGGCTTGCAGCGCGAGTTTCTGATGTTCGGGGCTGTTCGTGATTTTTTCAGCGTAGGCGGGATCGACGTAGGGATCGTCGAAAAGGCCGGCGAGGAATTTTGCGCGGAGGACGCTCGCGGCGGCGCGATTGACGGCGGCTTCAGAGACCGTGCCATTGTGCACCTGCTGAACGAGACCGGGAAAGGCGTCCGGAAACGGCAACTCGATGTCCACGCCGGCGTCGAGAGCCATGCGCGCGGCGGCTTCCTTGTTCGCGACGACGTGATGGATGCGAATTAATTCGGTGATGCCGAAATAATCGGAGACGATGACGCCGTTGAATCCCCACTCGTGACGCAGAATGTCGGTAAGCAGATGTTTGTTGCTGTGGGAAGGGATGCCATCGATTTCGTTGTAGGAGGCCATCACGGTGTAGACGTGAGCTTCTTTTACAGCGGCTTCGAAAGGTTTCAGCCAGTATTCCCGGATGACGCGCTCGGAATAGTTTCCGGGGGCGACGTTGGTGCCACCTTCGGGCTGGCCGTGCACGGCGAAGTGTTTTGCAGTAGCCATGACGTGCGATTTGTCGACACCCGGACCGTCGCCTTGAAAGCCTTTTATCGCTGCGACGCCGAGGCGCGACACGAGGTAGGGATCTTCACCGTAAGTTTCTTCCGTGCGGCCCCAGCGCGGATCGCGCGCGAGATCGAGAACGGGCGCGAGGCATTCGTGCACACCGCGGGCGCGCGCCTCGGCGGCATCGGCGGTGAAAACCTCGTGCAGCAATTCCGGATCCCAGGTGGACGCGAGGCCGATCGCCGCGGGATAAGACGTGCCCTTGTCGGCGATGTGGCCGTGCAGGCATTCGTCATGAAACATCACGGGAATGCCAAGCCGCGTGCTCTCCTTCATCCACTTCTGCAGCGTGTTGGTGAACTCCGCTTCTTCGCGCGGGCCGTGGGAGACTTCGCTCGGACGCGACATCTGGCCGATACCGTCCTTTAGCAGGACGGCCGCGTGGTCGGGGAGGAACGCGCCCTTGTCATCGACGAAGCGCGACTCGGGAGTGCGCATGAAGGCCGGATTCTCCCAGACGCCTTCCATCTGAGCGACTTTTTCTTCGAGCGTCATGCGAGAGAGAAGATCGGCCAGGCGCTGCTCGATGGGCAGCTTCGGATTGCGGTAAGCGGGAACGTCTTGCGCCTGGCTGCGGAGAAAAATGGGAACGCAAACCAAGAGAGCCATAGGTGCAGCGACAGCTAGCCGGGCGCGAGAAAAAAACTTCATCAAAACCTCCGAGAAAAAATAGCGATACTTGTAATCTGAAAAACGGCTGGTACTATAGCACGGCCGTTAACGTACACGGCGAATCTTTCGGTTCTCAGTGGAAAGACCTCATATCTCGCCGCGGCTGGCAAGCCAGCACGGCCAAGCTGTTTAATGCTATAGACTGGCAATCCCATGCCTCGTTTCCTGCACATAACCATCTGCGCCGCGCTTCTGTTTTGTGGGTTTGGGGCGAGGTGCGCGCGCGCGGAAACTGGAGCTGACGCTTGGTTGCGCTATGCGCCGCTGGACAAGAGCGTTGCGCAAAAATTTTCGGCTTTGCCCGAGAGTGTGGTCGTGCGGGGCGATTCGCCGATCCTCAATTCCGCAAATGCCGAACTGATTCGAGGCATTCGAGGGATGTTGGCGCGGACGCTGCGTGAGGAGAAAAACTTGCCGCGGGAGTCCGCCATCCTCCTGGGTCCCCTTTCTGCATTGCGAGCGGACTCGCCCAAGCTCTTCGAACAGACCGATCTGCACGAAGATGGTTTCCTGCTCGCAACGGAAAAACTCCACGGAATCGACTGCCTCATTGTGACGGCAACGACGGATCGTGGCGTTCTCTATGGCGTGTTTGCGCTGCTCAGCAGGATCGCGCGCGGCGAAAGTGTTTCCTCCTTGCACGAAACGCAGCAGCCCTATGCGCCGATTCGCTGGGTGGATCAGTGGGACAATCTCGACGGCCGCATTGAGCGCGGCTACGCCGGGCCGTCTATTTTTTTTGAAAACGGAAATGTGCGAGCCGATTTGACGCGCGCCGGCGAATACGCGCGGCTGCTCGCTTCGATTGGGATCAACGGATGCGCGATCAACAACGTAAATGCCAATCCGGGCGTTCTCGAAGATAGCTTTCTGCCGCAGCTCGCTCGCGTGGCGCATGTCTTTCGCCCCTGGGGAGTTCGGCTATCCATCTCCGTCGATCTCAGCAGCCCAAAAGTGATCGGCGGCCTGGACACGTTTGATCCTGCCGATCCGCGTGTTGCCGAATGGTGGGGCAAGAAGTTCGACGAGATTTACCGGCTGGTTCCGGATTTTGCAGGCGTGGTCGTGAAGGCGGATTCGGAGGGGCGTCTCGGTCCAGCAACGTATGGGCGCACCCCCGCCGATGCCGCCAATGTGATTGCGCGCGCCCTTGCGCCGCATCATGGAATCGTTTTTTATCGCGCGTTTGTCTATAACCATCATCTCGATTGGACCAATCCCAAAAACGATCGCGCTAAAGCGGCCTACGACAACTTTCATCCGCTTGACGACAAGTTCGACGACAACGTGATCATCCAGATCAAACATGGACCGATCGATTTCCAGGTGCGCGAACCGGTGTCACCGCTTTTCAGCGGGCTCGAAAAAACGAATGAAGCCATCGAGCTACAAGTCACGCAGGAATACACGGGCCAGCAGCGGCACTTGTGTTTTCTTGCGCCGATGTGGAAAGAAGTTCTCGACTTCGACATGCACGCGCGCGAGCAGCCCACACCGGTTAAAGACATTGTGGCGGGCAAAACTTTTCATCGACCCATCGGCGGATTCGTTGCGGTGGTGAATGTCGGAATGGCTACGAATTGGCTAGGACACCCGCTGGCGATGGCGAATCTCTATGGATATGGCAGGCTCGCGTGGAATCCGAATCTCGATTCCAAAACGATCGCGGAGGAGTGGACACGCCTCAACTTTGGAAACGATCCAGCCATGGTGCAAACAATTTCAGGGATGCTGCTCGCATCCTGGCCGATCTATGAAAGCTACACAGGTCCATTGGGCGCAGGAACGCTTACCGATATTCTCGGCAGCCATTTCGGGCCAGGAGTCGAGTCGTCGGAACGAAACGGCTGGGGGCAATGGCACCGCGCCGACCACGATGGGGTCGGCATGGATCGCACGGCTGCAACGGGCACGCGCTATGTCGATCAATATCGTGCACCCGTCGCGAAGATGTACGAATCGCTCGGTAGCACCCCGGACGAACTGCTACTTTTCTTTCACCACGTGCCGTACACATACGCCTTGCATACGGGAAAGACCGTCATCCAGCACATCTACGATTCGCACTACGCGGGCGCGGAGCAAGCGGCAAATCTTGTGCAGCAATGGAACTCGTTGAAAGGCCGCGTGGACGAGGAGCGTTACGCGGAAGTGTTGAAGCGCCTCGAATTCCAAGCCGGGCATGCGATCGTCTGGCGCGACGCCGTTTGCAACTGGTTTTTTCAAATTTCCGGCATCGCCGATCAGTTCGGCCGGGTAGGCCATTATCCCGGCCGCATTGAGGCCGAAGCGATGCAGCTGCAAGGATATGTGCCGTTCGAGGTTGTTCCACGTGAAACCGCTTCGGGTGGAAAGGCGATCGAGTGCGTTCCTCCGGCGCAAAAATGTTCCGCCACCTTCCCATTCGATGGTGCTGCTGATAAGTATGAGGCCGATGTGGAATATTTCGACCAGAACAACGGCAAGTCGAAGTTCCGCGTACTTGTCGGCGAGCGGATCGTCGACGAATGGGTCGCTGACGATCATTTACCAGCAACGAAACCGGGCGGCGATTCTTCCACGCGGCGGCGAATCGTTGGTCTGGCTCTCCACCCCGGCGACAACATCCGCATCGAGGGTGTTCCCGATGGGGCGGAGCACGCGGCAGTCGACTACATCGAAATCCACGCCTCGCCCGAATGAACTTAACGTGGATGAATCAAATGTTGCCTAAACGGATTACAATTCTGGCGCGTTCATCTTGGTATGTTTTGAGCACGAATTCGTTGTGGATCAGCTTCCAGCAACCGCAATTATCAGGCGCTACAGAGAATTTCGACTTAGAATCAACAACGCTCCCGAAGGAAGCACGAAGGGGCCAAAAACGTCTCTCATGTCCTCACGCCGGTAAACCATGTTGCAAGATCTTCAGTTCGCGCTTCGCCAGCTTCTGAAAAGCCCCGGCTTCAGCCTCGTCGCGATCCTAACGCTCGCCCTGGCGATCGGTGCGAACACCGCAATTTTTTCTGCGATCGATACAGTGCTGCTCCATCCGCTGCCCTACCCGGATCCCGGCCAGCTCGTCATCGTACAGGAGACGCTGCCCCGCTATTCGTTGCACGGTATCGCACCCACGGCCCCGGATTACACCGAATTCCGGCGCCAGGCCATGTGTTTCACAGAAATCGCGGCAGTAACCGGCGCGGTTGCGACCTTAACGGGCGACGGACAGCCCGAGGATATCCCGGCGCTGCGGATCACCGCCAGCGCCTTCCCAATGCTCGGCGTCGTCCCAATCGTCGGCGGCCTGTTTACTACCGATGACGATCAGCCCGGCAGAGATCACGTCGCCATCCTCTCGGAAGGATTATGGACGCGCCGCTACGGCCGCGATCCATCCATTGTCGGGAAGAACATTCAGATCAATCTCGAAACTTATCGTGTCGCCGGCGTAATCCGGCCAATTCTCGATTATCGCGTTGCCGCCAATATCTGGATGCCACTCGCCTTCGCTCCCTCCGAAACCGTGCCCGGCACGCGCAGCCCGCACAATATCGACGTGATTGGGCGGCTCAAACCCGGCGGGACCATCCAGGAAGCGCGCGATGAATTTCGCAGCATTGCAGCTCTCATCATCGAACAGTATCCCAATCAGGCTTCGATGGACCGCGGATTTTCCGTCGACCTGAAGCCGCTCGCGGAAAAGCAGGCGGGCGATTTGAAAGCGCCTTTGTTGGTGCTGATCGCCGCGGTGGGTGCGTTGATGCTCATCGCCTGCGCCAACGTTTCCAACCTTCTGCTCGCCCGCGCGATAAAGCGCCGCAGGGAGATCGGAATCCGTTCGGCCTTGGGCGCTTCGCGCCTTCGCGTGATCCGGCAGCTGTTGACCGAAAGTCTGCTGCTTGCCTCCATCGCCGGTGCCACGGGAACGTTGCTGGCGCTTTACGGACTTCGCCTTTACGCGCAGTTCGGTCCCACCGATTTGATTCACGGAGCCAGCCCTTCTATCAACGCCTGGGTCATGGGCTTTTCCCTTTTCGTCTCGATCGCCGCGAGCGTGCTGTTCGGCCTCGCTCCCGCTCTCGAAACTTCGCGAATCGATCTTACGGAAGCGCTCAAAGAAGGCTCGCGCGGATCGACTAAAGGACGCAGGCTGTTGCGTGAATCGATGGTCGCCTTCGAAGTCTGCGCTTCTCTGATGCTTTTGATCGGCGCCGGTCTCCTCGTCAGAAGCTTCGTTCGCTTGGAGCGCACCAGTCCCGGATTCCGTTCCGAAAATGTGCTGACCGCGTTCGTATCCTTGCCGGTAGCGCAATACCGGGAACCCTCGCAAAGAGCCAACTTCGCGCGATTGGTGCTCGAACGCGTACGCGCGATTCCGGGCGTGCGCTCCGCCTCAACGATCGATTTCCTTCCTTACAACGGCGGCCCCGGAAGCGGCGGAGTCGAGATCGCAGGTCATCCGCGAAATCCAAATGAGCCGCAGCAGATCATCTGGCAAACGCGCGCTTCGCCCGGATTTTTTGAAACTCTCGGAATCCCCCTCTTGCGCGGCCGCGACATTGCCGCTTCCGACGAACAGGGATCGCCCGGCGCAGCCGTCATCGATGAGATCACTGCTGAGAAATTGTTCCCGAATGCCGACCCGCTCGGCATGCAGATCACTGTCCCGTTAGCCGGAAGCACATTTACTGTCGTCGGCGTAGTTGCGGCGACAAAGTCCCGCAGCTTGTCTGCTCCACCCGAGCCGCGAGTCTACTATTTCGGCCCGCAGGTTCCGTTCGGCTCGTTGGCAATCGTGATGAAGACCGCGTACGATCCGCTCGCACTGGTCTCCGCAGTCCGCCGCGAAATCGCTGCGCTCGATTCCAATCTGCCGGCGGACTTGCTTACCATGGACCAGATCCTGGCCGATTCGCTCTCCCGGCAGCGATTCTCGATTCAATTGATGGCTGTATTCGCTGCACTCGCAGGTCTCCTCGCTGCTATGGGCATCTACGGCGTGCTGGCATATCTGGTCGATCAGCGGCGTCGCGAATTCGGAATTCGCATCGCTCTCGGCGCCCGTTCCGTTGACGTTCTCGCATTGGTCTTGCGGCAGGGATTGGTCCCCGTGGCCGCTGGGTTGATCGCAGGTATTGCAGGCGCACTTGCGTTGACGCGCCTGCTGAAAAGCCTCCTCTATGAAGTCAGCGCAACGGATCCGCTGATCTTCGGCGCGGTCTCCGTCGGGCTGATCGCCGTTTCGCTGGCGGCCATGTACATTCCCGCGCGACGTGCGACTCAAGTGGATCCATTGGAAGCACTGCGGCAAGAATAATCGCTCCGTTGCTTGCTCCGTTGTGTGTTTGCACAAAAAGGCTGAGTTGTGAGCTTTGATCCGCGACCGCGTGCCCCTCGAAACCCAGCACACTTCGTGGAGATGATCATTCACGGAATCGGATAATGATCCACGGCCGGACGAATTCTTAGGCTTGCAAGACGCTGCGGATCTTGAGCGCGGGTTCGCTCGATTTGGAATCTGTCTGGCGCATTTCGCGGAAGAGGTGCAGGTTTGTGGACATCACGACTCCGGGGCTGAGATGTGCTGCCGGAGGGATGTGAACTTTGTTGGTGAGGTTATCGGCGAGGAGACGTACGGCGATCTGACCTTGGCGGTAGGGGTGCTGGTAAATCGACGCGGTGATGATCCCTTTTTGAAAGTACGGAGCCATCTCGGCGAAGAGGTCCGTGGTGATTAGTTTTACTTTTCCTTCGAAGCCGCGCGCACCAAGGGCGCGGCAAACCGGAAGGCAGTTGACGGTGTTCACATAAAGTCCGTCGAGTGCGGGAAAGCGACGGAGAAGTTCCGACGTTTTTTGAAAACTTTCGTTCTCATCCTCATGGCCTTCCACCACACTGACGATTTTCCCCTGGGGGCATTGCCGCAGAAATCCTTCGGAAAAGCCGTCTGTTTTCTTGCGGTGATCTTCGGTCGAGAGCATTCCGGCGACGACGGCTACTTTGGAACCCGGCGGCACACACTTGCCCATCAGTTCACCGGCCAGGCAGCCGTTCAAGTGCGGCTCGACACAGACGATGCTCGAACGGTGACTCTCCGGAGCATCCGTAGAAACACAAACGACGCGTACGCCTTTTTCCTCGGCTTCGTTGATCAGAGGCGTCAATTCCTTTGGGCTACCGGCGGTGAGGACGATTCCATCGACGCGGCTTTCCACCAGATCCTTGAAAACCTCGATGTCCCCTTCTCCCAGAGTTTCGACGGGACGGTTTTCGAACTCGACGCCGAGCTGTTCCAGATGATGCTCTTCGTCCAGGACTCCGCCCCAAAGCTGGTCGTAGAAGAAATGGATCTCCTTGGGGATGCACACACCGATACGCACACGGGACTTTGCAACCGAAAGAGCGCGTGCCGCAAGATTTGGCGAATAACCGATTTGCTGGGCGATTTGCAGAATGCGCTTGCGAGTGGCTTCCTTGATGCCGCTGCGCCCGTGCAACGCACGATCAACGGTGCCGATGGAAACGTTCGCCATTTCGGCGATTCGATGGATTCCGTGTTTCTCCTTGTTCATCTAACGCACTCCGCCATTCCGCGCGCCGCCGGCCACGCGTGCTTCTGCGTTCGTCCCGCGCTGCCACGCAAGATCAAACATGGAATTCCCACCAAATGGCCGATTAGCTTCAGCAGTTCCGGGCACCTACCCTAAGCCTCCACCCCTGGAAAGCGATTTAGGATACGGGACGCGCGGACCGCGTACCTTAACACGATTTAATGAAACGGAGGAAAAGAACAATCGGCTTGGACAGTTTGCGTCGTAGAATCGCGCGCTTGCGCTGGTCGTTGACTTGGGGAGTACAATCACCGCCGGCCTGATTGCGGAGTTGGGCATCGCGGACAATTAGACGTACCCGGGGCTGATGCTGCTCGAATTGGAATCGAACTTGTCATAGTTTATTTAAGTTTGCGGAGGAGCTTTCCAAATGCGTTCAGTTTCACGGCGGCACTTTCTTCAGGATGCGTCTAAAGCGGGAATGGCAGTGGGCGCAAACATGGCATTGGGGCGGACTCTATTGGGCCAGTCGGCTTCGTCGAATGCGAGCCAGCCCATCCGAATCTACGCCGATTCCCGGCGGACGATTGCTCCCGTTAAAAGGGAAGTGTTTGGGTCCTTCCTCGAGCATCTCGGCCGCGCCATCTACGAGGGGATCTACGATCCGCAGTCCAAGCTTTCGGATTCGAACGGCTTTCGTAAAGATGTTCTCGACGAGATAAAGAAACTCGGCGTTCCCATCATCCGCTATCCCGGCGGAAATTTTGTATCCGGATACAATTGGCTCGACGGAGTTGGCCCCCAAGCAAGCCGCCCGGCGGTGCTGGACAAAGCGTGGAATTCGATGAATTCGAATGAGTTTGGAACGGATGAATTTCTCGCGTGGTGCCGTCTCGTTGGGACAGAACCTCTTCTGGGTTTGAATCTGGGCACGGGCACCGCGGAGCAAGCGGCCGCGCTGGTGGAGTATTGCAACCTAGATAAAGGCACCCGCTGGAGCGACCTGCGGCGCAAAAATGGAATCGCGGAACCTTACAAAGTTCAAAAATGGTGCCTTGGCAATGAGATGGACGGCCCCTGGCAAATCGGCCACATGACGGCGACAGAGTACGGTTTGAAAGCTCAGGATGCCGCTCGGCAAATGCGCTTCGTCGATCCTTCGCTAAAGCTCATCGCCTGCGGTTCGAGCGGCCCCGGCATGCCGACTTATTTGGAGTGGGACCGCGAAGTTCTGGAGCAGTGCTACGACTACGTCGATGCCATTTCCCTGCATCGCTATTTCACCAACGCGGAGGAAACCGGCGGAGACAGTTCGAAATTCCTGGCGATGAACCTGAGCATGGAGCGGCAAATCGACGAAGTAGCCGCGGTGTGCGACATGGTCCGCGGGCACAAACGCTCGCCGAAAAAGCTGTGGTTGAGCTTCGATGAATGGAACGTCTGGTACCGCGCCCGCACCGGCGATGCCGTGAATGGCCACAAGCAAAACGCGCCACACCTCCTGGAAGAAGTCTATAACCTCGAAGACGCACTGCTGGTCGGAGGCCTCATCAATTCGCTGATTCGCAAAGCAGACCGCGTACAACTCGCATGTCTGGCACAGCTCGTCAACGTCATCGCACCGATCATGACGAACCAGAATGGTCTCCTAAGGCAGACGATTTATTATCCGTATAGCTGGGCGCTCGAGTTTGCCCGCGGCTCGGCTTTGGAGCTATTGGTGGAATCGCCGACGTACGATGTCTCTGGCATGGGAGCGGTCAGCTATGTGGACGCGGCTGCCACGCACCAAGCCGACACCGGAAAGATCGCGCTGTTCCTGCTGAATCGCGACTTAGCGAAACCTCATCAAGTAGAAATTGTCTGGGAAGGCTCCACCCCGCGCGCCGGTGACGCTGTGGTCCTTACAGGTAGTGACCTGAAAGCGGCAAACACATTCGATGCGCCGGCGCATGTGGCGCCGCAAAAGGCCGAAAAACCTTCGACCGCTGGAGGACGCACGACCCTCGAACTGCCGCCACGTTCCTACACTGTCGTCCAATGGAGCGCCTAGCGAGGCGGAGGCCCGTCATTTTTCACGTTAGAGTATCGTGGTGCTGTGCGTTCGCTCCTGCTATCATCTCCGCAGGGAATTGGCTTATGTGGCGACGGTATGCTCCGGTTTTGTACTCTCTGTTTCTGTTCTTCCCATCCTCATCCACTGGGCAAGAACCTCTGAAGAAAATCCTGTCCGGTTACATCCGCGAGGAAGGCTCAGGCCACATCATCAGTGAGGCTCGCCTAGAGTTGCAGAATGCGATGGGTACCCCGATCGAATTTGCCTACTCTGACGGGAATGGCACGTATGAGTTCGATGATATACCTGGCGATTGCTATGTAGCCGTTCAGCACGAGGGCTACGCGCCTGTGCGCGAGTACATACGGCCAGATGGGTCGGGACACGTCTACAAAGACATACTCTTACGAGCGGCAAGCGGCGAATCCGGTCCCAAATCTGTAAACCCCATTTCGCAGCACGAGCTGAGTGTTCCGCCCAAAGCGCGAGAATTGTTCGCGAAGGGTGTTCAACTCATCGTGGATAAGTCCGACTATCGCGGTGCCGTTGCTGAATTTGCTCGCGCCATCGCCAAGTATCCAACCTACTACGAAGCCTACGCGGCGATGGGACTGGCACAAAACAGAATGGGCGATGCGGCTGCGGCGGAGACGGCGCTGCGAAAGTCCATCGAGTTGAGTGCGGAAAAGTATCCCCAAGCGATGGTGGATCTTGCTGCCATGTTCAACGCCCAGAAGCGTTTTTCCGACGCCGAGCCTCT
>Ga0209446_1000163_pt1 | contig 16280 bp, 12 predicted proteins | sample BogFormECP04_OM2_FD_188242 | JGI IMG/M metagenome (GOLD analysis project Ga0209446, IMG submission 188242) | Bog forest soil microbial communities from Calvert Island, British Columbia, Canada - ECP04_OM2 (SPAdes) (version 2) | ecosystem: Environmental > Aquatic > Freshwater > Wetlands > Bog ... | reverse complement strand
AGGCTCAACGCCGGCGACCGAATCGAACACCGCGACCGCCCCGTCGAGCACACGCAGACTGCGCTCTACCTCTATCGTGAAATCCACATGACCTGGCGTGTCGATGATGTTGATCCGATGGTCCTGCCAAAAACAGGTCGTCGCCGCGGAGGTGATTGTAATGCCGCGCTCCTGCTCCTGCGCCATCCAGTCCATCGTGGCAGTGCCTTCGTGGACCTCGCCGATTTTGTAGGAGCGTCCGGTATAGTAGAGGATCCGCTCGGTCGTGGTCGTCTTGCCGGCATCGATATGCGCCATGATGCCGATATTCCGATATCGCTCGAGGGGTGTCGTACGTGCCATGAGAAAAGCTCCGACGGCGCCGCCCGCAAGCGGTGCCTTGAAGGAAAACCTGAACCGGCCGTCCTCTGCGGTGTCTACCAGCGATAGTGCGAGAAGGCTTTGTTGGCGTCGGCCATGCGGTGCGTGTCCTCTCGCCGCTTAACCGCGACACCGCGGTTATTGGAGGCGTCGAGGAGTTCACCCGAAAGCCGCTCTTCCATCGTGTTCTCGGAGCGGCCGCGGGAGCTTGAGATCAGCCAACGGATCGCCAACGCTTGGCTGCGGTCGGCGCGAACCTCGACCGGTACCTGGTAGGTGGCACCGCCGACACGGCGCGAGCGCACCTCGACGGCGGGACGCACGTTGTCGAGCGCGTCGTGGAACACCCGCAACGGATCCTGACCGGCGCGCTTGGCGACGCGGTCCAGAGCACCATAGACGATTCGCTCGGCAACCGACTTCTTACCCTCGTACATCAAGCAGTTCATGAACTTGGTCAAGACAGCGTCGCCGAACTTGGCGTCCGGCAGGACCTCGCGTTTGACCGCGGCGCGACGGCGCGACATGACGTTTTCCTTTACTTCGGACGCTTGGCGCCGTACTTCGAACGGCGCTGACGGCGATCTTTGACCCCTTGGGTGTCGAGAGTGCCGCGGATGATGTGGTAGCGCACGCCCGGCAGATCCTTGACCCGGCCACCCCGAATCAGCACAACCGAGTGTTCCTGCAAGTTGTGACCCTCGCCCGGGATGTAGCTCGTCACCTCATAACCGTTGGTCAAGCGCACGCGCGCGACTTTTCGCAGAGCGGAATTCGGCTTTTTGGGCGTGGTTGTGTAGACGCGCGTGCACACCCCGCGCTTCTGCGGGCAAGCCTCCATCGCCGGCACCTTGTTGCGGGCCACCTGCCATCTCCGCGGACTGCGGATGAGCTGGTTTATCGTCGGCATGGTCAAAACCTTTTCAAACGAAACAACCGCCCGACGCCTATGCCACGCCGGAGCGGTGGAGAGCCTCTATCCGACTTTTAACGCGCCCTCTCGCAAGAGCGCCGAGCCATATGCTGACAACAGAGCTGCGTCTAGGTGGCTTCCTACGGCCAGCCCCGAACAGAAACAGTATTAGTAATCACGCAGGCGCGTCGGGTCAAGCCCCACGCCAGGTGTCATCCCGACCGCTGCCCGCTCACTCGCTTCCCCGGGACTACATCTCGGGGAAGCGAGTGAGGTCGGATCGCCTAGGCCGTCCGCTGTTCGGCTTCGACGAGCTGAGCCGGCTCTTCCGCGTTGGCCGCAATCGCCGCAAGCTCGCGATCCCGCTCGGCAGCGATCTCGCGCAGCCGGGCGATGACGCTGCCGGTACCGGCCGGGATCAGCCGGCCGACAATCACGTTCTCCTTCAGCCCGGTCAGCGTATCGATCCTGCCGGACACCGCGGCCTCGGTCAGGACGCGTGTCGTCTCCTGGAAAGACGCCGCCGAGATGAACGAATTCGTCTGTAGGCTGGCCTTGGTGATGCCCTGCAGCACCGGATGCGCGAGCGCGACGCGTAGCCCCTCCTTCTCGGCCTTCGCATTTTCGAAATCAAACTCGGAGCGGTCGATCTGCTCGCCGGCGAGAAAGGTGGTGTCGCCAGGATCCTCGATCTCAACCTTCTGTAGCATCTGCCGCACGATCACTTCGATGTGCTTGTCGTTGATGCGCACACCTTGCAGCCGGTAGACCTCTTGGATCTCGTTGATCAAATAGCTCGCTAGCTCTTCGACCCCGAGGATCCGCAGAATGTCGTGCGGAACCCGGTTGCCGTCCATCAAGAGGTCGCCTTTCTGGACGTAATCCCCTTCCTGCACGCTGATGTGCTTGCCCTTAGGGATAAGATACTCGACCGCCTCCCTGTCCTCCTCGGCCGGGGCGACGATGATGCGCCGCTTCGCCTTATAGTCCTTGCCGAATTCGACGCGACCGTCGCTTTCGCTGATGATAGCGAAATCCTTCGGCTTACGCGCCTCGAACAGCTCGGCGACACGGGGCAGGCCACCGGTGATATCGCGGGTCTTCGACGATTCGCGCGGAATCCGCGCAAGGACATCCCCGGCCTTGACGTGCGCCCCGTTATCGACCGAGAGGATTGCGTCGACGGACATGAAATAGCGCGCTTCGAGTCCGTTGCCTAGCGTCAACACTTCGCCGTCTTGGTCGCGCAACGTGATCCGGGGCCGCAGATCGCCGCCGCGCGGTTGCTGCTTCCAATCGATCACTTCCCTACGGGGGATGCCTGTTTCCTCGTCGACGATCTCGCGCATCGACAGTCCCTCGATCAAGTCGACATAGTGGGCTACCCCATCCTTTTCAGTGATGATCGGGATCGAGAGATCCCACTCTACCAGCCGATCGCCGCGCTTAACCTCGGCCCCCTCGTCAGCGACCAGCCGTGCACCGTAGGGAATCCGGTGTCGTGCCTTCTCGCGGCCGGCATCGTCGAGAAGCACAATCTCGCAGTTGCGGCCCATCGCCACCGGCACACCGGCTGAGTTGACGACGACGTTGCGGTTTCTGACCGAAATCTTGGCGTCAAACGCGGCATCGATCGAGGACTGTTCGCCGCGTTGCGCCGCCCCGCCAATATGGAAGGTACGCATCGTCAGCTGCGTGCCGGGCTCGCCGATCGACTGTGCCGCGATGACGCCGACGGCTTCCCCCATGTTGACGACCGTTCCGCGGGCGAGGTCGCGGCCATAGCACTTGCCGCAGACACCGATACGGGATTCGCAGGTCAGCACCGAGCGAATCGGGACCGCGTCGACCCCGGCTCGCTCGATCTGGTCGACGGCGTCCTCGTCGATCAACGCTCCGGCCCGGAGAACCAACTCGCCGCTGATGGGATCGAGGACGTCGATCGCCGCAGTGCGACCCAGAATGCGGTCGGCGAGCGGGGCGATGACCTCGCCACCGTCGACGACGGCGCTCGTCGTCAAGCCGCGGGTGGTGCCGCAGTCCTCCTCGGTGATTATCGCATCCTGCGCGACATCGACCAGCCGGCGGGTCAAATAGCCCGAGTTCGCCGTTTTGAGCGCCGTGTCAGCCAGGCCCTTGCGCGCACCGTGCGTCGAATTGAAGTATTCGAGCACGGTCAGCCCCTCCTTGAAGTTGGAGATGATCGGCGTCTCGATGATTTCGCCCGACGGCTTGGCCATCAGACCGCGCATCCCGGCCAACTGCCTGATTTGCGCTGCCGATCCGCGGGCGCCTGAATCCGACATCATCCACACCGAGTTGACGGGTTCGCCGGGCGTTGTCGAGCGGATCATCTTGAGCATCTCCTCGGCGACCTTGTCGCTGCAGCGTGACCATACGTCGACCACCTTGTTGTATTTCTCCCCCTTGGTGATCAGCCCGTCTTGCCACTGCTGTTCATACTGCTTGACTTGGTCCTGCGCCTGGGCGACCAGTTCGCGCTTCGCCCCGGGGATGATCAGATCGTCCTTGCCGAACGAGATGCCGGCCTTGCAGGCTTGCTGGAAACCGAGCGACATCAGCCGGTCGCAGAAAATGACCGTCTCCTTCTGGCCGCAATGGCGATAAACTTGGTCGATGACGTTGCTGACCTCCTTTTTTGTCAAAAGGCAGTTGACCAGCTCGAAGCTGATCGCCGGATGGCGCGGCAGGATCTCGGACAGCAGCATGCGGCCGGGAGTGGTCTCGACCCGCGCTACCAGCGGCTTGCCCTCGGCGTCAACCGTGCGAAAACGCGACTTAATGCGCGCATGCAGCGACACTGCCTTCGCTTCGAGCGCGTGCTCGATCTCGCCGATGCTGGTGAACAGCATGCCCTCGCCGGTTTCCCCCGGACGCTCCATCGAGATGTGATAGAGACCAAGGACGATGTCCTGCGACGGAACGATGATCGGTTTGCCGTTCGCCGGGCTCAGGATGTTGTTGGTCGACATCATCAGGACACGCGCCTCAAGCTGAGCTTCGAGCGACAGCGGCACGTGCACCGCCATTTGATCGCCGTCGAAATCGGCGTTGAACGCGGTGCAGACGAGCGGGTGCAGCTGGATCGCCTTGCCTTCGATCAGCACCGGTTCGAACGCCTGAATCCCGAGGCGATGAAGTGTCGGCGCGCGGTTCAAAAGGACGGGATGCTCGCGGATCACCTCCTCAAGGATGTCCCAAACCTCCGGTCGCTCCTTCTCGACCATGCGCTTGGCCGCCTTGATCGTACTGGCGAGACCATAGAGCTCAAGTTTCGAATAGATAAACGGCTTGAACAACTCGAGTGCCATCTTCTTCGGCAGACCGCACTGGTGCAGCTTGAGCTCGGGACCAACGACAATGACGGAGCGGCCCGAATAGTCGACTCGCTTGCCGAGCAGGTTCTGCCGGAACCGGCCCTGCTTGCCCTTCAGCATGTCGGAGAGCGACTTTAGCGGTCGCTTGTTAGCCCCGGTGATGATTCGTCCGCGTCGGCCATTGTCGAACAGAGCGTCGACGGCTTCCTGCAGCATGCGCTTCTCGTTGCGCACAATAATGTCGGGCGCCTTTAGCTCGATCAGCCGTTTCAGTCGATTGTTGCGGTTGATCACGCGGCGGTAGAGATCATTAAGATCCGAGGTCGCAAAGCGCCCTCCGTCGAGCGGTACGAGCGGCCGCAGCTCCGGTGGAATGACGGGAACGACCTCGAGAATCATCCACTCCGGCCGACTGTTCGAATCCGTGAAGGCCTCGACGAGCTTCAATCGCTTGACGAGCTTCTTGCGCCGCGCCTCCGAATTTGTGTCCCGCAGCTCGCCGCGCAGCCTGTCTTTCTCCTCGGCCAGATCTAGCGCCGATAACATCGTCCGCAACGCCTCGGCTCCGATCGCAGCCGTGAACTGGTCGTCGCCATAATCGTCCTGGGCCTTAAGATAGTCCTCCTCGGAGAGCAGCTGGTGCTGCTTCAGCGGCGTGAGCCCCGGCTCGATGACGACGTAGTTTTCGAAATAGAGGATTCGCTCGAGGTCCTTAAGCGTCATGTCGAGCAACAGGCCGATGCGGCTCGGCAGCGATTTGAGAAACCAGATATGCGCCACCGGCGAGGCGAGCTCGATATGACCCATTCGATCGCGCCGGACCTTAGAGAGGGTCACTTCGACACCACACTTCTCGCAAATGATGCCACGATACTTCATTCGCTTGTACTTGCCGCACAAGCACTCGTAATCCTTGATCGGCCCAAAGATCCGGGCGCAGAATAGGCCGTCCCGTTCGGGCTTGAACGTGCGATAATTGATCGTCTCCGGCTTCTTGATTTCGCCGAACGACCAGGAGTGGATCCTATCGGGACTGGCGATCGAGATACGGATCTGATCGAAGCTCTGCGGTCCGCTGACCTGCCCAAAGATGTTCATCAATTCGTTCATCAACGACCCCTTTCCTGGTCTGCCGTCATGCCCGTAAACAGCGGGCATCCAGAGCCGCGGATACTGCACTCGCGACAGTGGACCCGCGTCCCAGAGGGACGGCCCTTGCGGGCCGCTCCGGAGATGGCGGGGGTGACCGAATAAGCAACTCTCACCGGTTTGTGCGAAACGGCTCGCAGTCAGTAACTGCGCTGCTCCAGCTCGACATTGAGGCCGAGCGACCGCAGTTCCTTGACCAACACATTGAACGATTCCGGGATACCGGCCTCGAAATTGTCGTCGCCGCGCACGATCGCCTCGTAGACCTTGGTTCGGCCGGAAACGTCGTCCGACTTGACCGTCAACATCTCCTGCAACGTGTAAGCCGCGCCATAGGCCTCCAGCGCCCAAACTTCCATCTCGCCGAAACGCTGGCCGCCGAATTGGGCCTTGCCGCCAAGCGGCTGCTGGGTGACGAGGCTGTATGGCCCGATCGAGCGCGCATGGATCTTGTCATCGACTAGGTGGTGCAGCTTCATCATGTAGATGTAGCCCACCGTCACCTGGCGATCGAAGGGCTCTCCGGTCCGGCCATCGACCAGGGTGACCTGCCCCGAGGAGGAGAGACCAGCCTGATCGAGCATCGCCACGATGTCATCCTCTCTGGCACCGTCGAAGACCGGGCTCGCGACCGGCACGCCATGGCTGAGATTACCGGCGAGTTCCAGGAGGTCATGCGGCGCAAGACGCTCGATTTCGGCTTTCTCCTCACCTTGATACATCTCGCTGAGAAAGCTGCGTAGTTCGCCGTCGGCCACCCCGCGCTTGACATGGGCGAGCACCTCACCGATGCGCCGGCCCAGCCCGGCCGCAGCCCAACCGAGATGCGTCTCAAGGATCTGGCCGACGTTCATTCGGCTCGGCACGCCAAGCGGGTTCAACACGATATCGACCGGCGTGCCGTCCTCGAGATAGGGCATGTCCTCGCACGGCACAATCCGTGAAATCACGCCTTTGTTGCCGTGGCGGCCCGCCATCTTGTCGCCGGGTTGCAGCTTGCGTTTCACTGCGACGAAGACTTTGACCATCTTCATTACGCCTGGCGGCAGCTCGTCACCTCGCTGCAGCTTTTCAACTTTGCTCTCAAAGCGCGCGGTAAGTCCCGTGACAGCCTCTTCCATCTGGTTTTTCAAGGCCTCGATATCCGCCATTATGGCGTCGTCGCGGATCGAGATTTGTTTCCAGTGCGCCACGGGGTGCTCGGCGAGCACGACCTCGGTGATCTCGGTGCCGGACCTCATGCCCTTGGGCCCACCTACCGCGATCTGGCCGAGCATCAGTTCCTTAAGGCGCGCGGCAAAGCTGCGTTCGAGGATCGCGCGCTCGTCGTCGCGATCCTTGGCGAGCCGTTCGATTTCGGCGCGTTCGATGGCCAGAGCACGCTCGTCCTTGTCGACCCCGCGCCGCGAGAAGACGCGCACTTCGACGATCGTGCCGGAGACCCCGGGTGGCAGCCTTAGCGAAGTGTCCCGCACGTCGGAAGCCTTCTCGCCGAAGATAGCGCGCAACAGCTTTTCCTCGGGCGTCATCGGCGACTCGCCCTTTGGAGTGACCTTGCCGACGAGGATGTCGCCCGGCTTCACCTCGGCCCCGATATAAACAATCCCGGCCTCGTCAAGATTTTTCAGTGCCTCTTCACCGACATTCGGGATATCGCGGGTGATCTCCTCCTGACCGAGCTTGGTGTCGCGCGCCATCACCTCGAACTCTTCGATATGGATCGAAGTAAACACGTCGTCCGAGACGATCCGCTCGGAGATCAGGATCGAATCCTCGAAGTTGTACCCGTTCCACGGCATGAAGGCGCACAACACGTTGCGACCGAGGGCGAGTTCGCCGAGTTGGGTCGACGGACCGTCGGCGATGATATCGCCCGCCAGGACCTGGTCGCCGACTTTGACAAGCGGCTGCTGGGTAATGCAGGTGTTTTGATTGGAGCGCTGGAACTTGAGTAGATTGTAGATATCGACGCCCGAAGCGGCGGTCGAGGTCTCTTCCGTCGCACGGATGACAATGCGGGTCGCGTCGACTTGGTCGACGCTACCCGACCGACGAGCGATGATCGTGACGCCGGAGTCGCGAGCGACGGTCTCCTCCATCCCCGTGCCGACGAGCGGCGCCTCCGCGCGGATTAGCGGCACCGCCTGGCGCTGCATGTTCGAGCCCATCAGAGCGCGGTTTGCGTCATCGTTCTCGAGGAACGGGATCAGCGCGGCCGCCACCGAAACCAGCTGCTTCGGCGAGACGTCGATCAGGTCGATGTCCTGCGGTCGCTGCATCACAAAGTCTCCACCTTTGCGGCAATTGGTCAGATCGGCGGTGATCCGGCCTTGCGCATCGGTCTCGACATTGGCCTGAGCGATCGCAAAGCGACCCTCGTCCATTGCCGAAAGATAGATGACCTCGTCGGTGACCTGGCCATTGACAACCTTGCGGTAGGGGCTCTCGATAAAACCGTACTGATTGACACGGGCATAGGTCGCCAAGCTGTTGATCAAGCCGATATTCGGACCTTCCGGGGTCTCGATCGGGCAGATTCGGCCGTAATGGGTCGGATGGACATCGCGCACCTCGAAACCCGCGCGCTCGCGCGTCAGGCCCCCAGGACCGAGCGCTGACAGCCGGCGCTTGTGGGTGATTTCGGACAGGGGATTGGTCTGGTCCATAAATTGCGATAATTGCGAGGAGCCGAAGAACTCGCGTACCGCCGCCGCCGCGGGCTTCGCGTTGATCAGGTCGTGCGGCATGACCGTGTCGATCTCGACCGAGCTCATGCGCTCGCGGATCGCTCGTTCCATGCGCAACAGACCGACGCGATACTGGTTTTCCATCAGCTCGCCAACCGAGCGGACACGGCGGTTGCCCAGATGATCGATGTCATCGATCTCACCGCGACCGTCCTTGAGCTCAACCAGCACCTTGAGGATCGCCAAGATGTCGGCCTTGCGCAAGATGCGCACGGAATCGTCGGTATCGAGCATCAGCCGCGAGTTCATCTTGACGCGGCCAACCGCCGACAAATCATAACGTTCGGGATCGGAGAATAGGCTGCGGAACAGCGCCTCTGCCGTTTCCAAAGTCGGCGGCTCGCCCGGGCGCATCACGCGATAGATGTCGATCAGCGCATCTTCCCGCGTGGCGTTCTTGTCGATGGCCAGGGTGTTCCGGATGTAAGGACCGACGGTAACGTGATCGATGTCGAGGATCGGGATCTGGTCGATGCCGGACTCGCTCAGCTGCGCAAGCGCCGCCGCCGTGATCTCGTCACCGGCTTCGAAATAAATCTCGCCCGTCTCCTCGTTGATCAGATCCGAAGCGAAATAGCGGCCGATCAATTGCTCGTCGCCGACCAGAATGTCGGTTAGGCCCTCGTCGCGTAGCCGGCGGGCAATCCGAGGCGTCATCCTTTCGCCCTCGGCGAGTACCGTCTCACCGGAGCGGGCATCCCGAAGTTCGTTCGTCAGCTTGCCTTTGAACTGTTCCGGATCGAAGGGTGTCATCCAACCCTGCGCGCCGCGACGAAAGGTGACCGTGCCGTAGAAGAGCGAAAGAATCTCTTCCTTGGTCATTCCGATCGCTTCGCCGGGCTGCAAGGAGCTGTTCTCGGCCTCGCGGCGCGCCCGCAATGCCTCGGTCGCCGTGCCATCGAGGGCGAGCAGCAAAGTCGTCGCCGGGAGCTTGCGGCGCCGGTCGATGCGCACATAGACATGGTCCTTGGCGTCGAACTCGAAATCGAGCCAGGAGCCGCGATAGGGTATCACCCGAGCGGCGAACAGGTATTTGCCGGAGGAGTGCGTCTTGCCCTTGTCGTGGTCGAAGAAGACTCCCGGGCTGCGATGCATCTGCGAGACGATGACGCGCTCGGTACCGTTGATGATGAAGGTGCCGTTCTTCGTCATTAGGGGCATATCGCCCATGTACACGTCCTGCTCCTTGATGTCGCGGATCGAGCGCGATCCGCTATCCTCGTCGACATCCCAGACCACAAGCCGGAGGGTGACCTTTAGAGGGGCAGCGAAGGTGATGCCGCGCTGTTGGCATTCATCGACGTCGTACTTCGGCGTCTCCAACTCGTAGCGGACGAACTCGAGCTGGGCGCGCTCGGAAAAATCGCGTATCGGGAAAACCGACTTAAAAACCTCCTGCAGCCCGACATTGGCGCGCTGCTCGGGGGCCACCCCCATTTGCAGGAAATGGTCATACGAACTCTTCTGGACCTCGATCAGGTTCGGCATCGGCGCGACTTCAGGGATGCGCCCGAAGCTCTTGCGGATGCGCTTTTTTCCCGTAAAGGATGTAGCCATGCACACTCCTCGTTGTGGGCCGCCTAAGCAGACCCGATCCTGGTGGCTCGGTGATCCAACCCGCGCCGCGTCAACTCGATATGCGACTTTCGTGCCAAGCCCCGCCGCGTCGTTGCGTCAGCGACGCCAAAACCCGGCGTGCGCGATAACTCGCGCCCCGGGATCGGTAGCCTCGGACGCGGCCGCCGACAGCATCGGCGCCCGTCCCGATGTGACAAAGGTCGTGACAGACCTACTTTATTTCGACAGTCGCACCCGCGTCTTCAAGCTGTTTTTTGATTTTTGCCGCTTCTTCCTTGTTGACACCCTCCTTGACCGGCTTGGGCGCCGCCTCGACGAGATCTTTGGCTTCCTTGAGGCCAAGGCTGGTGATCGCCCGGACCTCCTTGATTACGTTGATCTTCTTCTCGCCGATTGCGGCCAAGATCACATCGAACTCAGTCTTCTCGACCGCTGCCTCGGCTGCCGGAGCCGGTGCGCCTCCGCCGAACGCCGCCACCGCGACGGGTGTCGCGGCCGAGACGCCCCATTTTTCCTCCAACATTTTGGACAACTGCGCCGCTTCGATCACACTCAAGGCCGACAGATCATCGACCAGCTTTGCCAAATCCGGCATCTCTTACTCCTGAGGTCTGGGATAGAGGTTCTCGGGATTTCTTGACCTAAGGCGGCTAAGCGGCCTCGCCTTGGTTCTCGCCATATCGGGCGAGCACACGGGCGATCTGTCCAGCGGGCGCCTGGAGAACGACGGCAAGCCGCGTCGCCGGCGCTTGGAGCAAGCCGACGAGCATGCCACGCAGTCCGTCGAGCGAGGGCAGCCTGGCCAGTTCCCGGACCCCGGCGGCATCGATCTGGCGGCCTGGGAGCCCGCCCCCGATGATGGTCAATTTATCGTTGCGGTTGGCGAACTCGACGACCACCTTTGCCGCTGCCACCGGGTCGCGCGAGAAGGCGATCGCCGTCGGGCCTGTAAACAACGGTGACAGCGGCTCGAACGCGGTGCCGGCAAGAGCGCGCCGCGCCAGCCGGTTCTTGGTCACCCTGAAGCCTGCACCGGCGCCGCGTACCTGGCCCCGCAGTTGGGTAACCTCGGCGACACTGAGCCCGGATTGGTGGGTCACGACCACGCAAGCGGTGTCCGCGAGAACCTGCTGCAGCGTCTCGACCACCTGCTGCTTTTGTATCCGATCCACTCTCGTCTCCGAACCCGGTTCGCGAGCGCAGTCCGAGGACGCGCCCACCTGTTGCATACGAACTCCGTCGCGATCACGAGCCCGGTTGCCACCCTTCGGGCATCCCTACTTTGTCGCGCCGCGGCAGCATACCGAACTCTATCTCTTGCTGGAGCCCTCGCCCGGCGGCCCCTAAGGCCTCGCCTCATCGGAAAGGCCCGATAATTCGACCCTGACTCCCGGACCCATCGTCGAGCTCAGGCTGACTTTCTTGATATAGGTACCTCGGACGCCGCTCGGCTTGCCGCGCGTAATGGCGCCGACGAAGGCGCGCACATTATCCGCCAGTGCCGCATCCGTAAAGCTCGCTTTGCCGACGCCGGCATGGACGATCCCGGCCTTCTCGGCGCGGAACTCGACCTGTCCGCCCTTTGCGGCGCGAACCGCTTCGGCGACATTCGGCGTGACCGTACCGAGCCGCGGATTGGGCATCAAGCCGCGTGGCCCGAGGATCTTGCCGAGCCGTCCGACCAGCGACATCAGATCCGGGGTCGCAATCGCCCGGTCGAAATCGATCTGTCCGGCCTGGACCTTCTCGGCGAGATCTTCGGCCCCGACGATATCCGCGCCGGCGGTCTCGGCTTCCTTGGCGCGGTCGCCGCGCGCGAAAACCGCGACCCGGACGGTCTTGCCGGTGCCGTGCGGCAGCATCACCGTGCCGCGTAAGTTTTGATCGGGTTTGCGCGGGTCGAGGTTGAGGTTCATCGCGATCTCGACCGTCTCGTCGAACTTCGCCGAGGCACGCCCCTTAACCAGCTTGACCGCCTCGCCGAGCGAGTGCTGCACCGTCGGATCGACGCCCTCATAGGCCTTCTTGAGCCTTTTTCCCGTCATTGCCATCTCCCTTACTCCACGACATCGAGCCCCATCGACCGCGCCGAGCCGATCAGCATGCGGCACGCGCCATCAACATCCTTCGCATTGAGGTCCTGCATCTTCTGCTCGGCAATCGCGCGGATCTGGGCCATCGTCACCCGGCCGACCATGCTGCCCTTGCCGGCGGTCTGCGATCCCTTCTCTATCCCCGCCGCCTTTTTCAGGAAATAGGAGTTGGGCGGGCTCTTTGTGACGAACGCGAAGGAGCGATCGCCGTAAGCCGTGATCACTACCGGGACCGGCATGCCGGGCTCGAGGTTCTGGGTCGCGGCGTTGAACGCCTTGCAGAACTCCATGATGTTCAACCCGCGTTGGCCGAGGGCCGGGCCGATCGGCGGCGACGGGTTCGCTTTGCCGGCCGGAACGTGCAGCTTGATGATACCGACGACTTTTTTTGCCATGGGTTATGTTCGGTTCGAAGTTTAAACCTTCTCGACCTGCGAGTATTCGAGCTCGACCGGGGTGGCGCGCCCGAAGATAGACACGGCGACCTTTATCCGCGCCTTCTCTTCGTCGACCTCCTCGACGAGCCCGTTGAACGAGGTGAACGGTCCATCGCAGACCCGGACCTGCTCGCCGACCTCAAAGGTCACCGACGGCCTCGGTCGCTCTATCCCTTCCTCGACCTGCCGCATGATGCGGGCCGCCTCGGCATCGCTGATCGGCGACGGCCGACCGCGCCCGCCGAGAAACCCGGTGACCTTGGCGGTGTTCTTGACGAGATGCCAGGTCTCGTCGGTGAGGTCCAGTTTGATCAGCACGTAGCCCGGAAAAAACTTGCGCTCGGAGCTTACCTTGGCGCCGCGCTTGACCTCCACTATCTCTTCGGTGGGAACGAGGATCTCCTCAAACCTGTCGGCGAGACCTTTCTGCTCGGCCTGCTCGCGGATCGAGGCCGCGACCTTCTTCTCAAAGCCCGAATAAACGTGGATCACATACCAGCGGCTCGACATCGCCCGACGCCCCGGAATCTACTGTCCCAGCCCGAAGATGAGCCGCACACCCGCCGAAAATATTTGATCGACCAGGAAGAAGAAAGCCGCCGCAATGAATACCATCACGAATACCATGGCAGTGGTGACCACTGTCTCTTTGCGGCTGGGCCAGGTGACCCTCGCGACCTCCTGCCGAACCTGCTGAATAAACTCGGCTGCGTTCGTTCTTGCCATGACCTCCTGACCTCGAGGGATGCGCTTCCCACCAAATCATATGGCGCCTCGCCTGCGCCCCTTCCAGCTATAGCCCGACCATGCGCCGATCGATGCAGTCAAAGACTGGCAGGAGTGGAGGGGCTCGAACCCCCAACCCCCGGTTTTGGAGACCGGTGCTCTACCAGTTGAGCTACACTCCTAAATCAATCACATGGAGACTACCGGAGCTCCGACGCTACCCAACTTGCTACTGAAACTGCTCATTTCGGCCCGACGGCGGCGGCGGTTATAGCAGATTTGAACGCCATGTCGAGTTTTGCCGTGGCATCTTCCTGCATCGTCGGCGCGACGTGGCTGTACAGATCGGGCGCTTATCGACGAAGGGCCAGCCGCTCCTGTGCCACGCTGATCCGCCGCGATGTTGCCACCTCCCTATTTGATGATTTTGGCGACGACGCCGGCGCCGACACCATCAGGATCGCCCCGTCCGTCTGCGCCGCCGGACAGTCGACATGCGCATAGCGCCGGTTGGCCGTCTCATATTCGACATGCGCCGTGGCAATCGTGATCTCGCGCGCCCCGCCCCTCCGGCGCCTTGTCGATCTGGTCAAACGGCACGAACGTTGCCCCGCCGCTCTCGGCCAACACCTTGGTGATGGCCGCCGTCAACGTCGTCTTGCCTGGTCGATGTGACCGATCGTCCCGATGTTGCAATGCGGCTTCGTCCGCTGAAACTTCGCCTTCGACATGGCTTCCGGCTTTCTTGTCGAAAAAGACTACACCACCCCGTCGGGCGTGCTTGCCCGTGACGTGGCAGCACCGCGCAACGCTGGAGCGGGTGATGGGGATCGAACCCACATAGCCAGCTTGGAAGGCTGGAGCTCTGCCATTGAGCTACACCCGCATTCCACCCACCGGCTCGACCCTTGCGATCGCGCCGCGATCCCGAAGCGCTGGTGGAGGGGGTAGGATTCGAACCTACGAAGACGTACGTCGGCAGATTTACAGTCTGCTGCCTTTAACCGCTCGGCAACCCCTCCGGGATCGCGTGCCGCCCGGCGCAGCGGACGGGGGGTGATAGGGTTTCGCCCCCGATTTGTCAATCTGGGCTTTGTCAACTGGCCCTGGTCCCACGTGGGGCCGCATGCTACAGCGGAGGGGCGCAGGCCATGAAGCGAGGAGTCCCTGAGGAAAGGCAGAAATGAGCCCTCTGCGGGCACCCCCCATAAACGCGGCCGGCCGGCGCACCAGCCTGCGGCAGGCCGGGAGGAGCGGTCGAGCCGTCCGCCATCGCACCCCGCGCTTTCAGCTACATCGGCCGGCGGGCGAGCTAGTCCCGAGCGTTGGATTTATGGCCGGCATACGGTGGCCGCGGCGCTCGCAAACCCGGCACGACGCTGGCACCTGCTGGCCGCGCTCGCCGGGCAGGAACAGGAGGCGCGGGCCCTAGTCGCCGGCGCGCGGGCGGCGCGGCGCGGTGCCGGCGAGCCGATACGGGTGTTCGATCGCGGCGGGTTTACGACGATTCTGCCTGAGGGGGCTGTCCACCAGGGGCTGGCGCTTGCCGTCGAGCCGCTCCCCGAGCCCAACTTCGACGACGTGCTACGGCGGGCCTCGGCGGCATCGGGCCGAAGCACCATCGTGCTGCTCGACCAGGTCAGCGACCCGCACAACGTCGGCTCGGTATTGCGCTCAGCGGCCGCCTTCGGCGTGCTCGCGGTGGTTGTCGCCGTGCACGGCGCGCCGGCCGTTGCGGGAGCCCTTGCCAAAGCAGCCTCGGGCGCCCTCGAAAGCGTACCACTGGTCCGCGTCGTCAACCTCGCCCGCGCCTTGGACAGGGTGAAGGACGCCGGCTTCTGGATTTGCGGGCTCGACGAAACCGCGCCGCGGACGCTTGCCGCACTCGATCTCGGCGAGCGGGTCGCGATCGTGCTGGGTTCCGAGGGCGGCGGCATGCGCCGCCTGGTGCGCGAGCGGTGCGACCATCTGGCACGGCTGCCGACACGCAGCGAGCAGCCGACGATCAACGTCTCCAACGCCGCGGCAGTCGCCCTCTACGAGCTCGTCCGCGACGATCATTGAGCACCCGCCCGCGCCGGGCCCTTCCCGCTCGCCGAACCGCTCAACACCCCGGCGCCGCTTGTCCCTCAGATCAGGGAGGCAATTCGCACGGCCCGCCCCACTCATGCCGAAACACCCTTTCTATCAAAGACTTGTGGCCTTTCTTGCCGCATCCGCTGAGGGAGCGCTGCAGGGACGAAAACGCAATGCTGAGGGACGCAGCAGGGACGGCCGGCGGCTCTCCTCTCGTCCCTGCCGATCGGGCCAACATACACCCCGACTGTGGCGCCAACATGACGCCGGCGCCGGCCTGAATGCCCGTCGTCACGGCTGCTCAGAGCCGACTGATCACCGTGTACATCAGATATACGAATAGGGTGGTCCCGAGCAGTAACAGCAACATCGCGAGTGTGATATCCAGCCGCACCCCAGGGCCAGGCCGCACCTCTTTTGCGTCGATTTCGAGCGAGGTCTTGCGGAAGCGGATCGTGGCAAAAACCATCATCGCGCTACCCAACCCAACCAGCAGCAGGCCGGCGATGTTGCCGACGATCTGACTGCCCGCCGGAAGGGATTGCGCGGCGACGGACTCGCTCGCGATCCTCAGGAACAGGTCGAACTTCGCGACCAGGAACCCGAACGCCATTATGGCGATCGCGGTGCGCACCCAGGCGAGAAACGTCCGCTCATTCGCCGCGTGGTCGCCGTACCGCTCGATCATAGGGCGGTGCTTCTCACAGATTGTGGTCGGTGACGACCTTACGACGCTTACATTGGTTAATGCTCGTCTTCGAGCGATCTAACCCTCACCCGATATCTACGTGATGATCCTGTGTATTCCGTTGAACATATTTTCCGTTCATTCGTATAAGGCCGCGGTTCGCAACAACTCAACA
>Ga0209446_1000161_pt1 | contig 16403 bp, 17 predicted proteins | sample BogFormECP04_OM2_FD_188242 | JGI IMG/M metagenome (GOLD analysis project Ga0209446, IMG submission 188242) | Bog forest soil microbial communities from Calvert Island, British Columbia, Canada - ECP04_OM2 (SPAdes) (version 2) | ecosystem: Environmental > Aquatic > Freshwater > Wetlands > Bog ... | reverse complement strand
GATGATGCGGCATGGCCGGCCTGACCGGCGAATTACAACCCCGGACCCCACGAGGGTTCGGGCTTTGTCAATTCGCCCTCTCGCTGCCGAGGACCACGCTCATGTCGTATTTCGCCGCATCAGCTGCTGACGATTACCTTCCTGCCACTGCCTGCTTTTCCGTTCACGCACGCGCCGAACCCGGGGTGATGCCACGGGTGCTTGAGCTTTTTGCTAAACGTGGTCTCGTGCCGTCCTTCTGGCAGAGCTCGACCTCCGGCGGCGACGGGACGCGGCTGAAGATAGACATCCAGATGTGCGGGCTCGCCGGCGAGACCGTCGACTACATGGCAGCCTGCCTGCGACAGATTACCCTTGTCGAGGTCGTGGCGACCTCGCAGAAGCACGCCCCAAGTTGAGCGGAGTATCATACCCGATGTCGTTCAGCGACCACATTCGCTCATGCAACAACTACGATCCGGCGCGCGTCGTGCCGCTGACCGCCGGGAACGCGCGGGTCGGGCTGCTGCGGCGTGACAATGCCGAGGCGCTGCGACGGTTCCCCGACGTCTTTGCTACCGGGGAGGACAAGGTGGAGCTGGTGGCTCGCGGTGACATCACCGCGGTAAGCCGCGCCATCGATGCGGTGGTGGACACGCTCGTCGGCGACAGCCAAGTTCCGAAATGGCGCAACGAGACGTTCGATGTCGCGCCGCGCTGGGGTGAGCCGCCCGTCTTTCGCCTGGACCGGGGCGCCGTCCCGTTCTTCGGGACGCGTGCTTACGGCGTACATCTCAACGGCTATCTCAGGAAAGGCAATACACTTTGCCTGTGGATCGGGCGACGGTCCGCCGACAAGCAGGTGGCCCCGAACAAGCTCGACAACCTCGTCGCGGGTGGAATCGGCAATGGGCACGGGGTCGAGGAGACCTTGCTGAAAGAGGGCGAGGAGGAAGCCTCGATACCGACGAGCCTGCTCAAAGACGCGATCCCCGCCGGGGCCATCTCCTATCGGATGGAGACCAGACTCGGTATCCGCGACGATGTGCTGTTTGTCTACGATCTCGAAATGCCGGCCGATTTCCTGCCGAAAAATCGCGACGGTGAGATCGTCCACTTCGAGCTGATGCCGGCATCGGCGGTTCTTGAGCACGTCCGCACGACCTCGGACTTCAAGTTCAACGTCAACCTGGTGATCCTCGATTTCGCCGTGCGGCGCGGGCTTCTGCGGCCGGATGATCCGGAATATCTGGATGTCGCAACCGGGCTTCACCGCCCGCTCGATTGAGGCTGCTCTATCCGCGCCGACTGCGCCGACCACTCCCTCTCTCCGTAGGCGCGACCTGCGCGATTATTTCGGTCGGGCTGACCCCGCTCTCCCGCATCGAGCGGATGGTCAGCGCGTGATCGCGCTTGGCAAGGCGGCGTCCGGCCGCGTCGGTCAACAGCTCGTGGTGCCGGTAGTGAGGCGTCGGCAGCCCGAGGAGCGCCTGCAACACGCGGTGAACATCGGTCGCTGCCATCAGATCCTCGCCACGGGTCACCAAGGTCACCCCCTGAATGGCATCATCGACGGTGACGGCGAGGTGATAGCTCGCCGGCATCTCTTTGCGGGCAATCACGACATCGCCGAGCGGAGCCGGATCCACCCGCTTCCGGTGCGCTCCGCTCTCTCCTTCTTCGACCCAGTCGAGCGGCCCGGTCAGCGCGAGCGCGCGAGCGAGATCAAGCCGCAACCCGTAATCGAACCCGGCGCGCCGCTTCTCGTCGCGGCTCCTCGGGCTGAGATCGCGGCACGTTCCGGGGTAGGGCGACCCCGATTGACCGTGCGGTGCGCCCCCGGCGCGCGCGATTTCATCCCGGATTTCGCGGCGCGTGCAGAAACACGGATAGAGGACCGCCATGGCATCGAGCCGGTCGAGAGCGCGGCGGTAGTCGTCGAAATGTTCGGATTGTTTGCGCACGGGGCCGTCCCAGGTCAGCCCGAGCCAAGCGAGATCCTCAAGGAGCGCCGCGGCATATTCGTCTCGGCACCGGGTCTGGTCGATGTCTTCAAGACGGAGCAGAAAGCGTCCCCGATCGCGCCGTGACGCGCGCCATCCTTCGAGCGCAGAGCGCACATGGCCGAGGTGCAGATAGCCGGTAGGGCTCGGCGCGAAGCGGGTGACCGTGAGGACAGATGTCATCTTGCGCTCTGCTGCTGGTGACAGCGGCGCCCGATCTGGGCTATCCGTACTTGCTTGAGTTTGGCTTTAGCGAGGCTGCGCCGATGTTGGCTGCGCTGTCCGGACCGTTCCGGCCACCCGCTTCGGGCGGCAGGCCAAGCCGTCTGGTCATCCTGCTGCACGGGCTGGGGGCGGACGGCAACGACTTGATCGGGCTGGGACCCTACTGGGCGCGATCGTTGCCGACGACCGAATTCCTGTCGCCGAATGCCCCCTTTCCCTGTGACATGGCACCCTATGGCTACCAGTGGTTCAGCTCGCGGGATCGCAGCCCGACTGCGGTCTTGGCCGGCGTCCGCGCGGCGGCGCCCTTCCTCGACGCCTTCATCGACAACGCGCTTGCCGAACGCGGGCTCGATGACGGCGATCTGGCGCTCGTCGGGTTTTCGCAAGGCACGATGATGTCGCTCTTTGTCGGGTTGCGGCGTGCGAAGCCGGCTGCAGGTATTGTCGGCTTCTCGGGCAGGCTGCTCGCTCCCGAACTCTTGGCGAGCGAGTTGCGCTCGCGGCCGCGTACGCTCCTCGTTCACGGCACGGACGATCCCCTCGTCCCCTATGAGTCGCTGGCTGTGGCGGAAACCGCGCTCAAGGGCGCCAGCGTCCCGGTCGAAACACTGACCTGTGACGGGATCGGCCATTCGATCGACGAGGATGGACTGCGGCGCGGCGGATCCTTTCTCAAGGACGTGCTCTACGGGACGACGCCTTGATGATCTCGTCACCGCCCAGGAAGGATTCGAGGGTCTCCAGCAGCTTGGGCGAATCCCATTCTGCCGCACCCTCGACCCGTCCCAGCACCCTTCCCTTCCGATCGATTAGAAAGCTGGTCGGCAGACCCTGGACTTCGAAGGCCCGTTCCACGGCGCTCTTTGGATCGAGATAGGTCTTGACCGATTTGAGCCCGAGCCTGCCGATGAACGGCTCGACGGCCTTGCTGCCGCCGTGGTCCTCCGATATCGCAACGACCGTGATCTTGTCGCCGAGGCGCGCCTGCATCCGCTCGAGGGAGGGCATCTCGCGCACGCAAGGCTCGCACCAAGTGGCCCAGAGATTGACGAGGATGATTTTGCCGGCGAAATCGGAGAGGCTGACAGGGTTGCCGGAGAGGTCGGCAAACGAGATGGCCGGCGCCGGCGCCGGCGGTGTAACCGGGATGAACTCGCCGAGCCGGGCGCGTTCCGGGACACCGGCTTTGTCCTCTGCCGCCCACCCGGCGGCGGCCATTACGAGCAGCACCAACGACGCAGCCGCGCGCCTCCCTCTCATGGTCTCACCCTCTTGGCTCGGCTCGGATCGCTACGCATGACCGGCGCAAAAAAGCCCGTCGAAGCCGCACCGAGCGCCCACGCGAATTCGCTGTGGGGCGGTCGCTTCACCGGGCACCCCGCAGAGATCATGCGCCGCATCAACGCCTCGATCGATTTCGACAAGCGGCTCTACGCCGAGGATATTGCAGGGTCGAAGGCGCATTGCGCGATGCTCGTCGCGCAGAACATCCTTTCACCGGAAGATGGCACCGCCATCACCGCCGGTCTAGACCAGATCAGGTCGGAGATCGAACAGGGCGGCTTCGCGTTCTGCGCCGAGCGCGAGGACATTCATATGAATATCGAGGCGCGCCTTGCCGAGCTGATCGGGCCTGCCGCGGGGCGCTTGCACACCGCCCGCTCGCGCAATGATCAGGTTGCAACCGATTTGCGGCTCTGGCTGCGCAGCGCGATCGAGCGGCTCGATGGGGCAATGCGCGAACTGCAGCGGGCGCTGATCGACCGAGCCGAGGCAGAGGCTGCGACGGTGATGCCCGGCTATACGCATTTGCAGATCGCTCAGCCGATCGTCTTCGGCCATCACCTGATGGCCTATGTCGAGATGATCGGACGCGACCGCGGCCGGCTGGCGGATTGCCGGCTTCGGCTCAACGAGTCGCCGCTCGGCGCGGCGGCGCTGGCCGGCACCTCGTTTCCGATCGACCGCCACGCGACGGCCGCTGCGCTCGGCTTCGATCGTCCCGCGACCAACTCGCTCGACGCCGTCTCGGACCGGGATTTCGCGATCGAGTTCCTCGCCGCGGCAGCGCTCGCCGGCATGCATCTCTCGCGCTTCGCCGAGGAGATCGTGATCTGGTGCAGCGAGGGGTACGGCTTCATCGCGTTGAGCGATGCCTTCACCACGGGCAGTTCGATCATGCCGCAGAAGCGCAACCCCGACGCGGCCGAGCTCGTCCGTGCCAAGACAGGCCGGTTGAACGGATCGCTGATCGCGCTGCTGACGGTGATGAAGGGCCTGCCGCTCGCCTATGGCAAGGATATGCAGGAGGACAAGATCCCGGTCTTCGAGGCCGCCGACACGCTCGATCTTTGTCTCGCCGCAACTATCGGCATGGTGCGCGACATGCTGCCCGACCGCGAGCGTATGCGCGCCGCGGTGGAGCGCGGGTTTAGCACCGCGACCGACCTCGCCGACTGGCTCGTGCGCGTCGCCGGCCTGCCGTTCCGCCGTGCCCATCGCGCGGCCGGCCTGATCGTCAAGCGGGCAGAAGCACTGGGCTGCGCGCTCGCCGAGCTGCCGCTCGTGGAACTGCAAATCATTGAACCGGCAATAAACTCCGCCGTCTTTGATGTGCTCGACCCCGATCGTTCGGTGGCTAGTCGAACGAGCTTTGGCGGCACCGCACCCGAGCGAGTCCGCGTCGCGATCGCCGAGGCGCGGAAGCGGTTTTTGGGATGAAGTGCCAGCCCCTCAAACATGCGGCGTTACCCTCACCCACCCAGCCTCTTGGGCTGGGTCTCCCCTCTCCCGCAGTGCGGGAGAGGGTGCCGAGCGGAGCGAGGCGGGCGAGGGTCTTTCAGCTCTCCGCCGCCGGCGCACTGCTCTTCACCCTCCTCCCGCTGGCGCTGGCCGGCTGCGGCAGAAGAGGTTTGCCGGAGGCTCCGCCGGATGAGCCCAACACCTTTCCGCGTTCCTATCCCAGTGAGTGATTTCTTCACCTATCGCGGCGACGAGCTGCACGCCGAGGAGATCGCGGTTTCGCGGATCGCGACTGCCGTCGGCACCCCCTTCTATCTCTATTCGGCGGCCGCATTCACTGCGCAATACCGGCGCTTTGCCGAGGCCTTTTCCGGGGAGCGGCCGCTGATCTGCTATGCGGTCAAGGCCAATTCGAACCTCGCCGTCCTGAGTCTCTTCGCGGGTCTCGGGGCCGGCGCCGATGTCGTCTCCGAAGGCGAGTTGCGCCGCGCCTTCGCCGCGGGCATGCCGCCGGAGCGGATCGTTTTCTCGGGGATCGGCAAGACGCGGGCCGAACTGGAGGCAGCCCTCGACGCCGAGATCCACCAGATTAATGTCGAGTCGGTGCCGGAGCTGCGCCGGCTGAGCGAGGTCGCCAGCGCACGGGGCCGGGTCGCACCGGTCGCAATACGGGTCAACCCCGACGTCGACGCGCGCACCCACGCCAAGATTTCGACCGGCATGAAAGAGAATAAATTCGGCATCGATATCGGCGAGGCGGCCGCTGCCTATCGCCTTGCCGCAGAGCTTCCCGGCATCGAGCCGGTCGGTCTAGCCGTCCATATCGGTTCGCAGCTCGTCGACCTCGAACCGTATCGGCGCGCGTTCGCGCGGGTCGCCGAACTCGTGCTCGAATTGCGCGCGATTGGGCTTACCGTTGCTCGCCTCGATCTCGGCGGCGGCATCGGCATCCGCTACCGAGCCGAGCAGCCCCCCGACCCGAAAAGTTACGCCCAGCTGGTGCGCGAAGCCTTCGGATCGATGGGGCTCGTCATCATTTTCGAGCCCGGGAGGGCGCTCGCCGGCCCCGCCGGACTGCTCGTCGCCCGGGTCGTCTATATCAAACAGAGCGTTGCCAAGCGCTTTGTCATCATCGATGCCGCGATGAACGATCTGATCCGTCCAACGCTTTACGACGCGTGGCACGACATCGAACCCGTCCGCCTTCCGGCGCCCGACGTTGTGCTCTCCCCCGCGGACGTTGTCGGTCCGGTGTGCGAGTCTGGCGACACCTTTGCCGTCGATCGTGATTTGCCGCCGGTCGCCGAGGGCGATCTTGTCGCGTTCACCGCGGCGGGAGCCTACGGGGCAGTCATGAGCTCGACCTATAACAGCCGCCTCTTGGTGCCGGAGGTGATGGTCGCTGGCGACCGCTTTGACGTCATCCGGGCGCGGCCGAGCTATGATGATATGCTCTCCCTGGATTCCATCCCGGCCTGGCTCTCCGAGGTAAGCTCAGAGCTTGCGCGGAAACGAGGTGCCGCATGACCGACCCCACATCTGACCCCGACGCCCCGTTCTTGACGCAGCTGCGCTTCGCCCGTGCCGTGCTGTTGTGGGAGCGGGTCTGGCCCGCCTGCTGGCCGGCGCTCGCCGTGCTCGGTTTGTTTCTCGTCCTGGCCCTGTTCGATATCTTGCCGCTTTTGCCGGGTCTGCTTCACGCCGCCCTGCTGCTCGGCTTCGGTGCGGCTTTTATCATCGCTCTCGCAGCGACGATCCGCAGAATCGTCTTTCCCGATCGCTTCGAGGCCCGCCGCCGCATCGAACAGGCGAGTGGGCTCGTGCATCGGCCGCTGCAGGCGCTCGCCGACCGGCCGAGCGCGCCGCTAGACTCGCAAGCCGCGCAGTTGTGGCAGGCACACCGTCGGCGCATGGAGGCGGCGACGCGGCGGCTGCGGATTGGTCTTCCCGCCGCCGGACTTGCCGGGCGCGACCCCTGGGGACTGCGAGCCGTGCTGACCATGCTGCTGCTGATCGGTGCGGTCGATGCCGACGCCGACTGGCGCGATCGGCTGTCGCGCGCCCTGACGCCGGCCTTGGCCGGAGGACCACCGGCTCTCGCCGCTACTCTCGACATCTGGGTCACGCCCCCCGAATACACCGGTCTGGCGCCGCAGTTTCTGCGGGCGGGTACCGCGGAGACGATCCGCATCCCGACCGGAAGCGCGCTGTTGGCCCAGGTGCATGGCGGCGACACGGTGCCGCATATCGCGATCGACGGTGAGGCCCGTGATTTCGAGGCCGTCGACAAGCAGAACTTCCGGACCAGCGCGACGCTTACGAGCGGCAAGCAACTCAAAGTGACCCAGGCCGGTGCCGTACTCGGCGCATGGCCGATCGAAATCATTCCGGACAACCCACCCAAAATCGCCTTCGCCAGACCGCCCGAGCCGACGCCGCGCGCTTCGTTGCGGATCGACTATCAGGCAAGCGACGATTACGGGGTCGAGGCCGTCAAGGTGGTCATCCGGCGCGACGGCGGCAAGCCTGACGAATCGATCGGGCTCGACGCACCCCTGCCTGGGCTGCACCTTAAAGAAGCGCAGGCCACCAGCTATCACGATTTGTCGCCGCATCCTTGGGCGGGCTTGCCGGTCGAGATCCGGCTCGTCGCCACCGATGCGCTGGGGCAGACGGGAGAGAGCGAGCCGATCCGCATGAAGCTGCCGGAACGGATCTTCCAACACCCGATCGCGCGCGCTCTCATCGACCAACGCAAGGAGTTGGTGATCGACTCGGGATCGCGTCTGGCGGTGGCCGACACACTCGGTGATCTGCGCGAGCGGCCGCAACTCTATCGCAACGACACGATCATCTTTCTCGGGTTGCGCCTCGCCGAAGAGCGCTTGCGATTGAACGACGACGAGAAGTCGATTGCCGATGTCGAAGAGCTGCTGTGGGACACGGCACTGCGCGTTGAGGATGGGCGCATGTCATTGGCCGAGCGCGAGATGCGGCGCTTGCAGCAGGAATTGCAGGACGCACTGGCAAGAAACGCCCCCGACGAAGAGATCGATCGCTTGATGCGCGAGCTGCAGCAGGCGCTCGACCGCTATCTGCAAGCACTCGCCGAGAATCTGGCCCGCAACCCGGATCAGGCCGAGCAGCCGGTCGATCCGTCACGGGTCATCAGCGGGCGCGATCTGCAGCGTATGCTCGACCGAGCGCGTGAGCTCGCCCACAATGGCGCGCGCGATCAGGCGCGCGAGTTGCTCTCGCAGTTGCAGAACATGCTTGAAAACCTGCGCATGGCGAGACCCGGGCAAATGCAAGAACGCGGGTCGAGCGAGGCGCAACAAATGATGCGCGGCATGCACGACTTGATGCAACGTCAGCAGCAGCTGCTCGATCGCAGCTTCCGCGCGCAGCAGCAAGCCCAACAGGGCCGGATGGGCCAGCGCGGGCAGCAGGGCGGTGATCAGCAAGACGCGACGGCTGACATGGGCGACGCCGCCGGCCAGCAGGAGGGCCTGCGGCGCATGCTCGGCGAGACGATGCGCCGGCTCGGCGACGGGTTCGGCGACATACCCGAGCCCCTTGGGCGGGCCGAGCGAGCCATGCGCGATGCCACCGAGGCGCTGCAGCGCCAGCAGCCAGGCCAAGCGATCGGGCCCCAAACCGAAGCGCTCGACCAATTGCAACAGGCGGCGCGCGAGTTCGCCCAACAGATGCAGCGCCGCTTCGGCCGCGGAAATCCCGACGATAACGACGTCGGCGCCACCGACAGCAATGCGGGCGATCGCGTCGAACGCGACCCTCTCGGCCGCCCGATGTCGAACAACGGCACTTACGATCAAGGAGACGTAAAGATCCCGGACCAGAATACCCTGCAAAAGGCCCGCGAGATCCTGGACGAGCTGCGCCGCCGCGCCGGTGAGCGTTTCCGCCCGGAAATCGAGCTCGATTACATCGACCGCCTGTTGAAACGGTTTTGAGCTCGGCCTGGCTTCGAAGTCGATGGATCGCCGCCGCTTTCTGTCCTTCGCCGCAGGGTTGGCGGCATGGCCATCAGCGGCGCGCGCCGTTGCGCGTTCGCCGGCGCTGCGCCACATTCGCTTGACCAACGCCCATACGGGCGAGACTTTCGAAGGCACCTATCGCAATGACCACGGCCCGATCGATCGCGTGGTCGAGGAACTCTGCATTTTCCTGCGCGACCATCATTCCGGCGAAAAGACGCAGATGGACGTTGGGGTCATCGACTTTCTCGCCGATGTCCTCGATGCGGTCGGCCAAACCAGCGCGACTGTCCTTTCCGCCTATCGCACCGCCGAAACCAACGCGATGCTTGCGCGCACAACCTTCGGGGTGGCCGAGCAAAGTCAGCACATCTACGGCCGTGCGCTCGACATAAGTCTTGGCTCGAAGCTCGCCGAGGCGATGAATGCGGCGCGAGCGATGCAGCGCGGCGGTGTCGGTTGGTACCCGCATTCCGGCTTTATCCACATCGACACCGGGCCGGTGCGGAACTGGACACTCGACGAGACCGGCCTCGACAATCTGGTGCTGTTCGACGGCAGCCACCTAAGGCTCGACGGCAAAGGCGGGCTGTTCATCGGCGGTCCAGGACGCCCGCTCTCCGTCGGCCAGCGGCTGGCCCTCCATCGCCAACTTGCGCGGGCTGAGTTCCTCGCCCGCACTCGCTTCAGCCGGTGACGGTGACGCCGATCAGCTTGCCGAGACTGAAAGTCACGCCGGCCGCGACGAAGCCCACCAGCAGCTGACGCGCTCCCGAAAACCACACCGAGCGGCCGGTGAACAACGTGGTGCCGGCTCCGATCAGGAACAACGCTACCCCGCTCGCCGCCAGGCTGGCGATCACCGCCGACGCACCCGCGAACGTAAAATACGGCGCCACGGGAAAGATTGCACCGAGGGAGAACAGAGCGAAGGACGCTGTGGCCGCACCCCAGGGCGACCCCCCCAATTCGTCGGGATCGATCCCCAGCTCCTCGCGAACCAGGGTATCGAGAGCGGTCTTCTTGTTGGCGATCAGCCGCTCCGCCAAGGATTTCGCGAGATCCTCGGGCAACCCCTTCGCCTGGTAGATCAGCGACAGCTCTTCCTTCTCTTCCTCGGGCACCTGTTCGAGCTCGTCGGCCTCAGTGGCGATCTGGCGCTCGGAGGATTCGCGCGCGGTATTGACCGACAGCCATTCGCCGAGCGCCATCGAACAGGCGCCGGCCATGAGCCCGGCGAGACCGGTGATCAGGATCGCATGGGGTGCGAGATCGGCCCCAGCAACCCCCATCACGAGACTCAGATTCGAGACGAGGCCATCATTTGCACCGAGCACCGCGGCGCGCAGCGCGTTGCCGCCCATCCCGCGGTGTCGGCCCTCCAGGCGCGCCAGGGTCGAGCCGCTGAGCGCCCCCGGCGCGCCCGCGGCCAGCGCCTCGATGATACGCGCATGCGATCGTTCGGCGGCCGGCAGGCCGCCCGCCACGGCTTCGGGCTGGGCGTCGTAAGTCCCGCTATCCAGGTGCTCGAGCGTATCGACGGTCGGCAGCACGAAGGCCGGGCCGAAGCGGCGGGCAAGCCAGGCGAGCGCGCGCGTCCGGAAGCCGGGACGCAGCTTCGGCACATTCTGATGGATCGCCGCAATGTGGTCCTTCCAGTACTCGGCGTGGGCCTCCTCGATCGCCGCCAGGCGTCCGTAAACCTGCGCCAGTTGAGGGTTCTTCTCAGTCTGCGCCAGGGTTCGATAGAGGGCGGCACTGTCGACCTCGCCCTGAAGATTGGCGGTGTAGCGCCGTCGCGGGTCGTCTTCCGGCCTCTGACCTCTCTCTACACGCTGCTGGCGCCCTACTGTCGGCGCGCTAGGGCTCATCGGTCCGCATCCCAGGAGCAGTTTCCGCCGAGTTTAGCCGGTTTCAAAGGATCTCCACCGTGTAAATGTCCGACCTGCGCGAGCCTTATCGGGCCGGCACATTCGAGAAAGGCGTGCCGAGGCCCTCCGCCATTGTCGGATGCGCGATAATCGCATCGCGCAAGCCTGTGTAGGACATACCCGCAAGCATCGCGGTCTGAACCACGGGCATCACTTCACCGCCTTCGGCGCCGAGCATCGCGAAACCCACAATGCGGTCGCCCCCGGCCTCGACCAGCGCCTTCATGAAACCGCGCGTCTCCGAGGTCGTCCGCGATCGCAACACGGCGACGATCGGCAATGTCGCGACCCGAACAGCGATGCCCTGGCGCCGGGCCTCGCCCTCGCTCAAGCCGACGCGCGCGAGCGGCGGGTCGGTGAACATGCAGTAGGGAACCAGCCGGTCACGGCTCGTACGGTTCCCGCCGGCGAGATTGTCCCGGACGATGCGGAAGTCGTCGAATGACACGTGGGTGAATTGTGGATTGCCCGCGCACTCGCCGATCGCCCAGACATCAGGCGCGCTCGTCTCGAGCCGGTCGTTGACCGCGACATATCCGCGAGTGTCAAGCACGACGCCGGCGAGGTCGAGCCCGATCCCGTCCGTATTGGGGGTGCGTCCGGCTGCGACCAGGACATCGCTGCCCTCAATGGTCTGCTCGCCTGCCGGTGTGTGCATCCGGAAGCTGACGGTTTCTCCGGACCGGCCCCGTACATAGAGAACCTTGGCTCCGAGATACACCTCGATGTCTACGTCGCGCAGCATCTCCAGGATCGCGCCCGCGACGTCGGCATCTTCGCGGCCGGCCGAGCTGTGGTCCCGCCTCGATGATGCTCACGCGGCTGCCGAAGCGGCGATAGGCTTGTGCGAGTTCCAGTCCGACGTAGCCGCCGCCGATCACGACCAGATGGTCGGGCAGTCGATCGAGCTCGAGCGCCTCGACATTGGTGAGCGGCTTTGCTGCGGCTAGACCCGGAATATCCGGGATCGTGGCATGCGTCCCGAGATTGAGAGCCACGCGATCGCCGGTCAGCACGCGCGTACCGCCGTCGTTCAAGCTCACCTCGATGGTCTTCGGCGCGATGAACCGGCCTGTACCCATGATCAGCTCGGCGCCGCTGGCCTTGTAATTCTCGAGGTGCATGGCAACCAGGCCGACGACCATGTCGCGCTTGCGCGCCAGAACTCTCTTCATGTCGGTGGCGACGGAACCGGTCACCATTCCGAACCGTCCCGCGTGGTGAACCAGATCGGCGACCTTTGCGCTCCAAATCTCGTTCTTGCTGGGAAGACAGTTGGTGTTTGGGCAAGAGCCGCCGATCAATTTACGCTCGACAACGGCGGTGCGATGCCCCGACCTGGCCAGGTGCCAAGCCAGGAATTTGCCCCTCGCCGCTGCCGAGGACGAGCGTTTCATAGCGTTCCGGTTGGGGCATCATCAATTCCTCAGGTATGGCTCTCGCCGCAGCTCGGCGGCTTCGGCTCAAGTCGAACCGTCAACGGGTACCAAGCTGGTCGTTGTCCGGCACACGCCTGCACGCAAACGCGCGAACGGCACAGTCGATCCAAGACTGGTCTCGCCAACCTTGTCCTCAATATTCCTTCATGACCTTGGGTGTAGGCGTCTCCCCAATCTTGGTCACTTCGAAGTCATGTCATTGCATGTGAGATCTCACCCGGTTTGGGTGCGTTACACTTGAGAACAGAGAAGTCTCGCGAGGACCGCAGCATCGTCCATCTTGGAATAGACCCAGATGGTCCGGGGACTGGCGACGGCGTGCTAGAGCATCGCAATGTCCCGAATGCCGGTATGTTTTCCGTGTTTGTCGACGACGCGCCGGTCGAATTCTATGGCTGCGCACAGCGGCAGCCATCGCGGCTCGGTCATCAAGCTTTGCCAGCACTTTTTCGGTAGCGCGCCGCGATACTGCGACCCAGCTTCTCTCAATATCTGGACCCGGATTGTCAGGCCGCGGCGAGCGAGATCCCGAGTGCCTCGAGATCCGGCGCGACGCGGGCGGTCAACACCCCGACCTTGCGCATGTTGCGGACCAGCCCCGCGTGGAGGTCGCGCCGGAAGAACTTGCGGAATGCCGTTTCATCGCCGCCTGCAGCCCGTTGGCGTCGGAGCTGGCGGATCTCCTCGATTTCGGAGCGGTCGAACCCCATGTCCTCGTATGCGGCGAGCGGGAAGATCCCCCTCAGGGTCCGGTTCAGCGCCCAGACCGCGAAGTCTTCCATCTCGCGCCGTTCGCTCGCCGTCGCTTCTTCCACCACCGCCGGCAATGACAGCATGCTGAAGCCCATGTGGCGCGCTTCGTCCTGCAGGATCCGTCGGCAAATCACGCGCAGCACCTCGTCCTTGGACGACTCGGCGAGCATCCGGAACAGCGACACCGCGAAGGTCTCGGCGACGAGCTGCAGCCCGATCGTCTTCAGGTACCACGCGGAGGTGCCGAGCAGCGTGTCGAAGATCTCTTTGACGTTGCCCGCGAGCGGATAGCTCTCGCCCTCGAGACGCAGCGCCAGGTAGCGGTGAAGCACTTCGTTGTGCCGGCCTTCGTCGACGACCTGGGTGGCCTGGAACAGCTTGGCGTCCTGCCCGTGCACGTTCTCGACCAGCTGGCTGCACACCAGCATCGCGCCATGCTCGCCGTGCATCAGGGTCGAGAGGCGCCAGCGCGTTACGTAGCGGTTGAGCTCGACCCGCTGCTCGGCGGACAGGCGATCCCAGAATTTCGTGCCGTAAATGTCGACCAGATCGTCGGCGATCAAGCCACCGTCGCCTTCGAGCGACCGAGCCCAGTCGATGTCGGTCGCCGCGTTCCATTGATCGATCTTGGCCTGCTCGTAGAGCCGCCGCATGTCGGCGTGCTCGCAATCGTAGTCATGACGGAAATACGCCGTGTTCCGGGTCTCGATCTGGTGTCCGCGCTCCATCGGGTGCCTCCGTGATGCAAGGCCGCCGGAAAATGGTACATGATACCGAGGTTTCGACAAAACGATAGGAAACCCGGCATGGCCGAACCGCGGACCGTCACGGTCTACTTCGACTACAAGAGCCCCTATGCCTATCTAGCCAAAGATCTCGCTTACGACCTCGAACGCGACTTCCCAGTGCGCGTCGATTGGCTGCCCTATGTCCTCGACATCCTGAGCTTCCTCGGCTCCGCCAGGGTCGACGAGGGCGGCAGGGTGGTCGAAGAGCAGCGCAACGCGCATCAATGGCGGCGCGTTCGCTACAGTTACATGGACTGCCGCCGACAGGCCAAGAACCGCGGCCTTATCATCCGCGGCCCGCAGAAAATCTGGGATTCGACGCTCGCCGCCCGCGGCATGCTCTATGCCAAGCGCCAGGGTACCGCGGTGCTGCGGCGCTATCATGACCTGACCTTCGAGCGCTTCTGGAAGCGCGAGCTCGACATCGAGGATCCGGATGTAGTCGTCGCCATGCTGGCCGAGGCCGGCGCCGAGACCGCGGGCTTCTTGGCCTATTCGGCGGGGGAAGGGGGTGAGGAGCTCGATCGCAGCTGCCGCGAAGCCGAGGCGATCGGGGTTTTTGGGGTCCCGACATTCGTCATCGACGGTGAGTTGTTTTGGGGCCGCGAGCATCTGCCCGACATCCGTGCAATGCTCGCCGCTACCCCCTCGGCCTGAGCCGGCGAGAGTTGTCTCGGCCGAGGGGTGCCAATATCATCGGCTCGCAAGCGTGAAGGAGCGCAAATGGTTCAGATCGCCGAACTAGTCACAGCGCCGGAAACGATCGAGGCGACCCTCAGCTATTTTATCGATACCGAAACCAGGCCGATCACACTGGTCGGGGAGCCGGGCGGGAGCGACCTGCGGACCGGCGGCGGCAAGCCGGACCCGCACCGCGTCGTGATACGGAACGGGCGGTTCGATGCCGACCATTTTGCGCTGGAACGCGAAGGGTTTCGTTTTGTCCGCCACCGCACCGAGGTCGCCGATTTCTTCGACGAGGACGAACTGCGCCGGGTCTATTACCCGGAGATGGAAGCGCTGGTGAAGGCTGAGAGCGGCGCGTCCCGCGTCGTCGTGTTCGATCACACGCTGCGAACGGCAGATGACGAGTTGCGCGAGACGCGCAAGATCCGCGAGGTCGTGCGCCGTGTGCACAACGACTATACCGAATGGTCGGGCCCGCAGCGGGTGCGCGACCTCTTACCGCACGAGGCCGACCGGCTGCTCGACCGGCGCTTCGCCGTCATCCAGGTGTGGCGGCCGATCCATCATCCGGTCGAGACCTGGCCGCTGGCGATTGCCGATGCGCAGAGCATCTCGCCCGAGAATCTGGTGGTGACCGAACGCCACTACCCCGACCGCATCGGCCAGACTTATGCGATCACCTATAACCCGGCGCATCGCTGGTACTGGTTCCCGCGGATGCGGCCCGACGAAGCGCTGGTCTTCAAGACTTACGAGTCGGTGAAGGAGGGGCGCGCTCGGTGGACCGCCCACACGGCGTTTGATGACCCCTCCGCTCCGCCCGATGCGCGGCCGCGCGAGAGCATCGAAATCCGCACGCTCGCCTTTTTCTGAGCTGCCGGACCCGCCGGCGGCCTATTCCTACCTACAGGAGAGGCCAGAATTATCTCGTTCCCATCTGGGTAAGCTCGGGGCCGCAGCTGACGCACTTGGCCAACGTGAAGGTGACCTTGCCGGTGTCGTCGTCGATCAGGAACTTCACAGGCACGCCCCGCCCGTCGAGCCAAATGGTGTACCGGGTACTGCCGTCGATCTCGTATTTGACGGCGGGGATCGTCGCGCCGTCGATTTTTACCGTCGTCTCCTGCCCGCTGCCGATTCGCACCTGCTCGATCTTGCCCGAATCGGGGCGCATCATCGTGTTGGAGCCGAGGAAGTTGTTTGACCAGGGATTGGCCGGACGAACCGACGCCGGTGCGGTAACGGTACCGTTCTGCGAGGTGATAACGAAACCGTTGCCGCGCGCCTCGCCTCTCACCTCGGCAGGGCCGTTACCCTTGTCGGTCACGCCGTGAAACGAGACGAGGCGATTGCCCTGCCAGCGCTCGGTGCGCTCGGCGTCCTCGCGGTGAATCCGCACGCCCAGCATGCTCACCTCGAAATGCGCCCGGGTCTGGACGGTTATCCCGTCCCGGCTCGGCTCGATCGTGTTGCTGTAGGTGCCGATGTCGCCGAATACCGAGTGCGACACCCGGTAGATGAATTCCGCCGGCGTCTCCGCGACGGCGCAGGATATGCAAGGGCTCCAGGCCCAGTCGGGACCGCGGCTGGATTTTCCGGCCGGCCTCGCGACCGACGGCCGCGCCGTCTACGTTTCGAACAGCCGCAACAATACGGTCGAGGCGATCGACCTGGCCGGGCGCTCGCTTCGAATCGTGGCAGGCAAGCTTTTCCAGGACGGCAGCAACGACGGCGTCGGCGACTCGGCCCGCTTCAACAGCCCTGACGGGATGACGATGGCGGGCCAGAATCTCTATCTTTGCGACACCAACAATTCCGACATCCGCCAGATCACCGTCAGCGGTTCGGTCACCAC
>Ga0209446_1000160_pt1 | contig 16409 bp, 12 predicted proteins | sample BogFormECP04_OM2_FD_188242 | JGI IMG/M metagenome (GOLD analysis project Ga0209446, IMG submission 188242) | Bog forest soil microbial communities from Calvert Island, British Columbia, Canada - ECP04_OM2 (SPAdes) (version 2) | ecosystem: Environmental > Aquatic > Freshwater > Wetlands > Bog ... | reverse complement strand
GCGCCTGATACTTGCCGTGGATTACCCCGGTGTCCTCCATGTCCCAACGCTGGCAGAATCACCATGATTGTTCAAGTTATTTCTGCTAGATTCCTTAGGTGCCCGACGGCTTCGCCCCTTCGCGTCTGCCTTCCGTCCCGAGGTCAAATCGATGCAGCCGCCTGAACGAGCGTTCCAATTCGAGGGGTTCACCCTCGATCTGAGACGCGGCTACTTGCGCGGCGCGGACGGCGAGATCGAGCTGCGACCGAAAAGCTTCGAAGTGCTGCGCTATTTGGTCGAGAACGCCGGCCGACTGGTCTCCAAGGACGAGATCATGAAGGCGGTCTGGCCGAACGTCATCGTGACCGACGAATCGCTCGCGCGATGCGTCAGCGACGTGCGTTTTGCCCTTGGCGACCGCCGGCAACGGATCATCAGGACCGTGCCGCGCCGCGGCTACCTGCTGACCGTTCCGGCCGCCGAGGCAGAGGCGAATGTGGCGGCGCCGCCCCGTGCCGAGTCCGGCATTTCAGCGGCAAGTCGCAACGGATCGGACACGGCTGTCGTCGAACCGCACCCCCCCGAGCGTCGACAGCTGACGGTGATGGCGTGCGAATTCGTTGGGCTTGCGGCGCTGTCGAGGCGCCTCGATCCCGAAGACTTGCAGGCGGCGATAACCACCTGTCGGCAAAGCTGGGCAGAGATCATCGCCCGGCATCAGGGGTATATAGCCAGGTACCTGGAAGATGGCCTCCTCGCCTATTTCGGGTATCCGTATGCCAGCGAGCATGACGCCGAGCACGCGGCGCGCGCCGGACTGGCGCTTCTCCGATCCGCGGAGCAACTGTCGGCCCCGTGGCGCGCCCCGCTGCAGCCGCGTATCGGATTGGCCAGCGGCGTCGTGGTAATCGCCGAGGAATCCGTCCCCGGAGGTGCCAGGGAGTCGGCCGCGGTCGGCGAGACGCCGCATCTGGCGAAGTTCCTTCAGATGGCGGCACCGTCGCGCAGCCTCGTCATCGATCAAAGCACGCGGCGGCTGGTCGGCGGTCTCTTCGAATGCCGCGATCTCGGCCCGATCGTAGTCGACGGCTATCCCGAGGGGGTACCGGCCTGGCGCGTGCTGGAGGCAAGCCTCGCCGACAACCGTTCCGAGGCGCGCCGCCGCATCGGTGACGCATCGAACGAGCAGATCCGACTCCCGCTCGACTCCGGAGCAGACAATCCGCCGCCGAAGCCGGCCACCGAGAACGGCCTCAGCCCCTTTGTCGGCCGCGTCAGGGAACTGGAGGTATTGGAGGGCTGCATCGCAGAAGGGGCCGCCCAAATTCGCGTGATCGACATCGTCGGCGAGCCGGGCATAGGCAAGTCGCGCCTGCTGTACGAATTTCGCCGGCGTCTGAACGGATCGAGGGCTCGCGTCTGGGCGGGCAACTGCTGGCCGGGCGACGAGCAGATGCCGTTCCGGCCGTTCATCGAGGTGGTGCGCCGCACCTTTCGTCTGCGGCCCGCCGATCCCGAAGCCGAGATCACCCGAAAGCTCGAGGCTGGCCTGGCGCTGGTGGGGCTCGCCACGGCAAAGAACCTCGGACTGCTTCTGAACCTGCTCGGCCTCAGGCCTCCGGCGCATTCGCTGCGCGGGCTCGATGACGTGCTCGTCGGTCTACGGACGCGCGACCTCCTCTTGCGGCTCGTGCGAGAAGGCTGCCGTGACGCGCCGGTCGTCATCGTGCTCGAAGACCTGCACTGGATCGACAACGCGTCGCAGGATCTTCTGGCCCGGCTGATCAGAACGGCGGATGCAGGCGCTATCGCGATCGTTCACACCCGCCGGCCCGAATATTTGCCGCCCTGGGCCAGTGGGCAGAACACGACGACGCTGGCGCTCCAGCCGTTGGCCGCCGTCGAAACCTCGCAGATCGTTCGGGCGCGGTTGGGCGTGCCCGAACTGACCGGCGCACTCGCGCGCATGATCACCGATCGCGCGGAAGGGAACCCGCTATTCGCCGAAGAAATCGCAAATTACCTGATCGAGGGAGGCATGGTGCGCCGGCGCGCCATGAGCCTCGAATATGATGCCGCGACAGTCGCGGCCGCGGTGCCGGCAAGCGTGCAGTCATTGCTGACGGCACGTGTCGACCGATTGACGCCGGCCGACCGCGCGCTGTTGCAGGCCGCTGCGGTGATCGGCCGCCGCTTTGCGCCCGATTTGCTGGCCGCGGTGATCGGCGGCGAAAGCGTCGAATCCCGCTTGATCGCTATGCAAAGCCTCGATCTCGTTCGACTCGACGGGGCTGCCCATGAATTCGTCTTCAAGCACGCCCTTGTCCGAGACGCGCTTTACGCAAGCTTGTTGAGCGGGCCGCGTCAGGCGCTGCATCTGGAGATCGCCGGCGAGATCGAGCGCCGCAACGCGGGCCGGCTTGGTGAAGTCGCAGAAACCCTGGCTCACCACTATTTGCGCGCCGATCACCAGGAAAAAGCCATCGAATACCTGACGCTGGTCGGCAGAAAAGCCATCGGCATCTATTCGCTCGACGAAGGCGAGCATTCGCTGAGGACCGCGCTCACTCTCGCGCGCGCCAACGACAGCGAGCGGATGGATGAGCAGACCGCGACGATCATGGTCGACCTCGCGGTGGTTCACTACATGCAATACCGATCCGCAGAGACGATCGCCTTGATCGAGCCGGAACTCGACAAAATCGAGGCGCTTGGCGACACCGTACAAGCGGCGATCCTGCTCGACATTTACGGCGTTGCCCTGTTCACGAGCTGGCGCTTTCGCGAGGCGAAGCAGATGGCGCATAGGTCGCTAGCGATCGCCGAGCCGCTCGGCGATCGACGCTCGCAAGCCCACGCCAGAGCGGGCGTGATCATGATGTCGGTGTACGTCGACCCGACGCCGCTGGCGGATTTCGAAGGGTTTGCCGAGCGGGCTTACGCGGAAGCCGAGGAGGGGGAGGACACCTACACGGTTGTGCGGATGACGCTGGTCGGCGCCAACAATTAAATGTATCGCGGCTTGGTGCGCGAGGGACGACAATATGCATACCGGCTGATGAAGTTTGGTCGCGACCGCCAGGACCGACGAGCCCAGGGAACGGCGCTATGGCTGCTCGGCTGGTTCGACATCCTCGCGGAAGACTTCACCGCAGCCCTCGACCATGGCAAGGAATGTATAGCGACGGCCCTTGCGCCTTACGACCAGCAATGGGGTCGGCACGTTGTCGGGGTATCGCAACTGCTTCTCGGACGCGTCGCAGAAGGTATCGAGACGATGGAGGAGCACCGGCAGCATGCGCTGGCGAACGGGTGGCACTACGCCGCACTCGCCGCGGAGGCTCCACTCGGCGTTTCGCTGCTGTTGAGCGGCCATCTGCGCAAGGGCGTGCGCGCTTTGGAGTCGTTAGTTGCTCGTTGCGAGTCTGAGTACGACTATCGGGCTATGCCGATTGGACACGAATTTTCATTGCGGAATTCTACATTGCCCTGGCGACGGGAGCTAGGAAGCCGCCACTGCGGGCCGTCGTGAAGAACCTTTTGTTCCTGGCGATTGCAAAATCGACCGCAGCAAAGAAGGCCGAAGCTCTGCTGCGGGTTGCGATTCAGAACCCGCAATTCAGCGAGCAAGGGGTTTTCCGAGCCCGGATCGACTTCAACCTCGGACTGCTTCAACAGGCAATGGGACGATCGGATCTTGCGCGCGCTCATTTGGCTCTTGCACGCGAAATAGCCATTTCGCAGGAGACGCCGGCGATCGTTGCAAAGATCGACGCCGCAATGGCTTCATTGTCCTAATCGCCTCCGCAAAAGCGGGTTGCCGCGTACTCTGGTATACCATATACCTCGGGTATGCCCGCAGTCGGCCCGCGCCCCAACCCTACCCTCGACGTGCCGCGGCTGGACACCAGCACCAGCTTCCGCAAGGAAGCCTATGCCGCGCTGAAGCGGGCGATCACCGCGATGGACATCTACGGCCACGCGCAGGAGATCCGGCTCGACGAGCGGCGGCTCTCGGAGGGGCTCGGAGTCAGCCGCACCCCGATCCGCGAGGCGATGACCCTGCTCGAGCAGGAAGGCTTTGTGCGGACTCGCCCGCGCCGCGGCATCTTTGTCGTGCGCAAGACCAAGCGCGAGATCGTCGAGATGATCACGGTCATGGCGGCGCTCGAAAGCATGGCGGCGCGGCTCGCCGCCGAGCGCGCCTCGACCGCAGATATCGCTGGGCTGCGCTGCCTCATGGCTGAGTTCAGCGCCGGAAACGACGGCGAGCGGCTCGCCGAGTACTCGGATGCCAACATCGCCTTTCATCAGGCGATCATCCGGATGAGCGGCTGCGCCCTGCTCGTCGAAATGACGGAAAACCTGTTCATCCACATGCGCGCGATCCGCAAGATCACGATCCACCAAGACAACCGCGCGGCCCGCTCGATCGTCGACCATATGCGCATCATCGAGGCGCTCGAACACCGCGACCCTGAACTCGTCGAGCGGCTGGCGCGCGAGCATACGCTGGGGCTCGCCGCACACGTCGAGCAGCACGGCGATTTTCTCGACGCGATACGCGACGGCGACTCGGCATCCGAGAAAACCGTCGCCCCCGCAAAGGCGGGGGCCCAGGGGCGAGCCACGGAGCGGTGGCCCCTGGGTTCCCGCTTTCGCGGGAATGACAAATTAAGGCGAGGCGAACAATGAGCAAGGCATTGGAAGGTGTCCGGATCCTCGACATGAGCCATGTCCAGGCAGGACCGACCGGGACGCAGCTGTTGGCGTGGATGGGTGCGGACGTGATCAAGCTCGAGATGCCCGGCCGCGGCGACATCACCCGCGGCCAGCTGCAGGACGTCAAGGGCGCCGACAGCCTCTATTTCACGATGCTGAACTCGAACAAGCGCAGCATCACGGTCAATCTAAAATCCCCTAAGGGCAAGGCGGTGATCGAGGCGCTGGTTCGGCGCAGCGACGTGGTCATCGAAAATTTCGGCCCTGGTGTCCTCGATCGTCAGGGCTTCACCTGGGAGCGCTTCCAGGAATTGAACCCGCGGATCATCTATGCCTCGATCAAAGGGTTCGGTCCGGGGCCGTACCAGGACTGCAAGGCCTATGAGAATGTTGCCCAATGTATGGGCGGGGCGGCGAGCACGACCGGCTGGGAGGACGGCCCGCCGACCGTGACCGGCGCGCAGATCGGCGACAGCGGCACCGGGGTCCACACGATCGCCGGCATCCTCGCCGCACTCTACCAGCGCGAGCGTACCGGCCGAGGACAACGGGTCGAGGTCGCGATGACCGACGCGGTGCTCAATTTGTGTCGGGTCAAGATGCGCGACCAGCAGCGCTTGGCGCGCGGACCGCTGACCGAGTACCCGAACAAGGAATTCGGCGACGCGGTGCCGCGCGCCGGCAACGCCTCCGGTGGCGGACAACCTGGCGCGGCCTTGCGCTGCGCTCCCGGGGGGCCCAACGACTACGTCTATGTGATCATCCAGCCGCCCTGCTGGGAGCCACTGATGAAGCTCTGCGGCCGCGAGGAATTGATCACCGATTCCGGCTTCGCGACGCCGCAAGCGCGACTGCTCAAGATCCCCGAATGCTTTTCGATCATCGAGAAGTGGACGATGACCAAGACCAAATTCGAGGTCATGGCTGCGTTGAACGAGGTCGACGTGCCGTGCGGCCCGATCCTGTCGATGAAGGACATCTACGAGGATAAGTCACTCTATGAGCGCGGCTACTTGGTCGAGCTCGATCACCCGACGCGCGGCCGCTACGTCCAGGTCGGGTCGCCGATCAACCTCTCCGACTCGCCGGTCGAGGTAAAGCGCTCGCCATTGCTCGGCGAACACACCGACGAGATCCTCGGCTGGCTCGGCTACGGCAAGGACGAGATCGCGGCGCTGCACACGGAGGGCGCGGTGTAAGCTGCCGATGCCGCCGTCCCCGAAGCACGACCGCCGCATCCATCCCGGTTCGGGCCGCCGGCGCGGACCCAATCAGCCGAAGGGACGGCAGGTCGATCCGGCGGCTCTCGCCGAGGTGCAGACGCTGCTCGGGCAGCGCGAGCGGCGGCGCGATCTGCTGATCGAGCACCTCCATCTGCTGCAGGACCATCTCGGCTGCCTGCATGCGCGCCATCTGGCGGCGCTGGCCGAGGAGATGCGGCTCGCCCTCGTCGAAGTCTACGAGGTCGCGTCGTTCTACGCCCATTTCGACATCGTCATGGATGACGAGGCACCACCGCCGCCGCTGACCGTCCGCGTGTGCGACAGCCTCAGCTGCGAACTGGCCGGCGCGACGCGATTGCTCGACGAACTGCGCCGCCAGCTTGGCGACGGCGTCCGCGTCGTGCGTGCGCCTTGCATGGGAGGGTGTCATCGCGCGCCGGTCGTGGCGATCGGGCACGCCCTGCATGAAAACGCCACGGTCGACAATGTCGCTGCTGCTGTCGCGGCCAGCGAGACCCACCCGTCGGTCCCGGAATTTGTCGGCCTCCACGCCTACCGCACGGCGGGCGGCTATCACCTGCTCGGCGCCTGTCTCGTCGGGGAACGCAGCCGCGAAGAATTGATCGGGATCCTCGAACATTCGGGCCTGCGAGGGCTCGGCGGCGCAGGGTTTCCGACCGGGCGCAAGTGGCGCCTCGTGCGCCAAGAGTCGGCGCCCCGGCTGATGGCGGTCAATGGCGATGAGGGCGAGCCCGGCACCTTCAAGGACCGCCATTTCCTTGAAACCGACCCGCACCGCTTTCTCGAAGGCATGTTGATCGCAGCCTGGGTGGTTGAGGCGGCCGAAATCTACATCTACCTGCGCGATGAATACCCCCAATGCCAAGCGATCCTCGAAAGCGAGATTGCTGCGGTCGAGGCGACGGGCTTGGCGCCGCATACGCGGATCCACCTTCGCCGCGGTGCCGGCGCCTATATCTGCGGCGAAGAATCGGCGATGCTCGAAAGCATCGAAGGCAAGCGGGGGCTACCACGACAGCGGCCGCCCTTTCCTGCCCAGGTCGGGCTCTTCGGCCGGCCGACCCTGTGCAACAATATCGAAACCCTCTACTGGGTCCGCGACATCGTCGAGAAGGGCGCCGAGTGGTTTGCCAGCCACGGCCGCAACGGACGCAAGGGCCTGCGGACCTTCTCGGTCTCTGGGAGGGTGCGCGATCCGGGAGTAAAGCTCGCCCCCGCCGGCATCACCGCACGCCAGCTGATCGACGAGTTCTGCGGCGGCATGGCCGAGGGACATGTCTTCAAGGGCTACCTGCCGGGCGGTGCGTCGGGCGGCATATTGCCGGCGGCGATGGCCGACATCCCGCTTGATTTCGGCACGCTCGAACCCGAGGGATGCTTTACCGGCTCGGGTGCGGTGGTGATCCTCTCCGACAAGGACGATATGAAAGCCGTAGCGCTGAATCTGTTGCGGTTCTTCGAAGACGAAAGCTGCGGCCAGTGCACCCCATGCCGCGCCGGCACCGAGAAGGCGGTCAAGCTAATGACAATGCCGCATTGGGATGAGCCTCTGCTGCAGGAGCTGACCCAGGTCATGAGCGACGCATCGATTTGCGGCCTGGGGCAAGCGGCGATGAACCCGGTCAAGCAGGTGCTGAAGCATTTTCGTGAGGACCTGACGTGAGGACGTGATGTGATTTACCTATCCGCGCAAAAAACCCTGATCGCCATCCCGGCCCACGGGTCCGGCCTGCGGCCGGCCCGAGGACAGGCTCCGGCCGGGATCCATCGGGCCGCTTCTGAGTCGATTGAAAAATGGGTCCCGGCCTTCGCCGGGACGACGTTCTCGCCGGGGATTTCCCGATGACCGAACCGATCTCCTTCTTCCTTGACGGCACCGAAGTCTCGGCCGAACCGGGTGAGACGATTTGGCAGGTTGCCGACCGGCGGGGCATCGAGATCCCACACCTCTGCTGGCTGCCGAAGCCCGGTTATCGCGCCGACGGCAACTGCCGGGCCTGCATGGTCGAGATCGAGGGCGAGCGGGTGCTCGCCGCGTCGTGCGTGCGCAGGTCGACGGCCGGCATGAAGGTCCAGACTGCGAGCGAGCGCGCCAAATTTTCGCGCAAGATGGTGTTCGAGCTGTTGATCGGCGACCAGCCAGACCGCGCCGTGGCACATGACCCGGACTCGCGGTTGTGGCAGTGGGCCGACAAGCTGGAGGTGAGCGACAGCCGTTTTCCGCAGCATGCGCCAACGGCGCCCGACCGCAGCCATCCGGCGATGGCGGTTCAGCTCGACGCGTGCATCCAGTGCAATCTATGCGTTCGCGCCTGCCGGGAGGTCCAGGTCAACGACGTGATCGGGATGGCCGCGCGCGGCTATCACGAAAAGATCGTCTTCGACTTCGACGATCCGATGGGCAACAGCACCTGCGTCGCTTGCGGCGAATGCGTGCAGGCCTGCCCGACCGGTGCTTTGATGCCGGCCACCCTGGTCGATGCGAACGGCGTCTACACGAACGCTCCCGACCGCGAAGTCGACAGTGTCTGCCCCTATTGCGGGGTCGGCTGCCAGCTCACTTACAAGATCCGCGACGACCGGATCGTTTCGGTCGAAGGCAAAGATGGACCGGCGAACCACAACCGGCTCTGCGTCAAGGGCCGCTTCGGATTCGACTATGCGCACCACCCCGACCGTCTGACCGAGCCGCTGATCCGCAGGGAGGGTGTCTCCAAGCACGACACCGATATCGACCCGGCCAACCCCTACACGCATTTCCGCAAGGCGAGCTGGGACGAGGCGCTTGACCGCGCCGCCGGAAGTCTCGCACGCATCCGCGACCGCGACGGCCGCCGCGCGCTCGCCGGGTTCGGCTCAGCCAAGGGCTCGAACGAAGAGGCGTATTTGTTCCAGAAGCTCGTGCGCACCGGGTTTGGCAGCAATAACGTCGACCACTGCACGCGGTTGTGCCACGCCTCCTCGGTCGCGGCTTTGATGGAGGGGATCGGCTCGGGAGCGGTGACCGCCCCCTTCACGGCAGCGCTCGATTCCGACGTCATCATCGTTATCGGCGCCCGGCCGACCGAAAATCATCCGGTCGCCGCGACCTTCTTCAAGCAGGCGGCAAAGCGCGGCGCCAAGGTTTTCGTGATGGACCCGCGCGGCCACACCCTCGTGCGCCACGCCACCGCGACCTTGCGCTTCAATCCCGGGCGCGACGTGGCGATGCTGAACGCGCTCTTGCACACGATCATCGAGGAGGGACTGACAGACCGCCAATACGTCCAGGCGCACACCGAAGACTACGAGAAATTGCGCGAGCACATCCGCGACTATTCGCCGGAGAAAATGGCGCCGATCTGCGGCATCGATGCCACGACCCTTCGTTACGTCGCCCGCGCCTATGCCCGCGCCGAGCGGGCGATCATCTTTTGGGGTATGGGCATCTCGCAGCACACACACGGCACCGACAACGCGCGCTGTCTGATCGCGCTGGCGATGATCACCGGTCAGGTCGGCCGACCTGGCACCGGATTGCATCCGTTGCGCGGCCAAAACAATGTGCAGGGCGCCTCTGATGCCGGGCTGATCCCGATGCTCTACCCCGACTACCAATCGGTCGAGAACCCCGATATCCGCGCGAAATTCGAGAACCTCTGGCAGACGCCGCTCGACGACAAGCGTGGGCTGACGGTCGTCGAGATCATGGACGCGGTGCACCGCGACGAGATCAAGGGCATGTACATCATGGGCGAAAACCCGGCGATGTCCGACCCCGATGTCCAGCACGCCCGCGAGGCACTTGCCCATCTCGAACATCTCGTGGTGCAGGACATCTTCCTGACCGAGACTGCAAAATACGCCGATGTCGTGTTGCCGGCCTCAGCCTGGCCGGAGAAGGACGGCACGGTCTCCAACACCAACCGCCAGGTGCAGATGGGCCGGGCCGCTCTGCCATTGCCCGGCAATGCGCGGCTCGATTGGTGGATCATTCAAGAGATCGCGCGTCGCATCGGGCTCGACTGGTCCTACACCCACCCGCGCGAGGTATTTGCCGAGATGAAATTGGCGATGCCGTCGCTCGACAACATCACCTGGGAGCGGCTCGAACGCGAGAGCTCGGTGACCTATCCGTGCGACGCCCCGGACCAGCCCGGCAACGAGATCGTCTTTGGCGACGGATTCCCAACCCCGAGCGGCCGCGCCAAGCTGGTGCCGGCGGCGATCATCCCGCCGGCCGAGGAGCCGGACGAGGAATATCCCATGGTATTGACCACCGGCCGCCAGCTCGAGCACTGGCACACGGGCGCAATGACCCGGCGGGCGAGCGTGCTCGACGAGATCGAGCCCGAGGCGGTCGCCAGCCTCTCGCCACTGGAACTGCGGCGGCTCGGCATCGCCGCCGGCGAGCCGGTACGCGTCACCACCCGCCGCGGCGTGATCGAATTGAAGGCGCGCGCCGACAGCAATGTCGCGCCGGGCCAGGTGTTCATCCCGTTCTGCTACGCCGAAGCCGCCGCCAATGTGCTGACCAACCCGCAGCTCGACCCGTTCGGCAAGATCCCCGAATACAAATTCTGCGCCGCCCGCGTCGAGCCGGCGGCAATGCAAGCGGCGGCCGAATAGGCGGTTGCGCCGCCCAGACAAAGATCCGCCGTTGCCGGAGGATCCGCCGGCGAGCTTGCTTACTCCATGCTGATGCTGGTGAAGTCCTGGGCCCAGCTCTGCGCTGGATGGAAGCCCTTGACCTTGGGAGACATGGCGCGCGGGTTGAGGTCATGTACGATCCATACCCACGGCGCCTCGTCGACGACCAGCGCGTGCGTCTCGGCGAGTATCCTGTCGCGTACCGCCGGATCGAAAGTTTCCTGCGCCTGCAGCAGCAAGGCATCAAGCTGCGGCGTGGACCAGTGACCCCAGTTCTGGTTGGTCGGCGAGTAGCTGCTGCTGTGCCAGTAGCGGAACATCGAAGACGGGTCGGTATAGCTGAGGCTGATGTTTAGCGCGTCAACGCCTTTCGATCCTGGAGCGTCCGGAGCGCTGCGATAGCCGAGTAGCATCGCACCCCACTCGACGACCTCGAAATCAAGATCGAACCCGCCCACCTTCATGCTCTGCTGCAGAAACTCATTCATCGGCAGCGGCATCATCTGTCCGGAACCGGAGGTCGAGATCATAATCTTGGCCTTGACCGACCCGGTATACCCGGCTTCCTTCAGCAGCGCTTTCGCCTTCTCCGGATCGTAAGTGTAGCGGTTCTTTGGCTCGCCAAAGACCGGATGCTCGGCCGGATAGAGGCCGGGGGCTGGGGTAGCGGTGCCGTTCAACAGCTTGACGAGCCCCTCGCGATCGACGGCGTAATTCGCCGCCTGCCGCACAAGCTTGTCACGAAATGGCGACTGCCCGGTCACGTTGAGGACATAGGGCCATGTATGCGGATAGGGCCATAGGCTGATCTGAAAGCCTGCCGCCTTCAAGCTGTCAATCGCATCGGAGGGTGGGACTTCGATCCAGTCGACCTGACCCGCACGCAGTGCCGAGACACGCGTATTCGCCTCGGGCATCGGCATCACGACCATCCGATCGAGCTTCGGGATCCGAGCCGGATCCCAATAATCGGGATTGCGTGACATCTCGACGCTGACCCGCGGCGTGACCTTGGTGATCTTGAACGGGCCGGTCCCGGCCGGCGCCTTGGCAAACTCGGTCCAGTTGCGTCCGGCCTTCTCCCAGGCCGTCGGGCTGACGATCAAAATGCGGGTGACCAAATAGGGGAAATGACTGAACGGCACGTTCGTAGAGATCGCGACCGTGTAATCGTCAATCTTTTCCCAGCGCTGCACCATGCTGACAACGGCGCGTACGATCGGCGATGACGTCGGGTCGAATTGGGGCGACTTGTCGTCGTAGATCCGTCCCAAGGTAAAGATGACCGCGTCGGCGCTGAAATCACTGCCGTCGTGAAATTTGACGCCGCGGCGCAGATGAAAGATCCAGCGCGTATGGTCGGCCTCGTCGATCTCCCAGCTCGTTGCGAGCCCGGGTGTCACGTCGGCGGTCTGGTCGGTGTGCTTGAAGTCCCAGTTGACCAATGCGTCGAAGGCGGGATAGCCGAGGAAGCGGAAGCCTTCGCCGCCATTGTTCGGGATGCCGCCGGTAGTCGGCGGGTCGGATGCGGTCATGCCGACCCGCATCACTTTGTCTGCCGATGCCCCGCCGAACGGCACAATGCTCAGAAAAGCGACAACCGCCAGCCACCCTACCATAGGACGGCAGCGAGACTTGGTTTTCTCGGACACGGCGATCCCTCCAGTTGTTCATTCGCACACCGCAAGATCGGTGCCAGCGATCAACCGCGGCGCTCAGGCAAAAACCTTCAGCCGCTCCTCGACCCGGTGGCACCGAGCGATGTGCCCGTCGCCGCACGCGACGGGCCGCGGATCGGCCGTACCGCAGACATCGAGCGCATAGGCGCAACGTGGAGCGAAGCTGCAGCCCTGGGGCAGTGCCGCAAGGTTCGGCGGCGATCCCGGGATCGTCATGAGCCGCGCGCCTGGCTCGGCGCCGTGCAGATTCGCCGCGAGCAGGCCTTCGGTATAGGGGTGTGCGCGCCGCTTGAGTACATCGCGCGCAGTACCGGTCTCGACGAAGCGGCCAGCATACATGACCGCGAGGCGATCGCTGACCTCGACGGCGGCGCCGACATCGTGCGTGACAAAGATCACCGCCATGCCCAGCTCGCGCTGCAGTTCGCGCAAGAGCAGCAGGATCTGGATCTGGACCGTCACATCGAGCGCGGTCGTTGGTTCGTCGGCGAGCAGCACGCTCGGGTTGCACGACAGCGCGAGTGCGATCATCGCGCGCTGGCGCATACCCCCGGACATCTCGTGCGGATAGGAGTCGAGGCGGCGGCGGGCGGACGGGATCTGCACCCGCTCCAACAGCTCGAGCGCCCGTTGCCGAGCTTGGCGGCGGCTAACGGCTTCATGGCGCAGGATCGTCTCGGCGATCTGCTCGCCGATCGTGAAGACCGGATCGAGTGCGGTCGCCGGTTCCTGAAAGATCATCGCCACGCGACTGCCGCGCAGCTGCTCGAGCCGCGCTCTCGGCGCCTCCGTGATGTCCTCGCCGTTGATCGTGACGCGGCCGTCGATCTCGCAATTCGCCGGCAGCAGCCGCATCAGGGCGCGCAAGGTCACGCTTTTACCCGAACCCGACTCGCCGAGAATGCCCAGCACTTCGCCGCGGGCGAGGCGGAAGCTGACCCCGTTGACCGCGTGGATCGTGCGCTCGCGCTGGCAAAACCGGACGGCAAAATCAGCGACCTCGACCGCAGGCCGCTCAGTCATCCGCCTGGCTCATCGTGTCGGCGCGGCTGTGGCCGGAGCCGGGGACCATCATGTGACAGGCGACCTCGTGGTCGCTGCCGATCGCTTCAAGGTTTGGCGCCACCCGCGCGCAGACCGCCTCCGCAAACGCGCAGCGGGTGCGGAAGCGGCAGCCTGAAGGCGGGTTGATCGGGTTGGGTGGGTCGCCACTTAGCGGCGAAGCCTCGGTGCGGCGGTCCGGATCCATGCTGGGCATCGCTCGCAGCAGAGCCTGCGTGTAGGGATGGCTCGGCCGGCGAAAGATAGCCCCCACCTCGCCGGCCTCGACAATGCGGCCGAGATACATGACGACGACACGGTTGCTGACATGCCGCACGACGTTGAGATCGTGCGAGATGAAGAGGTAGGTCAGGTTGAGCTCGCGCCGCAGAGGGCAAGCAGGTTCAAGATCTGCGCCTCGACCGATTTGTCGAGCGCCGAGACCGCCTCGTCGAGGATCAGGAGCCGCGGCTCGAGCGCCAGCGCGCGGGCGATGTTGACCCGCTGCCGCTGCCCGCCAGACAGCTCGTGCGGGTAACGGCGGGCGAACAAGACCGGACCCAGCCCGACTTGGTCGAGCAAGCGCTCGGCCCGCTCGCGCGCCGCCTGCCGCGCCAGGCCTTTGGCAGTGCGCGGACCAAAGGCGATGATGTCGCCGACCGTGGCGCGCGGGTTCAACGATGAGTAGCTGTCCTGGAACACCATCTGCATCTGCAGCCGCAGCTCGCGCACGCTGATCCCATGCGGATCGCCGACGCCGTCACCGTCGAAGACGATCTCGCCGGCGTCGGGCTCTATCAGGTGCAAGAGCAGCCGCGCGGTCGTCGATTTGCCGCAGCCGGACTCGCCGACGACGCCGAGCGTGGTGCCCTTCATCAGGCTGAAAGAGACGCCGTCGACGGCCTGTACCATCTCACGGCGGCCGCCAAATAAGCGGCCCTTTGCCGGGAAATGCTTTTTCAAGCCGCGTACCAGCAGCAGCGGCTGCGACGGCCCACCACGATCGCGCCGGTCGGTCGGCCGATCGGGCTCGCTCATGACGGCAGCTTGATGTCCATCGCGCTGCGCAGTCCGTCGCTCAAGAGGTTGAAGCACAGTGAGGTAATCAGGATCGCCACCCCCGGCAGTGCGGCTACCACCGGATTGACAAAGATCGCCTGGCGCAGCGCGTTCAGCATCAGTCCCCACTCCGGATTGGGCGGGGTCACGCCGAGCCCGAGAAAGGAGAGGCCGGCGGAGATAATGATGCTGATGCTGACAAGGCTCGTCGCGTAGACCAGCATGCCGCCGAGCACATTGGGCAGGATCTGCTGGCGGATGATTGCCGGCAATGGCGCGGCACTCGCCCGCGCCGCCTCGACGAAGTCGCGGCTCTTGACCTGGGTCGCAAGGCTCTCGGTGACCCGCACGATCGGCGCGATGAAGACGATCGTCAGCGAGAGGATCGTGTTGCCGATGCCCGCGCCGATGACGCCGCAGATCGCAATTGCGAGCAGCACCGACGGGAAGGCGTAGAATACATCGACAACGCGCATCACCAGCATGTTGATGACACGGCTGCCGATGCCGGCAACAAGGCCCAACGTGCCGCCCATCAGGGTCGCCAGTAGCACCGGGGTGATGCCGCATATCAGCGACAGCCGGCCGCCATAGACGAGACGGGACCAGATATCCCGCCCGGTCTCGTCGGTGCCGAGCAGGTGACCCGGCGTCCCCACCGGTTTGAGGCGCCCCAGCACGCTGCCCTGCAGCGGGTCGTGGGTCGCCGCCCATGGCGCGAAAATAGCGAGCGCGATGATCAGCAATAGCACGATCGCCACGCCGATCGTCACCCTGTCGCGCCGCAGGCGATCGGCGACCGTAGTCCAATAGCTGCGCGGCTCGGCGCCTTGCGGCTCGTCGAGCGCCAATAAGGGCTGTGCGGCGGCGATCTCGACCATGGCGGTTATCGCCGCATGCGCGGGTCGATCAGCGCCTGAACCACATCGACCATCAGGTTGATCAGCACGAAGAAGGAGGCGAGCACGACGACGGTGCCCTGCAGCACCGGGATGTCCCGGCGGAAGATCGCCAGGTTCATGAACTGGCCGGAGCCGGGCCAGTTGAACACGGTCTCGACGAGGATCGAGCCGCCGACCAGATAGCCGAGCTGCAGGCCCATGACCGCGAGCGCCGGCGGAGCCGCGTTCTTCAACACGTGAAAGACGATTCGGCCCCGGCGCAGCCCTTTGGCCTCGAGCGCCGTCGGGAATTCCTGGCTGATGACTTCGAGCACCGTCGAGCGCACCAGCCGGCCGATGACGCCCATCGGGATCATCGACAGGGTCACCACCGGCAGAACCAGACAGCGAAGCTCCTCCCAGCTCGTCGGCAATCCGCCGGTCCCACCCATGCCGGCCGCGGGGAGCACGGGCCAAATGACTGCGAACACGACGACGAGCGCAATGCCGAGCCAGTAATGCGGCATGCTGAGTCCGAGGATAGCGATGACCGAGAAAACCTTGTCCAACGCCTTTCCGTGGTTAAAGGCGGCGAGCGTGCCGAGCGTGGTGCCGAGCGAAAACCCGAGCAATGCCGCCGGTACCGCCAGGACAAGTGTGTTGCCGAGCGCATTTAGGAGCTCGCCGGTGACCTGCAGCCCGGTAAACACCGAGGTGCCGAGATTGCCGCTCAGCACCCGGCCGAGCCAGGCGAGGTACTGTACATAGAGCGGTTTATCGAAGCCGAACTCGACCTTGAGCCGTTCGACGACCTCCTTTGGCGCCTCGGGAGGCAACAGAATATCGAGCGGGTTGCCGGGAATCAGATGGATCAGGCCGAAGGCGACAATCGAGACACCGAACAAGATTAGGACGGTGTGCAGCAGGCGCAGCAGGATGAAGCGGGCCATGGCGATCATGCCCGAGCAAGCGGTATGCCAACCCCGACAAGGGTCGAACGGTCACTCCACCGTGACCCGCGTGAAGTCCTGGTACCAGCTCTGCGCCGGTTGGAAGCCTTTGACCTTGGGCGACATCGCCCGCGGGTTCAGATCGTGCACGATGAAGGCCCACGCCGCTTCGTCGACGACGATGGCATGAGCCTGAGCCAGCAGCTCGATCTGCTGCTCGGA
>Ga0209446_1000159_pt1 | contig 16417 bp, 13 predicted proteins | sample BogFormECP04_OM2_FD_188242 | JGI IMG/M metagenome (GOLD analysis project Ga0209446, IMG submission 188242) | Bog forest soil microbial communities from Calvert Island, British Columbia, Canada - ECP04_OM2 (SPAdes) (version 2) | ecosystem: Environmental > Aquatic > Freshwater > Wetlands > Bog ... | reverse complement strand
CGCATCCGCACCGACGAAAGTGGCTTGCAGCTTCGTTTCGGGAGGAACGATATTGGGAAATTGTGAGATGGGTAGCCTGAGAATCGTGATGGCACCGACGATGACCGTCAGGATAGCAATCACCATGGCGACGATCGGGCGATTGATGAAAAACTTGGACATTTTTCAGTTACCGCCGGATGCAGACGTGAACGGCGTTGGCGTAACGGTGCTGCCATCCTTCACTTTTTGAGCACCTTCCGCGACGACCCGGTCGCCGGCCATCACGCCGCTTGTAATCACCCACATGGTATCGACGCGCTCGGCGGTTTGAACCGCGCGCATGGTGACTCTGTTATCCGCCCCCACCACGGCGACTTGAGCCGATCCTTGCAGTTCTGAGACGGCACGCTGCGGGACGAGCAAAGCGCCCCTTAGGATCTGCGTTACGGCACGTATTTTGGCGTATTGCCCCGGGCGCAGAATGTTGCCGGGGTTCGCAAATGCCCCGGCAATTCTGATCGTTCCGGTCTGTTGATCCACTTGCCGATCGGCGAAAAGAATGCTGCCGCTGCGGGCGTACGTGCTGCCGTTCGAGAGTATCAACTGCAGCGGGATCGGTGCGGCGCTCGACAGCAGATTCACAGTGTCGGGGTTAATCTTGTCGGCAATCCGCAGGTAGTCTTCTGCGCTGATTGGAAAGTACGTCTTGATGGGATCGACCTGGGAGACCCCTGTGAGCACGGTTGCTGGCGTGACCAGATTACCGACTTGGACCTGAGTGATACCGGCGATACCGCTGATGAGCGAACGCACTTTTGTGAAACTCAAATTCAGGGCCGCCAGCTCGACTGCGGCACGGCTGGCCGCAGCGGTCGCTTTCGCGGCTAATTGCAGTTGCGTGTCGTTTTCAAGTTGACTTCTCGGAATTGCATTCGCTTCGGCTTCCGGGATGTCGCGTTTGACGTTGAGCGTGGCGTTGTCTAACTGTGCCTCTGCCTGTGCGAGCTGCGCTTTCGCTTGATCCAGCGCGGCCTGAAACGGCCGAGGATCGATCTCAAAGAGCACGTCATTTTTTTGTACGAGAGAACCTTCCCGATAATCCTGCTTGATCAAATACCCAGTGACCTGCGGTTGGATTTGCGCATTGACATACCCGTCGAGCGTGCCCACCCACTCGCTATAGATGCTGACATCCCTTTGGACTACCCGTGCGACTTGTACCTGCGGGGGACGCGAAGGTGGCGATTTTTTCTGGGCGCAGCCAGCGCATAAGAATGAACCAAAGACACTGAATAGGAGAGCGCTCCGCATCTGCAATATAGTCCACGACCCATTCATGCCGTTTGTCTCATGTATCTGGATTTTCCTTCGATGCGCTGGAATTAATTGCGGAGAACGTCAAAAACGCGAAAACGTGTCCGCATTGCGTAAGGCATCACCGATTCTTCGGTTCATCAAACGGCTGAGTTGATGGCGACTACCTATGACGTCTCGCGCACTCGCGCCGTCGCTAGTGTGGACTTCGATTGTGATGCGCTGTTTACCGCAACGATCTGCGCAGAGACCTTCCAGAGGCGCTTTGCAAGGTTACTATCATTCAGAAGTGGATTCCCTACCGCAATTTGGCAGTCCGACCAATATTTGCCGCTAATTCCGGTGACTTGAGGGCTTGCTGCGAGCAACGCCTGAGTGGCTGCTCCCTGGCTCGGTGATTTCATGAACAGTTGCATCGTCGATAGCACAGCGCGCAAGGGAATCCCGAGGTTCTTGCGCAGGCCAGTACCCCTCGTGGCACCGGGATGCAACGAATTGACTGCAATACGCCGTTCCTGCAGTCGACGTGACAGTTCCTTGGCAAACAGCGCTACCGCGAACTTGGATTGTCCGTAAAACGTCATTGGATCGTAAAATCGATGACCGTCGAGATTGTCAAACATGATTCCCTCTGCAGGGGCGTGTTTGACGCTTGCGCTGCCGCTTACGATTACGATACGTCCAGTGCCGTTGCGCACGAGATCGATTAGCTGATTCACCAAGGAAAAGTGGCCTATGTGGTTGACCAGAAACTGCAGTTCGATTCCATATCGCGTTTGCAGCGTCGACGAGCTGGCAACCCCCGCATTGGTAATGATCGCATCCAGTGGAACCTGAAGATTCCTTATCGTCTCGGCCGCCGCGGCAACCGAATCCAGATCGGCCAGGTCGCACGCGACTGGGGTTGTGCATTGGCCGACCTCATCGCAGGCATCCTTTGCGCGAACCCACGATCTTGCGAGCCCGATAACGTGCGCGCCGTTTGCAACCAGAGCATTCATCGTCTCGAATCCGATCCCGGTATTGCATCCGGTGACTAAGATACATTGTCTGCTGAGGTTGACCCCTGCAAGAACCTGATTGGCGGTCGAGCCGGCGCCGGGAGTAATTGACTTAGCCATGAGAATACGTCCTTAAATTGTTTGGCCACTCCGGTCTCGCAGCGTCCAGCACCACAATGGGCTAACGTTGTATTTAGAAAGAGAATAGTGTGGTGGCTTAGGACTTGGTAGCCTATATAATTAGATACTACTCATAGCAGGAGCAGATGGATGCGAGGTGGAATTTCACTCGGTCAGCTGCGCACCCTTATTGCTGCGGATGAAGGAAGTGTATTGGTGCCCCCAATGGCGCCGATACTTCATCGGGAACTGGCCGGAACAAGCGCCCGATCGCACCTTCGACTGTCGAACTCAATGAGGAATCCTCTCTGCTTGTAGCCCAGCATGTTGTGCCGCAAGACTTAGGAATCCGGATCGAACATACAGGCCATCGTCCTCGATATCCTCGAGTCTTGACAATCGCCGCAATGTCTCCGCGACCCGTTGCGGTGTTCCTAGATCGCTCCAACCGCAGTCATCCACACGAAATACGCGCAGTGTCGATTCGCTGTTTTGTAGGATTTGGCGCGAGAAATCTATGCCCGGCAATCGTCGGTAAAGATCGATGGCTGTGTCCGGCGGAGCGCCTGTGCATTGATCCGGTTCAATGACGGACCGCATCTCCGCGACGGTTTGGGGAAACCGTTGCGCGAATACCCGCAGCAGTGCTTGCGCAAGCGCGGCCACGATAAAGGTATTCCACAGTGCTCCCGCATCGATCAGAATTCGAGCGAGCGGCGCATTGGGCTTTTCCACGAATCGCGAGACTGTAATCACCGCGGGGCCGTCCACGGAATCGGGGACGATATAGCCAAGGTCTGGATCGGCTTCGTCAGGAGATATTCCGTGCAAGAAAAAACCGCGCCGTTCGTTGCTGCAACGAAATTGCTCAACGCCATCCGGGGCACACGCGCGCGAGCATATCGATGGGGACGATAAGACCTATCGAAAGACATCGGCTATTCGGCTAGCGGCGCCCGTACTACCCTTCCTGCACAGATCGTCTGGTGGCGCTCTTACTATTCACTGAATTCTTGGAGTAACAAAATGACCGAGAGCAACAAGTTAATCGTGCTACGCGACAAGCTGGTCCACCGCCGCCGTGCCATTGTCGAGAGTTTCCAAGTGGCTTCCATCGAAGTACTCGACGGAGATGAGATTGCGCACATCCAAAACGAGATTGATGCGGTCGACAGGGCCATTGCGGATGAATCACGCGCCGAGTTTCGAATCTGAAGATTCGCTTCGGCGAATTGGTTTTTCGTCACCTGGAGGCATCGCGAAGCGCCAACATCGTAACGAAAGATGTAGGTGGTCGAGTGAGAAGCCTTTGGACTACCGTACCTACGCCCTTGCCTCATCGGGAGACGCCAATTTGTATCAGCATTCGTCGGTCCTTTCTCGAGTTGTTGGTCCCTGGATTCTGTATTTACTCATCGCTGCGTGGATAGGGCGGGTCATTGGCAACGGTACATCCGTACCATAAAGGGGGATTACCAAACGATAGAAAGGCGTTTGGGAAAAGGGCGGCGATCGCACGGGGATACAAGGTGGCCTATGAATGAGAGCAAGGAACTCCTCACGACGACTCAGAAAGCGCTAACGATCAACCTGGACGTGGCAATGTATGGCACATTTGCAGAGATCGGAGCCGGACAGGAGGTCGCGCGGGAGTTTTTCCATGCGGGCGGGGCTTCGGGCACTATCGCTAAGTCGATTTCCGCTTACGACATGGTTTTCAGCGACGCCATCTATGGGAAGGCGCCAAGGTATGTGTCCAGCGAACGCCTGAAGCTGATGCTGGATCACGAATACGATCTGTTGATCGAGCGCCTTTCGGCCAAGCGCGGCGACAAAACGAATTTCTTCGTCTTCGCGGACACGGTTGCGACCAGCAACTACATGGGAACCAACGAGGCCCACGGTTGGCTCGGGATCCGATTGCAAACCGAATCCAATGGCGAAACGTGTGAGATCGTGTTGCATGTCCACATGTGGGATAAAGACGCGGCCCTGCAGCAGCAAGCGCTCGGGATAGTCGGCGTCAACCTGGTGTACGGGGCACTTTACTACCGGTCCGATCCGCGACAATTTATTGAATCGCTCCGGGACAACCTTGGTACGGACAGGATAGAAGTCGACATGCTGCGCTTTTCAGGGCACTCCTTCGAGAAAGTGGACAACCGCCTGATGTCGCTTCACCTGGTGGAATTCAAGCTCACTAACGCGGTCATGTTCGGGCCGCAGGGCGACGTACTTCAGCCCTCCGAGGTCCTCCACAAGAAGTCGATTCTCGTGGAAAGGGGAAGCTTCCGGCCCGTGACCCACGTCAACGTTGACATGATCAACTGCGCTACAGCGCAGTTCGTGCAGGAGCCACAGGTGAAAGGTAAGGAGGTGATCGTCCTCATGGAAATCACGATGAACAATCTGCTCGCGGGGGGCGAGCTCGACGCTCAGGATTTTCTCTCGCGTGTCGACCTCTTGGCGGACATCGGCTTTACGGTTCTTATCTCTAACTACTCGGAGTATTACCGGCTCACTTCATATTTCCGGCGTTACACCAAGGAAATGATCGGGGTCGCCATGGGGATTAATAATCTGTTGGAAGTATTCAACGAAAAGTACTACGAAAATCTTGAGGGGGGCATCCTCGAGTCCTTCGGGCGCCTGTTCAGAAACGCGGTCAAGTTATACGTTTATCCGATGCGGGAGGAGGCGTACGAGAGGTATATCGTAGAAGCCAGCGGGTCCGGCACGCCCGTCCAATCCTTCGCGCCGAATGTCTTAATCAACGCGAAGAATGTGAAGATCGTGGACCGACTCTCGAGTCTCTACGCTCACCTTCTCGAGAATCATTATATTGATTGCATAGTCGGGTTCGATACGAACATTCTCAACATATTCTCGCGGGATGTTCTGAAGAAGATCAAGGACAATAATTTCCTATGGGAGAGGATGGTCCCTATCCCAGTGGCGGACGCCATCAAGCGTCGAGGGCTCTTCGGCCTTGCAAACAACCACGCGCGCTGACCCATTTCGGTAAAGGGTGGCGCGGCTGCGGTCGACGTCGATATCTAAAATCAGGGCAGTTCGACCTATACTCGCCGTAATTCCCGCGACGCGAACTCTTGCTGCGAGTAACGCCTGCGTTGCCGCTCCATGGCTCGTGTTGCCGCCGAGACCGCCACCCGCATGGGTAGGCACAGGCTCCTCTGGCGAGGTCGATACCGGCAAGTACCTGATTTGCAGTCGCGTGCGCCGCCATGAGGGATTGAGAGTTTATTCCATGCAGTGTGAGGAGAAGTGAAATTAACTGGTGCGTTCGCGTTTTAAATAGTCATACTGAGATTGGTACAACCCGTATTGGGCCGCCTCCGGCTGCGCGGTTACAATTCCTTCGATAGCCTGGGTTGAGCTAAGGCTACTCCATCCGCAATGCGCTACCCGCAGGGCACGTAAGGTCAACCACGGTGGGCGATCCCAGAAGGGCCGCGATGCCGCGCGCAATGCCTCCTGCGCGAGCACCGGTGCGATTCGGTTTTCAAGACCGCGGACGTACGACTGCTTAAGGTTTCGCAGAATGTTATGGGTTAATGTTGGCCAGTATCTGTAAAGCAGCGCGGCCAGAGCGCTTGCGTAGGCGATATAGATACCGGTGGCAACGAGTGCACCGCGTCGGACAAAATCACGGGCGACCCATTCCATCGGTTTTTGCGCGGTAAAGGCAACGGCAACGGTCGGCCGATCATCCGGCGCGCTCAGCACCAGATAGTCCTCGTCGACCCCGAGCTCTGCGTCGACAATCCCGAGCGTCACAATGCCGCCCGCGGGGAAAGATGGTGCTGACAGTGCTCTATGAAGCGCGACTGTCAGGGTCCACTCATCCGACACGTAGCAGCGCGCGGGGAGAATCGTTATCAAAGCACTGGGCGCCCGCGCGGCTATGGAAAGGACAGCGGCGGCGGTTGCGAGCAAAGACCACCCTGGGGACTCACTCACGAATCGATGTTCAGCCCGCATGAACCAGAGCGCCCGTTGCCAATGAGATCGATGCACTTCGGCCGCTGTCACCATGACGCGCGCCGGGTGTGATATTCGAATTGCGCGGTGTAAGGCCTTCTGCAACATCGTCGTAGGTTCCCCGAGGCCGCAATATTGAACCGGCGCCGATTGCACGTTGATGTCTTCTGAGACCGGCCACTCCGGGCCCGCGGCGTCCGCTACCACGATGCACCAACGCGAGCGAGTCTCATGGCGAGCACTACTCATAGGCGGTAGGAGAGCAGGAACATTCCATCGGTAAAGGCTAGTGCTTACGCCTCCCACTTGGTAGCCTATATCTGTCGATACCATGTATGCCTGGAATAGATATATGCTAGATGGGGTTTCACTGGATCAACTGCGCACCTTCATCGCGGCCGCGGATGAGGGCAGTTTCTCGGCGGCCGGCCGCCGCCTGCATCGTGCCCAGTCCGTGGTGAGCCATACCCTTGCAAATCTTGAAGGGCAACTTGGGGTGAAGCTCTTTGATCGCAGCGGACATCTTCCGGTGCTGACGGATCAGGGCCGCGCGCTTCTCGCCGATGCGCGCGCGGTGGCGGGCAACATAGACCTCCTCAAGGCACGGGCGAAGACCTTGGCCGGTGGGCTTGAACCGGAACTGAGCGTGGCGGTGGACGTCATGTTCCCAGTGGCGGCCTTCACCAGTGCGGTGGCCGCTTTCCAGAAGCAGTTCCCCGCAACTCTACTCAGATTCGACATCGAGTCCAGTGCAGTAATTGAACCCGTGCTCGACGGGCGCTGCGCCGTCGGCGTTGTGGGATCATGGGCGCTAGCGCCACCGCAACTGACTCACGAACCGCTGCTGACAATTAGAGTGCCGACAGTCGTCTCGCCGCAGCACCCGCTTGCAACTCGCCGCGGGCAGATTCCGAGAACCGTCCTTGCCGAACACATCCAGCTCTCCCACATCAATTTTTCCGATATCTCGCGAACCTTCAGTGCCCGTATGCAGTTCCCCAGAGTCTGGCGCCTTTCCCACCTCGGGGCCAAGCTTGCCTTCTTGCGCGCAGGCTTCGGGTTTGGCGCCCTGCCACAGCACATGGTCGAGGCAGACCTAGCAAGCGGCGCGCTCATTCAAATCACGACCGAGGATGCACCTCCCGGGGGCCAGATAATAGAAATGTGGGCCGTCTATCGAACCGACAGTCCGCCGGGGCCGGCGGGACGTTGGTTCATCGACCGCCTTAAGCAAGACCACGCGCAGCAGCTGAAACAAACGCCATCCCGATCGCCGCCAGCTTCCACCGCCGCCACTGCCGCGCGAGGGCGGTCATCAAAGGGTTCGCTAGCATCGAAACGAATGCGCAGTCATTGACGGCAAGTTCGCGTGTCAATGGTGGTCGAAAATAGTCATGCTACTCAACGCGTGGCGAGATAGCCGAAAAACGGGTCGTCGGCGGGACACGGCAGCGGCTGCGTCTGCACCATGCTGTGTAACGCGTCGTTGTCGGGGTCAGTGCGCGGGAACGCGGTCCAAAATCGTCCCGCTTGGGCGCATTCGTACGCATAACGGAGAAGGGGACGCCTGATCTTAGCGCTAAAATCAAAAGTCTCCGAGAGCGGATAGCGAGTCGGCAGCGACGAGTACTGCAAATCTGCACCGTCCAACTGAGCGGTCGCCGCCGTCAGTTCCAGCGTTGTCAACAACAAGTGGTTCAGCCCGGCAAGAATGCTGCGCGACAGAATTGAGCGAGCCGTCAATCGCGTCGTTCGCGCCGCTTCGCCCAGCGAACCATCAACGATGACGAATACCGATGTACGGTGCGCGCCGAGCACGCCTGGTGTTGGGTGCAAGAACGCGGGGGGCACGAAGAAGGGTAGTGTGGCTGCGCCATCAACGTGTGCTTGATCATGGACCAGACCATCCTCGTCGATGCGAATAATGACCGGCGGGAACATGCCGGGCACGCTAGCCGACGCGACCAAGACGTCGCGAAACAGCTTTCTCGCGGATGGTCCACCATTCTTGGCGATCGCACCCAAGTCCCACACCACCGGCTCGCCACTCGCCACGTCAGTGGTGGCCACCAACAGTAAGCGGCCTTTATCTGCTTCCCGCGCGACAGCTCGGATCATAGCGTCGCTGACGTACGTGTCGATCAGTTGCTGCAAGGGTCTGCCACTGTATAAGCTAGAGCCGAACATCACACCCAGTCCTCTCGATTGCAGCAAGTTGTCTCCCCCGGCGCCAGTGAAGGCTTCGAGGAGTTGCGCATCCCACGCGGGCCCCAGAAATGCGTAGGGGGCGACCAGCGCACCTGCGCTGACGCCCGTCACGACGTCGAATGTCGGTCGGGTACCGGCGCGGGTGAGGCCCGCGACGGCGCCAGCGCCGAATGCGCCACCGGCGCCGCCGCCGGAGAGTGCGAGGATGCTGAGAGGTTCTCCGGCGCGCAGAGTGCGGAGTTGCTCGGCGATTTTCGTGGAGGATAGCTCTGAGAATCGATGATCTGCACCCAACGTGCGAAAGGTCATCGGTAGTTCCGCAGGAAGGCGCCCATCAACCGACAATTTCGATTCTCTGACCGCAAGTCCGGCGCATCCTTGAAGCACAAGTAAGCAAACGAGGCAGAGACAAAGAATCGCGAGTGGAAGTCTGAGTCGCGAGGCCGCTTGGCCGATCCACGCCTGGGCCGTTCTGAACAGCGATGGTAATCCAGCGGCCGTGCCTAGGACGCAGTGGACATCGATGATGCGCACAACACTATTCCCGCCAACTCGATTGTGGGCTCAGCGCGCGATGCGGTGCAAAAAATATGGAGCTGACTTGCAACAAGCGCGCCTCAAAGGATGGCTACGGACCGTTAAGCACAGCCTAGGATCTGAGCATCTCACTTACTAGCCTATGTCTTTCGATACGATCTATCGCATCTAAAGATGAGTCGTAACTCGTCGGCGATGCGGCGGATTTTCGATGCAGGTGGTAAGTACCAACCGCGAACAACTACGCGTCTCTATCGTCGCAGAGCATAGATCTCATCTAAAGAGATAGGCTACCCGGCTAGAGGAGGCGGCGTTAACCTTCTCGCCATGAGCAAATTATACGAATCTACTGCTTCGCGAATAATTGCCGAGGCTCAGCGCATTGGCGCCAATGTCGACCCCGAAGTTCTGTCATGGCCCGGTGGATACTTCATTGCTGTATCGGTCTACTTTTACGAGCGAGCCGCGGCTCTCGCACGGGGCATCATCGAGCGGCGCGGTCGACCGACTTCGCGAACATGTGAGGACTATCGAATTTGCTCGCTGCGTAAGGATTTGCGGTGAAGCGTCTTTTGGGTGTCGGTGTGTTTATCCTTGCCCTAGGATCTCTATTATTTTTCGCGCTCTTGGCAATGGTCAGAGAATTGATTTGCGCGAGCATCCTTGGGGTTCCCTCCGCGACTGACGGAGATGCCGCGAGAAAACACACGCGCCAATCACCGTCCGCGTCTTTCTCGGCAATATCGATGGATAGATAGGTAACCCGCACAAGCCGGTTGTTGGCCCGCCTGTCGCGGTCAAGAGATACCGCAAAGTCTTTTGCGCATCCACGTCAATTGGGGAGACTATGTTGAACTCGTTGCATTGTTTCGGCTTCCTTCTCAAGGACGCCAGCCGTCTATCGGCGCAACGTCATGTGCTGCGGCCATGAACGGGGAAAGCTCCGTGGCGGTCGATGGCAGCAAGCCTCTCAGCGCGGCGCCAAGGGCACGAAAGACGCGGCTCCAACGACTGCGCTGGCCTCTGATGTCGCTCGCGGCCATCGTTGTACTCGGCGGCGGAGCATATCTCTATATCAAGGGCAGCCGGTATCAGAGCACTGATGATGCGTACGCCCAGGCAGCCACCGTGTCGATCAGCGCCAACGTGGCGGGGCGCGTCAGCGAGATCGAGGTGCGCGACAATGAACTCGTGCAACGCGGTGCGACGCTATTTAAATTGGACGACGCGCCGTTTCGCATCGTCGTCAGCGACGCCGCAGCGCACCTGGCTGATACGCGGCTGCAAATCGAGTCACTCAAGTCGACCTATCGGCAGCGTGAAGTCGAGCTGCACGCCGCGAAAGATACGCAAGCCTTTGCACAGCAGCAATACGATAGACAGACGAGGCTCATCGCCTCAGGCATTTCGTCGCAGGCGCAGTTCGATCAGGCTTCTCATGCGCTCGATGCGGCGCGCCAACAAGTGGCCAACGTGCAGCAGCAGATCGGCGTCGCACTCGCGAACCTCGGAGGATCGCCAAACATTGCGCCCGAGCGGCATCCTCTGGTCGCCCAGGCGCAGGCCGCCCTTGATCGAGCGCAGCTCAACTTATCATATACCGTGATCTACGCCCCCACGGATGGCGTCGTGGCTAAAGTAGAACAGCTGCAAGTGGGCGACACCATTGTGGCGTCCGCGCCGGTGTTCGCCTTGGTATCGACGCGCGATGTCTGGATCGAGGCAAACTTCAAAGAGGTTCAGCTCGCCCGCATGCGCCCGGGCCAGGTAGCGACCGTCGAGATCGATCGATACCCCGGCAAGCGATTCGCGGCAGAAGTCACGAGCGTGAGCCCCAGCACGGGTTCGCAGTTCTCCCTGCTGCCGCCGGAAAACGCGACGGGCAATTGGGTGAAAGTCGTCCAGCGGGTGCCCGTTCGTCTGCAGTTGGCGCATGTGGATCCGGAGTTTCCATTGCAGGCGGGCTTAAGCGCCGATGTGACCGTCGACACGCACTCGCCTGACCGTAAGCTGGTTGCAGCGACGGAGCCCACTTCCGCAGGCTCGGTGTCGCCTTGAGCAGTGCAGCTGCGCAGACTGCCGAGATCGATGGACCGCGCCGGGCGCTCATCACGGTCTCTGTCATGCTGGCGTCGATCATGTCGGCACTCGACACCACGATCGCCAATGTCGCTCTGCCGCGCATTCAAGGCTCGGTCTCTGCCACCCAGGATCAGATGGCGTGGGTCCTGACCTCGTACATCGTCGCCGCGGCGATCATGACTCCGTTGAGCGGCTGGCTCGCCGGCCAAATTGGCCGCAATAGGGTGTTTCTGTATTCGGTCGCGGGCTTCACAGTGGCGTCCATGCTCTGCGGACTCGCGCAATCTCTACCGCAGATCGTGTTGGCGCGACTCGTGCAAGGGCTGTGCGGAGCGGCGCTGGTCCCGCTGTCGCAGGCGGTGCTGCTCGACATCAACCCGCTCCAGCGTCATGCGCGCGCCATGGCCGTCTGGGTGATGGGCGTGACCTTGGGTCCCATCATCGGTCCCGCGCTCGGTGGCTGGTTGACCGAGAATTACAATTGGCGCTGGGTGTTTTATATCAACGTGCCGTTCGGGATTCTGGCATTCCTCGGTATCTTAAGGTTTCTTCCCGAGGCTCCGACCAGCAAGTCACGTTTCGATTTCTTCGGTTTTAGTGCGTTGAGTGTTGGCATAGCCGCTTTTCAGATCATGCTCGATCGCGGCCAGTTGAAGGACTGGTTTAGCTCGACGGAAATCTGGATCGAAGCGACCGTCGCGTTGGTGGCTGTGTATTTGTTCGTTATTCACATGCTGACGACGACCGAGAAGCGCTTCGTGAGCCCCGCGCTCTTCAAGGACCGGAACTTCCTCACCGGCAATGTGTTCATTTTCATCGTGGGGGCGGTTCTATATGCCACGCTGGCACTGTTGCCGCCTTTGTTGCAGGATCTGCTCAACTACCCCGTCGTGACCACGGGTCTTGTAACGGCACCGCGAGGAGTCGGTACCCTGGCTGCGATGTTCATCGTCGGACGCCTGATGGGCAAGGTCGACATCCGCCTGATCATTGGCACCGGCTTTGCGTTGGCTGCCGTTTCTTCGTGGCAGATGACCGGCTTCGATCTGCAGATGGACTCCCCGATGGTCGTGTGGTCCGGTCTCTCGCAGGGTCTGGGTACCGGCTTCGTTTACGTGCCGCTGGCGGCTGCGACTTTCGCGACGCTCACGCCGGCGCTGCGTAACGAGGGCACGGCGATCTTCAGCCTGACCCGTAACCTCGGCAGCAGCATCGGCATTTCGGTGGTGAACACCCTGTTGACGCGCAACACGCAGATCATGCATGCGACGCTCGGCGAGCATGTGACCCGCTACAGCCCGATGCTCCGCGCGCAACTGTCAGGCGGATCGCCTAGCTTACGCACCTTAGCGGGATTGAACGCAACCCTGACGGAGCAGGCGGCCATGATCGCCTACAACAACAATTTTCGATTGATGATGGTGTTGAGCCTGGCCGCAATCCCACTGGTCCTCCTGCTGCGCAAGGCCAGGGGCAGCGCTGCGCCAGTCCTCATCGAGTGATGCTGATGCGAAGTGTTCCCAAGGATATTGAATATTTCCGCGATCCCAGTGCAACGACGGTGCGTACGGTGATGCTGTCGTGTGTGTTTAGTTTTGGCGGCTGCGCCGCGGGTCCGAACTTCACGCGTCCCGTAGTACCGCCGGCAGCGCGCTACACAGCCGATGTCTTGCGCGGCGAAGACGCGTCCGCAGATTCCAAGATGCAGCACATCGCCCTCGGCCAAGAAATCGAGGGCGATTGGTGGAGTCTGTTCCGCTCCGATGCCATCGATGATCTCGTGAGGCAAGCAGTAGCACACAACCGCAATCTCACCGCAGCGGCGGCGACCCTCAAACAGTTCCAGGAACTCGCTTTAGCGCAAGCGGGTTCGCAGTACCCGCAAGTGGGCCTCGCTGCCGGTGCCGGACGTCAGCAGTACGGGGATGAGTTTCTGGGCGGATTTGGGAAAATCCCCCCCTTTACGTATTTCGCCGTCGGGCCCACCGTCAGCTACACGCTCGACTACACCGGGGGTGTCGCGCGTAGCGTGGAACAGCAGTACGCGCTAGCTGAGGTGGAGCGGCATCAGCTCGATGCGGCATATCTGACGGTCACCGGCCAGGCAGTCATGGAGACGCTCGCGATCGCATCGGCACGCGCTCAGATTGCGACTGTTGAAACCATCCTCGCGCAGGATCGGGATAACCTTCGGCTCGTGCAGACTGCGTTCGACAATGGATCGGTGGCACGCGAAGATGTCGTGAGCGCGCAGAGTCAGATTGCCAATGACATGACTTTGCTACCATCGTTGCGCCAGGACCTTGCAAGGGCGCATCACGCGCTGTCGGTGGTGCTCGGCCGAGCGCCGGCGAGTGAGATTCCTCCCGATCTCGATTTGGCCCAAATCACGCTACCGCTTGAGGTGCCAGTGAGCTTGCCCTCAGAGCTTGCCCATCGACGGCCTGACATTCTGGCAGCGGAGGCGCGACTGCATGCGGCGACCAGCGCCGTGGGGGTCGCGCAATCGAACCTGTATCCAAAAATTCAACTGAGCGCCCCGGTGGGACAGCAATCACTCAGAGCGGACCAGCTATTCGACCGGGCAAGCACTGCGTGGAGTCTCATTTCAGGAATAACCGCGCCTTTGTTCGACGGTGGAACATTACGTGCCGAGAAGCGCGCGGCGGTAGATGCGATGCACGCGAGTGCGGCCAACTATGAGCAGACGGTGCTCGAGGCATTTGCTCAAGTGGCCGATCTGCTCGAAGGCTTGGACCACAACGCTGAGCAGCTCGAGGCGCAAGATCAGGCGCAACAAGCCGCGCAGAGCAGTCTTGATCTGGCGCGCACCAGCTATAAGGAGGGAAACGTAGGCGTCTTGCAGGTATTGGACGCGGAGCGTTCGTACCAACAGGCGCGGCTCGGGTATGTCCGGGCGGTAGCGCAGCGCTACCTCGATACCGTGCAGCTTTTCTTGGCGCTGGGGGGCACCAGTCCGTCGCTCGCGGCCACCGCTCAACCGGTCGCAATTAGCCGCGATCCTGCGCGGCCACTAAGGGACCACCAGAATGTTTTTTGAATTGCATCGCGGAAACGTACCTCCGAAGATCGACGAGCCCCACCATGCCTTGGATCTTGATCAGCGCTTCGAAATCGCCTTGCGCAACGCTGCGAAGCGCTGGCGGCAGGCGGTGGACCGCCGCCTGAATCGATTGGACATGAGTCAGGCCAGTTTTATGACAATCGCAGCGACGATGCACGCACGTTTTCCTTTGTCGCAGTCCGAACTGGCCGACAAGCTCGCGACTTCGCGTGCATCGATGGTGCACACGGTCGATCGCTTGGTGCAGGGCGGCCTTGTCAAGCGTGAATCACCCGCTACCGACAGAAGAGTCAAGCGTATTGTGATTACCGATACCGGGACGCATCTCTACACCATCATCACGGAGGAGGTCGCGGCCGTTCGGCGCCAATTGTTGGCAAACATTGAGCTAGAGAAGCTTGTTCATCTGACGGAGCTGCTCGAGAGACTGCAAAGAGAAATCCCGCCATCTCCTGAGTACTCAATGTTCGGCGATATGCCATTAGACCCAGGATCGAATATTGGTACATGCCGTGGCTACCCAAAGTAGCGTTTCGTTCTTACGCCGCGGACTACACACCAAGGGGCCGATGGGTAGCGAAGACACGCCGCGCCTCTGCGTAACCTCGGCCAACTCGCGCAAGTTCTCTTTCGCGCTGCCATTTTAACTTTTCTAACTTAAGGAAATAGAAATGCTGCACAACAAAGACTTCTCGGTGTTCGATTTGAGCATTCTATTGGGTGAGCTACTCGACAGGCAGAATATTCAGGACACGATCGCCAGATCCTCGCTGGGTCAAGGGCTCCATCATGGGAAGGACTCGGAGATTTCTCATCAGTGGGATGAGACGTTTTCCAAAGACGGCCTGCTCGACTACTCCGTAGTGGGTGGCCCGGTGGGCTCATACCGAGATTTAGCGAAGTGGATGCGCGGCAATGGCGATACACCCGGCAGCATGAGCGTCTTTTCCAATTGGCAGCACATGGTCAGCTTGCCGATCGTTACCCTCGCAGGTAACAAGGCCAGCGCGCGAACTGAGCTTTTCGCTAGCCATCGCGGTCGCCCCGATCGGGGATTCAATGTCCACTACAACGTCTCGGGTGCCTTTCATGATGAGATGGTGCGGACCCCTAAAGGCTGGCGCATCCGTTTTAGGCGGCTGGAAGTCTACTTTGGCGACGCGCTGCAAATCGGTCCCTCAAGCTAACCACGTCGTGATGCTCGTCGTATGTTCTGGTGGTAGCGCGGATCCCCAAAAATGGTGGTGTGTAGCGAGTGATCAACAATACCGATGAGCCAGACGGAATCAATGAATTCGACGGCCACAAAGGCGCAATCATGTTTCTGTTCGAAATACAACCCAAAGGAGCGACTTCGGACGTTCACTCATTAGAACCTAATTGCTGGTCAGTCCCAAGAGAGCAACGGTTATGAGTCTCGATAATATTCTGTTCGTGGTGATAGTAGGTGGCGTCGGATTGTGCGCCGCTCACTTTAGAGACGAATACATTGCATGGCGAAAGCATAGAGCGGCTGAAATGAGGAAACAGACGAGCATGCGGCACCTTCATATCGATAGATTTTCACATTGCAAAGACGCTGATTCAACCCGAAGCGTCGTCAATCTTGAACGAATCGCCAACGCTGAGAGCGTTCGTACCGAAGATAGCGTACGGAAGTTGCGCCATTGATGAGCTAACTTGGGGGTCAAGCACGCGTGACAAACCATGGTCAACGATATGAGCGGCACCTCTTTGGCGATGGCACTCGCTCAACAAACGACGCCGAGCGTGAAATCGGCAATTCGAATTGCGTGTCTCAAGGATCGTGAGGGTTCCGTTGCATTAACGGGCGATATCGTGTGATCGCGGCGTCCAGGGGACGCCAAATGCCCAAGGGGCGATATCGTACAATTCCGGGCGTCCACGAGACGCCTAATGACCAAGGCAATTGTCCGAGATCTCATTTACCGACGGCGCCGGTTCGATGCCGAGATCATCGAGCTGTGCGTCCGCTGGTACATTACCTACCGATTGAGCTATCGGGATATCGTGGCGATGATGGCCGAGCGCGGTATTATCGTGTCGCACACGACAATTCACAGCA
>Ga0209446_1000156_pt1 | contig 16528 bp, 16 predicted proteins | sample BogFormECP04_OM2_FD_188242 | JGI IMG/M metagenome (GOLD analysis project Ga0209446, IMG submission 188242) | Bog forest soil microbial communities from Calvert Island, British Columbia, Canada - ECP04_OM2 (SPAdes) (version 2) | ecosystem: Environmental > Aquatic > Freshwater > Wetlands > Bog ... | reverse complement strand
ACCTGGGCGATTTCGGAACACTGCCATGCGCGGGGGTCTAGCCGATGTCGTGAAACTAGGCACCATTAGCTGTGGTGACGCGGTGCACTACCTGGACTGAGAATGAGTTCCTCGCCGAAGTCGACCACTGATCACGAATTCTCCATCACGATCAGAAGGCAGATCAGCATGAGCACGATCGGTCGGGTCGAAAGCGTCTGGCGGTATCCTGTCAAAAGCGTGCGGGGCGAGGTGTTGCCGGAGATCTTCGCGGGGTATGCGGCGACCGGCTCTTTGCCTTCAACAGTTCCGGCAGGCCGGTCGGCTTGGCTCCGGCGCCGAGCCCGAAGTGGCGGCCGAGGAAGTCGAGCACGTCGCCGACGCAACGATCGGGGAAGGCATCGCAGATGTTGTGCGGCGCGCCCTCATAGACCCGCATCTCCACATCCCTGACGAGCCGGCGGAACGGCTCGTAATTTGCGGGCGAGCCGATCGGCTCGGCGCCGGGCACGACGACGAGCGTCGGGCAGGTGATATGGCCGAGCTGATCGGACCAGTCGTAGCGGGCCATCAGCAGAACGAATTTGCCGATATAGGGCGGGTCGTTCTTGGCCGCCTCGTCGAGAAACCAGTCGACGAGCCCCGGATCGACTTGGTCGAGCGGCAGCCGATCGGCGATGGTCTCGGCGAGGAAGGCGCGCAGACCCTTGGCCTCGATTTGCGGGATCCAGCCCGGGGCCTGACTGTTCTTGAGCCCCGGCGTCGAACCGAACAGCATCAGGCTGCGCACGCGCTCCGCTTGCGTCATGGCCAGTTGCTGGCCGAGATACCCGCCGGCCGAGTTGCCGACGATATGGGCGCTGGCGCAGCCGAGGTGATCCATCAGCTCCGCAACATCCTTCACCAGCCGATAGAGGGTGAGCTCGCGTTCGGCGGGCGGCACCGTCGAACTGCCATGACCCCGCAAATCCATCCGCACCACCCGGTAATGACGGGCGAGGGGCGGTACCCAGGCATAATAGCGGCGGGCGCTGCCCATGGCAGCGTGCAGCAGCAGCAAGATCGGAGCATTCTTCCAAGGATCGGTGAAATCGTCGATGTAATAGGCGAGCCGAACACCGTCGCTTGCACTGAAGTTCTCCACAACAGCCTCCTTGTCCCGATCGCCGTCCTTGCCTGTCCCTCCGCGATAATCTACGACATCGGGAAATCGGGCAACCATTAGCCTGGGAGATGTCAGTGAAGGTCGGGATCTTTCTCACCTGCCAGCACCCGCCGGGAAGCGACATGATCGCTGCCTTGGAGGGTCAGTACGCCATGACGCGGCTGGCTCGCGACCGCGGATGGGATGCTGTGGCGACCGGCCAGCATTACCTCAGCGAGGGGGTGCGGCAAGTCCAGCTGGTTCCGTTTCTGGCGCGCCTTGCCGCCGAGGCGGGAGAGATGACCGGCATCGCCGGCGTGCTGCTCACAACGTTGCACAATCCGGTCGAAGTCGCCGAATGCATTGCCTCGCTCGACGCGATCTGGCGCGGCAATTTCGTCTTCGGCGTTGGCCTCGGGTATCGGGATGTCGAATTCGACGCCTTCGGCGTACCGCGCGGCCAGAGAGTGCGCCGCTTCGAGCAATGTCTGGAGGTGGTCAAACGTTTATGGACCGAAGACAATGTCAGCTTCGAGAACGACATCTGCAAACTGACCAACGTCACCATGACCTGCCGGCCGGTCCGGCAGCCGCACCCGCCGATCTGGTTCGCGGCCAACAACGACCGTGCGGTGCGGCGCGCCGCGCGCCTCGGCGACAGCTGGTTTGTCAATCCGCACGCCACGATTCCCGAAATAACCCGCCAGCTGGCTCTCTACCGCGACGAACTCACACGATTGGGCAAGCCGTTCCCGGCGGTACTGCCGTACGCGCGGGAGATCTATTGCGCCAAAGATACACCGACCGCACTGGAGATGGCGGGCCCCTACCTCGCCGAAAAATACCGGACTTATGCCACGTGGGGACAAGACGAGGTGCTGCCCGGAAACGACTCGTTCCAACAGCCCTTCGAGACCTTGCTACATGATCGGTTCGTCCTTGGCAGTCCCGAGGAATGCTACGAGCAGCTGCGTCCGTGCTGGGAACAGGCCGGGGCGAATTTCTTGATATTCCGCACCCATTGGAGCGGCATGCCGACCGGCCACGCGCTGGCGAGCATGCGCCTGATCAGCGACGAGCTGCTGCCCGCCCTGCGGCGGATCACCCCGCCGCCCGGCTGACCGCTATGCCGTCATTCCCGCGAAAGCGGGAACCCAGAGCCCGGCGCACTGCCACTTGCCCCCTGTTCTGCTTGCGCGGAGGCGACGGAGACGGCCGTCGCCGTCACGCGTCCGGCGGAAAGAAGACGAGGGTGCGGACCTCGATGCTCTCGCGCGGCGGCGCGTCCGCCGGCGATTCCGGATCCTCGAAGCCGGTGTGAGCGGAAAACCGGTGCGGCCCGTCGAGCGCCGAATCGAAGCAGCGGATCAGCACGGCCTCATCGGGCTGCATCTTCGAGAAATAATAATAGCGCTGATTGGGGTTATAGGTGATCGAATAGGTCTCACCGGTGCGGTCCGGATATTTGAGATCGCTCGGGATCAGATTTTGCTCTTCGAGGCTCTGGGCATCGCACAGTGCCAGAGGCGACTCCAGCAACGGACCGCGGATCGGGCGCCACAGATTGATGATCGCATAGCGGTTCTCCAGCAGCGTTTCTGCCTCCTCGCCCATCAGGTCGCGCACCCGCTTGGGTGACGACCAGGCCGTGTAGTCATTGTGGACGCGCTTAGCCGGCATCTTGATGCCGCTTCCCTTGATAGCGGCCATCGCCGCATTGCGCACAATATGATCGAACGCCACCACGCGCGCGGCACCCGTTGCCGCCTGCATCACTCGCTCGGTTTCGGGATAGTAGACAGACTTTATCTGCTCATCGTCGTAGAAATTGGTGACCGCGGTCTGGTGGCGCAGCAGCACGAAACCCTCTTTCTCCAATGACAGCTGGCCGATCAATGGTCGCGCGTCGCGTATCGGCACGCGATGCGTGACGCTCTGGCCGGTCCTGACGGCCGCCCCCGGGGGCGGCTCGTAATTGTAGGCGACGGGCTTCTCCGCCATCGGAACGAGGAAGTTCAACGGCGCTACGACACTCCTCAACTCCGCGACTGCCAAGCCGTCCATCATCTCCTCCGCATCCGATACGATCGTTTGACCCTAGAAGAAGGCGACTCGACAGTCAACGTGGCTATCCGTTACCGATCAGTGTCGTTTGCTAGAGCCAAGCCGGTTCGAAACGGGGCTCGGGTCAAATCTCGACGATCTGTCGCTTCAATCCCTTGGCGACGGCTTCGGTGCGCGAGGTGGCGCCGAGCTTGCGGAGCAGTGATTCGATATGGAATTTGACGGTGTGCGGCGAGATGCCGAGACGGCGCGCCGCCGCCTTGTTGCTCAGCCCGTTGCTGAGCGCCCCAAGGACCTCGATTTCGCGCGGTGTCAGTACTGGCCACGCATCCTCGGCCAATGGTGCGAAGATCCGAGCTTGCGGGGTCGGGCCGCGCACGGTCAGTCCCGCGGCGACGGCACGTAGTGCCGCATCGATCTGAGCCGCAGTGGCGTCCGGTGGCAGCCTTCCGGCGAATTCCGCCTCTCTCGAGCCGATTGCGACGGCCGGCGCCGGCAGCGAGCCATCCACGGTGCCATCCGTCAGGATGGCATGCGGAGACGCGGTCAGTTCGACGACGTCGTGGCCGCTGCGCGCAACCAGCGCCGCGAGCCGACTTCGCGTTGCCGCATCGGACGCCGCGACGGCAATGCGCAGACGGCCCGGGACGGCGCTCATCCCGGTGGTCGGGCGGCGACGGTCGCACCGAGCGAGAGGACTTTGCCCGCCCTTAGCAGTCGCAGCTCGATCGGTTGCCCGACCGATTCCGGACCGAGGTGCTGTGCCACCATCGCCGGACGGTCGACACCTTCCCCACCCACGGTCAGGAGGATATCGCCCGTCAGCACGCCGGCCTGGGCCGCTGGGCCGCCCTTTGCCACACCCATGATCATCAGGCCGCGCGATTGGCCGGCTTCGGGCTGCATGCCTTCCGGCACGAGGACGGGCTGAAGCGCCAGCCCGAGCCACCCCCGCTCGACGCGGCCCTTGCTCAATAGCGGCTCGAGAACGCCTTCGACCGTCGTGGTCGGGATGACGAGAACACGCCGGCGCGGTCCCAGGGTCGAGATGCCGAGAAGCCCCCCACCGGCATCCAGCACCGGCCCACCCTCCTCCTGCTCCCTCAATGTCAAATCGAGGGTGATGCGCCGGTCGATGCGGCCGCCGGCTCGGCTGTGCCACGCCGGGCCGATCGACTGGATGATGCCGAGCCGCACGGAGACCTCGCCGCCGCCGGCGCCAAAGGCGAGGGCAAGGGCACCGGGATTCGGCTCTGCTGCCGGAAGCCGGGCCGGGTCGGGGCTGCCGTCGAGTTTTAGGACAGCGACATTGGTGCCCGGATCACGGCCGGCCAGGCGCGCCGGGAAGGTGCTGCCATCGACGAGGGTGACCCTGGCCTCGTCGATCTCCGGCAAAGCCTGCTCCGAAGCGACGACGACATCTTTCTGCCAAAGGGTTCCCGAACGGATCAGGCGCCCCGTTGTCTCGATACGCGCTACCAAGGGCTGCGCCCGCCTCGCGCGCTCGACCAGCGCTTCGGACAATCCGCTCAGTACGTCTTGAACAATCTCTGGCATGATCTGCTCCCAATCCGAGATGACAATCAGGATGGGGTCGATCACGCCCGGCCACCACCGGCCGGATGGGCGGGGCGACACCAGCTAATGACGGGTTAGGGTCCGACGGTAGTTACCTGTCGCAAAGCAGATCACCATGGCCGGGTGGCGGCGAATTGCTGAAGATGGATTACGACGCAGTGGACCCATTCATCCGCCTAACCTCAACCGCGATCGCAACCACCACGGTTTCGATCCTCGACGAGAGGCCGAATTGATCCATGGCACCGCGCACTAGCGATCCGAGGCACGTAGCCGCCGCCCGCAGATGCCCGACCGTGAGGCCGGCTTAGCGCAGCCAGACCCCGACCAAAGAGCTGACGGTCGCCCAACCGGCTGCCCACAACCCGGCCGACGACAGCGATATCACGATCAGAGACAACCGCCGGCTCAGTCGAAACTCAGAGTGGCGTGGCGATCGGTCGCGCGGCTGCATTCTGCAGCGCAGCTCCCGGTCGCCGACGGAATAGTTGCGCTCGGACGTGATATCGCTGTCCACCGGCCCCCCTCCCCCTGTGGGCAAACTCCGACGGTTGCACCGCCGCGGGTTTTAACCATATGCCCGTCAAGCACGCGTCAGGGTACCGTCAGAACACCGTCCTACCGCGGGAGTTTCGCATCCTAGCTTTAACGAGACGCGGAGCCGGGGTCCGAGCTGGCGTTTGCCTGTGTATCTTGCGGAACCCAGCGCATCGTCCGAGGTGCCGCCGGTAACCGCATCGGTCTCCCGCGGAGCGGCGTCCCGTTATCAAAGGGTCAGAGAGAGTTCGGCATCATGCCCGACACCGAGATCTCGACGGCCATCCATACCGAACAGCTACGCACGATCTTCCGGCAAATGCCGATCGGGCTCGCGGTCAACCTCGTAAATGCTGCGCTAACCGCGACCGTCCTCGCACGGATAGCAGCCTCCTCGTTGCCGGTGGTATGGTTCTCGATCGTGGCCCTGGTGACCGCCGGGCGCTGGATCTTGTGCCGACGATATCGCCGCGCTCTTCCCGAATCCGCGGGAGCTCATCATTGGTCGCTGCTCGCCACGAGCGGATCGCTACTCGCGGGTTCGTGCTGGGGTGTCGGAGGAGTGGTGCTGTTTCCGATCGTCTCCGTATCCGGGCAAATCTTTCTCACATTCGTGATCGGGGGTATGTGCACCGGCGCGGTCGTGCTCAGTGCGTCGCATTTCCCTACCCTTCTTGCCTTTCTGCTCTCGGCAAGCTTGCCGATGGCCGTCCTTTTCTTCAGCCAAGCCACGGCAGCCGACAGCGCGCTCGGAGCCATGATCCTCGTCTTTGCGACGGCACTCACCTTGGCTGGAGCCCAGCTCAATCGGTTTTTTGCCGATGCAGTGCGGTTGCGCCTGGAGCTCAACGAGGCAAATCTTCGTCTGCAGGCGGAAATGGCCGAGCACCGGGCGACAGAGGCGGCTCTGCGCCAGGCGCAAAAGCTCGAGGCAATGGGTCAATTGACCGGCGGCATCGCCCATGACTTCAACAACCTGCTGACGGTTGTGATCGGGAACCTGGTGCTGGCAAGCAGCCGGGTGAGTGAGGATTCTAACATTTTGCCGCTGCTCCGGAGCGCGTCGCGAGCCGCCGAACGGGGTGCCGCGCTAATCCAACGCCTCCTCGCCTTCGCTCGCAAACAACGTCTCGATCCGCGATCAGTCGATCTGAGGGCTTTGGTTGTCGGCATCGAAGAACTGTTGCAGCGGACTGTGGGACCGGCGATCCGGCTTGAGATCACGGCGGACGCCGACCTCGCGCCGGCGCATGTCGATGCCAACCAGGTCGAGCTGGCGATCCTGAACCTGGCGATAAATGCCCGCGACGCAATGCCGACCGGAGGCACCTTGCACATCTCGCTCCACAATCGGCGAGCCGACGGCGATTCGCCGTGCGAGCTGGCCCCCGGGGACTATCTCCTCATCTCGATCGGCGACACTGGAGCCGGGATGGATGAGGCGACGCTCGCACAAGCATTCGATCCCTTCTTCACGACAAAAGAGGTAGGTGCCGGCTCCGGCCTGGGATTGCCGATGGTGCAAGGCTTTGCCACACAATCGGGCGGCGTCGTACAGATTCGGAGCCTGCCGGGTGAAGGCACCACGGTCGAGCTGTGGTTACCGCAGGCCGTCGGGCCTCCGCCCGAGGCCATCGGCCCCAACCGGTCCGGGTCGGACATACCCAAGGGCACGGCCAACATCCTGCTCTGCGACGACGATCACGACGTGCGGCGGTTTGTCAGCGAGCTCCTGAAATCCAATGGCTACAGAGTACACGAAGCAGGCAGTCCCGAGGCGGCGTTCCGCATCCTGGATGACGGGGCCGCGGTCGATCTCCTTGTCGTCGATTACGCCATGCCTGGGATCAATGGTTTGGAAATCATCCGGCAGGCGTGGCACCGGCGGCCAGGGTTGAAGGCGCTTCTGATCACCGGCTATGCCGGCGCTGTGCCTGACGCCGTGGCGGGCGTCCCGCTCCTACGCAAGCCTTTCGGGCCGACCGAACTGTCGCAGACAGTGACCCAAATCCTGGCCGCCTAGTGCTGCTGCACAATCTAACCCAGGGGCTGGGTGCCTGGTCCGATCGGCTGCCGCACGTGCTCGTTATCGGAAGGACCGTGCAGATCGGCGCCATCGTGCGCCTCCATCCCCTAACCTTGCGTGCGAGCTGCCTGAACCCGGTGATCCTCCTTGGCGCACTTGATCGAGCAGCAGAAAGGGGCATTGACATGCGTCTCGCACTCGGCACTCGATCTGATGCGCGGGAAGAACTCACCCTCGGATCTCAAACGCCAGGGGTTGGGTGATCCGCCTGAGCCGCGATTTGACACTCAGGAAGCGAACTGCTCCTTGAGCACACGCTCTTCGAGATTGAACTCGCGGTCAAAGAGCAGCGTCATCGCGATGTCGCGGTTCTCGTGGATATCGACGGTGACGACATCGCGCGCCTCGGTGTAGTCGGCAACGGCGCTGACGGGACGCTTGTCGGTCTCCAGTGCGTCGATCCTGACCTGCGCTTGATGGGGCAACAGCGCACCGCGCCAGCGACGCGGGCGGAAGGCGCTGATCGGGGTCAACGCAAGGACCCCGGCGCCGAGCGGGATGATCGGCCCGTGTGCCGAGAGATTGTAGGCGGTGCTGCCGACCGGTGTCGCGACCAGGATGCCGTCCGCCATCAGCTCGTCGATCCGCACGACTCCGTCGACGCTGACGCGCAGCTTCGCCGCCTGCCGACTCTCGCGCAGCAGCGAGACCTCATTGAAGGCGAGCGCGCAGCGCGAGGTGCCCTGTTCGTCGACCGTTTTCATCTCGAGGGGGTGGAGCACGACCGGCTGGGCTGCGGCGAGGCGTTCGCCAAGCCCGTCCGGCCGATAGGGGTTCATCAGGAAACCGACGCTGCCGCGATGCATGCCGAAGATCGGCACCCCCCTCGAAAGGAAATGATGCAAGGTCTCCAGCATGAAGCCGTCGCCGCCCAGCGGAATGATGACTTCGGCATCCTCGGGCGGGAGAAGGCGATAGCGGTCGCGCAGCTCTTCGAGCGCCTGTTGCGCGGCTTCGGTCTCGGCCGCGACGACGGCGATCCTTGGGGTAAGCCCAGACGATGGCGGAGAGGTCACCCGCCGGTCACGCTCATATGCCGGGCGACGGCGGGCCGGTTGTGGCGACGGTCGATGATGAAATCGTGACCGCGAGGCTTGCGGCCGATCGCTTCCCGAATCGCCGCCTCGAGCGCTTCATCTCCTTCGGATTGACGCAAGGGGGTGCGCAGATCGGCCGCATCCTCCTGGCCGAGGCACATATAAAGGGTGCCGGTGCAAGTCATCCGGACGCGGTTGCAGCTCTCGCAGAAATTATGGGTCAAGGGCGTGATAAAGCCGAGCCGCCGACCGGTCTCGCGCACCGTCACATAGCGCGCCGGGCCGCCGGTGCGATAGTCGGTTTCGTCGAGCGTCCACCGCCGGCTCAGCCGGGCGCGCACCAATGACAGCGGCAGATACTGGTCGAGCCGGTTTTCCCCGCCGATATCGCCCATCGGCATGACCTCGATCACGACCAGGTCGAAACCCTCTTCTCCGGTCCAGGCGACGAGATCGTCGAGCTCGTCCTCGTTGACGCCGCGCAGCGCTACCGTGTTGATCTTGACCGCGAGACCTGCGGCCTTCGCCGCGGCCAGCCCTTCGAGGACCGCATCGAGACGGCCACGACGGGTGATCGCCGTAAATTTCGCCGGGTCGAGCGTGTCGACCGAGACGTTGACCCGGCGCACACCGCAATCGTGCAGCTCACGGGCGTAGCGGGCGAGCTGGCTGCCGTTGGTCGTCAACGTCAGCTCGTCGAGCGCACCGCCGGCGAGATGACGGCCGAGCATGCGAAAGAGCGCCATGATGTTGCGCCGCACCAGCGGCTCGCCGCCGGTCAGCCGCAGCTTTCGGACGCCGAGCCGGACGAACGCGCTGCACACCCGGTCGAGCTCTTCGAGCGTCAGAAGCTCGGCCTTCGGCAGAAAGGTCATCTCTTCCGCCATGCAATAGACGCAGCGGAAGTCGCACCGGTCGGTGACCGATACGCGCAGATAGCTGATGGTCCGTCCAAACGGGTCGATCATGTTTTGCTCGTTCGCGCCGCGCGGTGCTCTGTTAAAGATAGTGGCACAATCGGGAAATGTCGCCCCCGATCACGTTATTCCGCGTCACCTCGGCGGCTCCGCGCGGAACCAGTCGACGGTGCATCATACCACGGAACATGGCATTTGGCGGCTTGCGGCGGAAGGCGCTGCGACCCATCATCAGCTTATGAAGGAATTCACGGTCCGCCCGCAGCCCGATGATCCGCGGCTGACTCGCACCGTCGCCGGCATCGACCATGAAGGGAAGCTGATCGAAACCGCCGTCGTCATGGAGCGGCCGCTGACCTTGTTTTTGAACCGGCGCGAGATCGTCACGATGATGACGATCGGCGACCATCCCGACTATCTCGCGGTCGGCTATCTGCTCAATCAGAACATGCTGCGGACCGAGGATCGGATCATCGGGATCGATTACGACGACGAGATCGAGACGGTCGTCGTTCGCACCGACCGCGAGACCGATTTCGAAGACAAGCTCAAAAAGAAAACGCTGACCTCCGGCTGCGCCCAGGGCACTGTCTTTGGCGATCTGATGGAGAAGTTCGAGGAGGTCCGGCTCGATCCGAAGGCGGTATTGCACACCTCCTGGCTCTACGCGCTGACTCGCAAGATCAACACCGCGCCGAGCCTCTATCTGGCGGCCGGGGCAATCCACGGCTGCGTGCTGTGCGAGGAGGGCCGGCCACTGCTCTATATGGAGGATGTCGGCCGGCACAACGCGATCGACAAGATCGCCGGCTACATGCACCTCCACCACGTCTCTCCCGCCGGCAAGATCTTCTACACCACGGGTCGCCTCACCTCCGAGATGGTGATCAAGACCGTACAAATGGGCATTCCGATCCTGATCTCGCGTTCGGGCTTCACCGCTTGGGGCGTCGACCTCGCGCGTCAGGCCGGGCTCACTTTGATCGGCCGGGCCAAGGGAAAGCGGTTCGTCGCACTCTCGGGCAGCGAACGCATCGTCTTCGACGGCGATGTCAGGGCCGTCGAAGACGAGCACCCAAGGTTCGCCCGCAAGGCGGGCCTTGCCGAGGATGCGGCATGAGGGTCGTCGGGTTGCTGCTCGCCGGGGGGCAATCCCGGCGCATGGGAGGCGGCGACAAGGCGTTGCGTCCGCTCGGCGGAATTTCGCTGCTCGACCGGGTCGTAGAACGGCTGCGACCACAGGTCGAGGCGATAGTGCTCAACGCCAATGGCGATCCCGCCCGCTTTGCCCGCTTTGCTCTTCCGGTAGTGGCCGATAGCGTTCCCGGGTTCGCCGGCCCGCTCGCCGGCGTAATAGCCGGCCTCGACTGGGCTGCCGTCGAACGCCCGGATTGCCCTTACGTCGTCAGCGTTGCCACCGACGCGCCGTTCCTGCCCGCGGATCTCGTTGCACGGCTCGCCGAGGGGCTCGAGGGGGCACGCGCCGATCTCGCCTGCGCCGCCTCGGGCGGCCGCACGCACCCGGTCTTCGGGCTGTGGCCGGTGCGGCTGCGCGACGAGCTGCGCCAGGCGGTGGTCGAGGAGGGGATCCGCAAGGTCGATCTGTGGACCGCTCGTTATAAGCTGATAACGGTGCCCTTCGCCGACCAGCCGGTCGACCCCTTCTTCAACGCCAACCGCCCGGCGGATTTCAACGCTGCCGCGGCACTGCTGAAAGCAGTCGCCGGTTGAGCCGCCGTTGCTGCTGGTGGACGGGCTGCTGACGTCAAATAGGCTATCGACCAGGTTTGCGCTGCGAACGGTGGTTCACAAATGAGCCCGCAGGATATCGACCGCTTTTCGGTGAGATCCACTCTCGCGGGGGTAGCCAACCCGGCGTCCTTGACGCTTCGGCTGCGGCCTACTGGGGTTACCGGCACCTTCGATGTACGCGTGCTGGAGCTGTTGACGGCTCGTCTATGCCACGAGTTGAGCGGGCCGATCGCGGCGATCAACAACGGGGTTGAGCTCCTCGTCGACGAGCCTGTCCCCGGGAAAGCCGGGGAAGACCCGGATTTCGTGCAAGACGCTATTGCGCTCCTCGGCGACAGCTCGCGGCGGGCCACCAACCGGCTGCAATTCTACCGCTTCGCCTACGGTTTTGGGCATGGCGGACCGATGGTCGGCTCGGCGCCAAACGAACTCGCGACCCGCGTTTTCGAGGGGACACGGATCGCATGTGATTATGGTGAGAGCGTTCGGGTTCTGCCGCTCGACCGGCAAAAACTGGCGTGCAACCTCCTGTTGACCGGGGCCGAAGCGCTGTCCCGTGGCGGCAACCTGGTCTTGACCGCCGGGTCCGCCGGCCTCAATCTCGAAGCGATCGGTGAATTCGCGGACCTGTCGCCCGAGACCAGCGCCGCGTTGTCACTCGCGACACCGATCGCTGCACTCACCTCGCGAACGGTCCAAGCCTATTTCACCGGCCTTCTCGCCGAGGCGCTGGGGAGCCGGCTCGTCCGCACGGAGGGGCCCCGCCGGGTTCGGCTCAGCGCGATCGCCCTCGCCGGCTAAGCCGCCGCCGAACCGGCGCGCGCACCGGGGTTGGCTGGACTGGCTCCGGGTATCAGTGTGGGGGTCGCTTCGACCGGGTCGCGCAAGACGTAACCACGTCCCCACACGGTCTCAATGTAGTGTTTCCCGCCGGTCGCCTGCGCGAGCTTTTTGCGCAGCTTGCAGACGAAAACGTCAATGATCTTCAGTTCGGGCTCGTCCATCCCGCCATAAAGGTGGTTCAGGAACATTTCCTTGGTTAGGGTTGTTCCCTTGCGCAGGCTGAGCAGTTCGAGGATTCCGTACTCCTTGCCGGTAAGGTGCACCGGCTGGTCGTCGACCGAGACGATCCGGCTGTCCAGGTTGACGAGAAGCTTCCCGGTCCGGATGGTCGACTCAGGGTGACCCTTGGAGCGCCGCACAATCGCCTGGATGCGCGCGACAAGTTCCCGACGATCGAAAGGTTTGGTCAGGAAGTCGTCCGCGCCGAAACCAAGACCCTTGAGCTTGTGATCGAGCTCGGCGAGGCCCGAGAGGATCAAAATCGGCGTGCGCACGCGCGCCGCGCGCAAGCGGCGCAGCACTTCGTACCCGTCGATGTCCGGAAGCATCAGATCGAGGAGAATGATGTCGTAGTCATAGAGCTTGCCGATCTCGAGGCCGTCCTCGCCAAGATCGGTCGTATCGCAAATGAAGCTTTCTTTCCCCAGCATCATCTTGATGCCGGCGGCGGTTGTTGCATCATCCTCGACAAGAAGCACGCGCATAAGAACCTCCGGTTTCGGCCGGTAGCAGGTACCGGCGGGGCCTTCGTTAACCAGGATTACGAGAAGCGGTTAACAACTCGTTATCGGAGAGTAGTGAACATTCCAGTCACGTAAGCCGGGTAAGTAAAGCCGGCCGACGCCTGTGGTAGCTTTGCGGCTCGGGGGACGCAATATCGAGTGTTGCTGAGGTGTTCTCCAGCGTGATTGAGTAGGGATTCTTCGTCCGACCCACCTCGGTCGCGGTCGCCCATACCGCTGCGGGGATGTGCGGCCCCCGTCGGGGGCAACACTCCACCAGAGTCCCGATTTGTTCTGAACAACGGCGGCATCGGGGAAGCACACGCAGCTGTTGTTCTCGGCAAGAACTTGCATATCGGCACGGGTTCCCACGCGATCGAAGCAGACATACGAGCAATCACCAAAGGGCGGTCGCGTCTCAGAAAATTCATGGTTAATATCCCCGGAGAGAGTGAGCGGCCGCTTCCTGGGAAGCGAAAGCCGCCCTTTGCGGTTACCGTCAGAATGCGCCTGAAGGCCAATAACCTATTGGGCCCATGCGGTTAGGGAGTGCCCGATTTGGCCATGGAATGCGTAGAACGCAGGCTGGCCTCTGTACTCGCCGCAAAGACCATTGGCTAAAGCCCACCGCTGGGTACCGCTACGGAGGGATTCCTGGCGCGCACATGAAGCGCCGCGCGCGAATGCCGGAGCCACATCGACCTGGTCTCCTCGGGGTTGCTTGAACCACAAAACATCTTAATTATCGGGGGAATTCGCGGCAGGCAGTGTGATGCGCTTCACACTTGGGAAAGAATTTTGCTCGGCGACCTCGCCGAAAGCCAACGCCCCGCGAAACCTTCCCTGACCCGCTGGCTCATCTGAGACTCCGCATGGGACTGCCGCGCTCGTTCATAACCGGCAGGGCGTCAACCAGCCGTCCCGCCGCGACCTCTCTCACATAAGACGCGCCGCACGCCGCCGTATTCCGATTGCAGGCCCGCAGCTTGGCCACCGGCGTAAGATCTTTTTTCGCTTGCGCGGCAGCGCCCACCGCCATCAGCTTGGCGCCCGGTGTTTCGGAGGAGAGGATGGACCTGCAGCTTGTCGGAAAGACCGCGCTCGTTACCGGGGCGAGCATGGGGATCGGACGGGCGATCGCAAAAGGGTTGGCCGCCGAAGGGGTTCAAGTCGCAGCAGCGGCACGCCGCACCCGTCTTCTCGAAGAGCTCGCGAGCGAGATTGAGCGGGGTCAGGGACCTCGCCCGGTTTTGATCATCCAGGACATCATGGCCGCGGACGCAGCGGCGAAATTGCGCGATGCGGCGCTCGCCGGACTCGGCCATGTCGACATTTTGATCAATTGCGCCGGGGGCAGCCGCCCGCTGTCGCTCGATGCGCCGGAGGAAAGCTGGGAGGAGGCGATCACGCTGAACTTCACTCGGCAGCGCCAGATCACCCATGCGCTGCTTCCGCAGATGATCGAGCGCCGGTGGGGCCGTATCATCAATATCACCGGCAAATCGGAGCCCGACCGGCTCAACGCCGCCTTTGCCGCCAAGGCTGCGATGCACGCCTGGGCGAAGGGCTTGTCGCGCGATGTCGGCAAATATGGGATCACCGTCAACTCGATCCCGCCCGGACGGATCATGAGCGAGCAGATCCGCCGCAACTACCCCGAAGAGTACCGCAAGAGCCACGCCGCAGCCGAAATCCCGGCCGGCGCTTATGGCGAACCCGAAGACCTCGCCGTGCTGGCTGTCTTCCTTGCCTCACCGCTGGCGCATTACATCAGCGGCGCCGTTATACCGGTCGATGGCGGGTTGCGCCGCTATGCGTTCTGAGCCGCCCAGCTTTACGGCCGGCCGTCCTCCACCATCATGCTGCCGAGTGAGTGGCCGGGGTCACTGTGTTTTCGGCGCCGCCAGCACCCCAGCCTCGGCCGCAGGCATGGACGGGCGCAGCTCCGCAGGACAATCGAGGCGGGGTGTCGCTCCACGACGCTCCGCAGGCACATGGCAATTGTCGACCCGCTGGTCGTCGGACGCCTTGTCGGACAGGCGCTCCTTCAATGTCTGCGCCTCTTGTGCCATTGCGATATCGGGCATTTGCGCGGAGGACGCCAAGAGCGCCAGTGCCAGCATTGCGGTCCGGCGCACGGCCAATGTGTTTCGCTGTTTCACAGCGCCTTGCGGAATGTCAGATTGATACGGCATTGGCCGGTCAGCGGGTCGTCTCCTTCGGAAAGCGGTGCCACCCCGTGGTAGACGAGGCGATCGGGACCGCCCCAGACGACGACATCTCCGTTCTCCAGCCCAATGCGGCGGGGGCGGTCGCCGCGGCTCTGGCCGCCGAACAAAAAGACCGCCGGCAGCCCGAGAGAGACCGAGACGATCGGCGCCGTCAGGTCGCGTTCGTTCTCGTCCCGGTGCAGCGACAGCCGTGTCCCGGCTTCGTATCGGTTGATCAGGCAAGCATCGGGGTCGAAACCGGCAAAACCGGACGCTTCGGCAGCACTCGCGGCGAGGCGCCGAAACGATGGCGGCATCGGGGGCCAGAGACACCCGGTCAGCGGGTCGACGAGCTCGTAGCGATAGCCTTTGCGATCGGTTACCCAGCCCGCCCGGCCGCAATTGGTCATTGCAACCGACATCCGGAGACCGCCGGGCGTAATCATATTGCGGAAAGGTGCGGAGGCCATGATTTCCGCCACCGCCGCGACCAGAACCTTTGCCTGATGCCGCGCGAAGCCGCGCAGCACCACGGCTCTCGCCCCGAGCGATTCAAAGCTTTCCGCCGGCTCGAGGCAACTCAGCAGGTCACCCAATCCCGGATCACTCGAGCGGGATCGCGCGCAGTGCCGTCGTGTCTTGGCGCGCGCCGGCGAGCACGTAATTGACGTCGGTGCCGGCGATCACAAAACGCGCGCCGAGGCGGATCAGCTCGCCCTGCAACGCGACATTGTGGCGGATGCCGCCGACGCCCAGCACCTTGCCGTATGCCCGGCAGGCCTCCGCGACGCGCTCATAGGCCTCGCGCAGACGCGGGTGGTCGACCTGCCCAGGAATGCCATAATCCGTCGTCAGGTCGCCCGAGCCGATCAGCAACACGTCGATCCCGGGTAAGGCGGCGATCGCCGCGGCGTTGTCGATGCCCTCGGCGGTCTCCAGCATGACGATCAGCGCGGTATCACGGTTCAGGCGGTCGTTCAGCTCGCCGAGCGGGGCCGCTCGATAGCCGAGCGCCGGCCCGAGCCCCATGACCGAGCGCCGGCCCACGGGCGGAAAACGGCAATTGCGCACCACCGCCTCAGCCTCGCCGCGGTTATTGACATGCGGGACGATGACGCCCTGCGCCCCGCCGTCGAGCACTCGGCTCGACCAATGCGCGTCGTGACTCGGCACCCGCACGAGTGGGGTGATGCCGATGCCGAGGGCGGCGGCGCAGATCGTCGAGGTGGTCTCGATCGAATAGGGGCCGTGCTCCATATCGACATAAAGCGCATCGTAGCCGCCCGCCTTGGCAACCATCGCGATGTCGACGCTGCGTGCGAGGCGCAGATTCATGCACAGCACGAGCTCGCCCGCCGCAAGCTTCTGTTTCATCGAGTTGCGGGTGTCTTCAGCCATCGATTCCTCCCTCTCCCCTCACCCTCCCGCTCCGCGGGTTCCTCCCTCTCCCCGCAAGCGGGGAGAGGGAGGGGGTGAGGGGGCAGCGCTTAGGTCAGCCGCAGGCGACCGCGTAAAGGTCGCGAGCGCCTTCCGGCAGCCGATGCTCGTGCCAGGTGCGGCCGCCGTCTTGCGTGCCGAACACCTGCCCGAAGCGCGAAACGCCGTAAACCTGGTTCGGGTCGCGCGGATGGACCGTCACCGCCATCATCGTCGCCTCGG
>Ga0209446_1000155_pt1 | contig 16680 bp, 17 predicted proteins | sample BogFormECP04_OM2_FD_188242 | JGI IMG/M metagenome (GOLD analysis project Ga0209446, IMG submission 188242) | Bog forest soil microbial communities from Calvert Island, British Columbia, Canada - ECP04_OM2 (SPAdes) (version 2) | ecosystem: Environmental > Aquatic > Freshwater > Wetlands > Bog ... | reverse complement strand
GAGTGAAACCGAAATACCCTGGAATGGCGGTCACGGTGAATTGGGGCGTAGCAGCAATGCTGACTGTCGAGCTGAAACGCGACCAGCGCAAGGTAACGGTGTTAACTATAGAAGATGCAAACGTGGTGTTGCCAATGGCGGCGGTGAATGCCGTTACGTGGACGGCAACGGTCTGGCCCAACTGGAGCGCGGTCGTGTTGGTAGCACTTCTAAACGCTCCGTAATTACTGGGGAAGTTGCCCTGCACTGGCAGCCCTTTAGAATCAACATAGAAATTAGGGCCGACGGACAGATTTACAGTCAAGGGAGCGCCGACCGTCAAGCTGCCGATCAGGGAATTAGTGGCGGCAGGGATGATGTCCGTGACGACCATTGTAAACTGCGTTTGACCGACGGAATTGATGGCGACGACAGTGCCTTCAACGGTGTCCACTGTTGGGCTGGCCAAAAGAGGCTCTATTTCCTGGACCGTAAAGGTCCCATCAGTATTGAGAATGGCATCCATGCTCGCGCCTTCGCCGCTAGCGACGCACGAGGAAACATTGCCCTGCGTAGGAGTTGTGCAAAGAGTTTGAGTGGGATCCTGGTCCAGCACTGTCGAAGAATTCACTGTTGCCGTGATGGGCGGGCGATTCACAGCGGGAGCAGGAGTGATCGTGACGGTTGAGCCGGGGTTGCTGACGATGCCCGTGAAGTCCTCGATGAGGTCAAGCTGTCCGGGAGCGAGATTGGAGTTCGCGCGGGGAAGCGTGAATGCGCTGGCGGCATTGGTGTTACCGAAGTTCAGGCTCAACGTTGTACCGCTGATGGTTATGGCTTGGCCAAGATTGATGTTAATGGCGAATCCCCCGTTGCCACTGACGGTCAGTGGCGAGGTGGCCGTGGCTGTGAAAGGCCCAGCAAATGTGGCGATGCAAGTTTGGCCTGCAGCGCAGACAGGGTTGGTGAGCGCAATGCCGGTGCCGTTAAAGAAGGCGAGCGTAGCGCTTAAGAAGCTGACGGCGACTGAGGAGTAGCCGCCCGTCGCGACGGTGGGCACTGTCCCAAGAAAGCCGGAATCGGATTGCAAGCGAACCAAATCAAAAGAATAGCCGTTGCCGCTATTGAGGTTGAAAGTCGTCGGGGTCCCGGTTGTGGGAGTCAACGTAATGGCAGTAGGAACAACCTTCAAACTCACAAGGCCCAGAGCTACAGGCGGATTGTTGGTGTTCAGGACAAAGCTAACGTTGGCAGTGCCGCCACCACCACCACCGCCGTTGCCCTTGGGCAGGCCGCTGCATGAGCCCAAAAAGGCGCATGCCACTAGAATCAGGAAAGGAAAGGCTTTATAGGATTTCATTACACACCCCATGCAGTTCAGATAGTTCCCTACGCCAGGAACCCCATCCCTATTCCATGGCAGCATTTAATGTAACGCCGGGCAACAAACAAGTGGGATACGAACTGTCCTGCGATGCCCAACTATTAAACCGTCCGTACGGGCACTTGCTGGGTCCCTGTCGGCCAGGTGAACGGCCGGGCCCAAGGGATATGTTATGGTTACGAATCCGGTGGATGCGAAATGGCCCGGTCGATAGCTACAAGGATGCTGCGGGCTTCCGTGAGTACGCGGGAAAGGGTGGGCGCTCTGCCCAAAAAAGCTGCTAAATCGGTTGGAGATGGGTCGGAATTGAAGCGAGCCTCGGCGCCGCGGATTGAGGCGGAAGTGTTTGTCGACGATACGCCGGAAGTCGACGGAATTCCGGCGGCGGAGCAGGAAGAAGATGCGACGACCGCTGCTGCACCAGAAAAGCCCACGATGCGGAATGTGTTTGGGCCGGGAGGATTTCTGGAACGGTGCATGATTGGCGGGTATGAGCACCGGCGCGGGCAATTGGAAATGGCGGAGATGGTGCACGACGCGTTTGAGAAGCATCATCACGCCATTTTGGAGGCGGGGACGGGAACGGGGAAGACACTGGCGTATCTGGTGCCGGCGATTTGCAGCGGGCGGCGAGTGGTGATTTCTACCGCGACAAAATCGCTGCAAGAGCAGCTTTATCAAAAGGATATTCCGTTTTTGCAGAAGCACTTTGCACCGAATTTGAAAGTGGCGGTGATGAAGGGGCGGTCGAATTTTTTGTGCGTGGCGAAGATGAATCAGATGGCGGACCAGGCGCTGCTCAAGGGCATGGATGAAATGGACGCGTTTCAGCAGATCAAGCAGTGGGCGAAATTGACGGAGACGGGAGACCGGGCGGAGCTGACATTTTTGCCGGATGATTCGGATTTGTGGACGCGGCTGGACGCGCGGCGGGATACGTGTTCGGGGCACAAGTGTCCTTCGTTCAATCCGTGTTTTGTGACGGGGATGCACCAGCGGGCGAAGGACGCGGACCTAATCATTGTGAACCACCACTTGTTTTTCGCGGATTTGGCATTGAAGCAGGACGACTTTGGGAGCATTTTGCCGGAGTATTCGGCGGTGGTGTTTGATGAAGCGCACGAGATGGAGGATGTCGCCAGCGATTATTTCGGGCGGCAGATTTCGAACTTCCGGTTTGAGGAGTTGGCGCGCGACGCGGACCAGACTTTGCGGCTTTTGCATTTGGGAACGCCAACACTTTTGCGCAGGACGCAGAGGATTCGCGAGAGGAGCCGGACGTTTTTCGAGACATTTCCGCCGCGCGATGGGAAGTTTCCGTTTTCTCGGAGCGAGCGAGAGACGTTCCTGGAGCAGAATCGTGAGGCTTACGACGACTTGGCGTCCGCTCTGAAGGGATTTGAGACGGAATGCGCGGCGATGACGCAGAAGCCGGAAGAGATTCTGCGGATTGCCCGGCGCAGTTTTGAGTTACGGCAGGAGTTGACGTTTTTGTTCGAATCGAACGAACGGAATTTTGTGTATTGGTATGAGCGGCGGAACAAAGGCGTTTTTTTGGCGGCTACTCCGATTGACGTAAGCCAGATTTTGCGCGAGCGGCTGTTTGAGCAGTTCGATACGGTGGTTCTGACTTCGGCGACGTTGACGGTCGGAAACCGGTTTGAGTTTATCCGACATCGATTGGGGCTGGATCATGCGAAGGAGCGCGGGCTGCCGCCGGAGTTTGATTACGAGAAACAGTCGATGCTGTATTTGCCGCAAAACATGCCGGATGTGCGGAATCCGGCGTTTACAGCGAAGGCTGCGGATGAAATTGTGAATTTGCTGGAGACCAGCCAAGGCCGGGCGTTTTGTTTGTTTACCAGCTACTCGCAGATGAATGAACTTTTCGAGCGGGTTAGGACGCGGGTGCCATTTCCGTTGCTTTTGCAGGGGACTTCGCCGCGGTCAGTCTTGCTGGAGCGATTCAAGAACACGCCGGGGGCGGTGCTTTTTGCTACGGCTAGCTTTTGGCAGGGCGTGGACGTGCCAGGGGAGCAGCTTTCTTGCGTGATTGTGGATCGGTTGCCGTTTGCGGTGCCTAGCGATCCGATCGTGGCGGCGCGAGTGGCGGCTTTGCAAGAGGACGGGCGGAATCCGTTTGCGGAATTTCAGGTGCCGCAGGCGGTTTTGGCCTTGAAGCAGGGGTTTGGGCGATTGATTCGAACGAAGACGGATCGAGGAGTTTTGGCGCTGTTGGATAGCAGGATTCAGCGGATGGCGTATGGTAAGATTTTTTTGGAGTCTTTGCCGAAGTATCGGATGACCGCGGATTTGGCGGAGGTTTCGCGGTTTCTTGGCAAAAAGGATAGGAAAAAGATTTAACGCAGAAGGGCGCAGAGACACGAGGACACAAAGAAGAGAAGATAGGGGAATATGTTTCAAGTAAGCGTGGAAGAGACATTTTCGGCGGGGCATGCGCTTCGGGGATACAAGGGGAAGTGTGAGAACGTGCATGGGCACAATTACCGGGTGCGTGTGACGTTGGAAGGACCGCAGTTGGATTCGATTGGGTTGCTGGTGGATTTTACGCGGCTGAAACAGATTGTTCGGGAGATTATGGGGCGGCTGGACCACCAGTTTGTGAATGATCTGGAGCCGTTTAAGACGTTGAATCCTTCGGCGGAAAATATGGCGAAGTATTTTTATGATGAGGTGACGCGCGGGTTGAAGGATTTGCCGCCGGGGGCGCGGGTTACGGATGTGATTTTGTGGGAGACGGATACTAGCCGGGCGCAGTATCGGCCGAGAGATTGAGAAGAAGGAAAGAAGTAACGAAATAGCGAGGCACAGACAGAAAAGGGAACGCGCGGGTAGAGAGCGGTGAACCGATGAATCGAGGTTTTTACATCATTCTGATTCCGGCATTGTTGGTGGCGATTGGATATGTCGTGGTGTTTCGCTACATTGGAGTTTCGCCTGCTTATTGGAGATTGATTCTGCCCGTGTTGCTCTTTGCGGGGGCCATGTGGTGGTTGAGTCGGAGAACGGGGCGCAAAACGGGTTCTGGCGCGCAGTAGGATGTGGGGGGAGATTGGCGCCGTTGAAAAGCGGCAGCTGGTCTGCCGCACTTCAAAGTCATGTTCATAACAGAAATATTCAAATCGATTCAGGGAGAAGGCACACGCGCGGGGTTGCCGTGTGTTTTTGTGCGGTTGACGGGGTGCAACTTGCGTTGCACTTGGTGCGATACGGCGTACGCGTTTCACGGCGGAACGAAGATGAGTGTCGACGGCGTGCTGGCGCGCGTGGATGAGTTGGCGGGGCGAGTGGAGGGAATGACTGGCGCTGCGGTTCGCGTGCCCTTGGTGGAATTGACCGGAGGAGAGCCGCTTCTGCAGGAAGAGGTTTATCCGCTGGCGGAGAAACTAATCGCGGCGGGGTATACGGTGATGATTGAAACGAGCGGCGAGCGGTATACCGGGCGGCTGCCGGGAGAAGTGATCAAGATTGTGGATGTGAAGTGTCCGGACTCTGGCGAGGCGGACACGTTTGAGATGCGGAATCTCGAAGTGCTGGATGCCAAGGACGAAGTGAAGTTTGTGCTTTCGACGCGGCGAGACTATGAATTTGCGCGGGAGTTCACGGCGCAGCACCGGCTGGCGGAACGCGTGCGGCAGGTTTTGTTTTCCCCGGTGTTTGATGACCCGGCGGGGAAGTGGCAAGGATTAGAAGCGCGCACGCTGGTGGAATGGATATTGGCGGATGGCTTGCCGGTGCGGCTGGGATTGCAGCTGCACAAGTTTGTGTGGGACCCGGCGACCAAGGGAGTTTAGAAGTTCCTCGTGGTCACTCGCAAAAGATGCGGACTTTTTCGCCGTTTCCCTTTTCGACGTGGATATTCAACTCGCGCATTGCGTGGTCCAGATGATTGATGTCCATTGTGGTGAAGGAGCCCGCGTTGATGCCGTATTCGGCGAGGCGTTCGTTCACGTGCTTCGGCATTATGGCGAGAAGGCCTCTCCCTGAACGCACAAAGGAAAGAGGTATCCGCACATTGACCTCCTTGTGGCCGGGTTGATCCACGACGATGCGGAGATATTTTGGTTTCGCGGTTCCGGTCGCGGCTGAGGCTGGCGGCGTTTCGGCGCCGGGTGTTTCGTTCGAAGCGTTGTTGCTCAGCTTATCAAGCAGCTTTTCCGCTTCGTCGGCGGTGATTTTTCCTGCTGCCAGCATCTCCAATACTTTCTTCCTCTCTTCAGACATGGTGACGGTCTCCTTTCGGATTGTTCAGCTTAATTTCTCAAGAGCTTCTTCCACGCTCAGTTCTCCACGGGACAACTGTTCCAAGACATAGAGATTCGGTGAAGGGCTTTCAAAGTTTTTATCGAGGGCTGCGGCGATAGCGTTGAGACGGTTTTTGACGGTGGGATAGCTGATGCCGAAAATACTCTCCATTTTTTTGAGCGAGCCGTGATGGCGGACAAAGGCGATAACGAAGGTTTGATCGTCCTGGTTGAGCTTACCGAGAGGGGAGACTTCGAACTCTCCATCAAGAGTGAGTTTGCACGTTGGACAAGCCAGACGGATTACGTTCAGCGGTGCTTTGCAGTCCGGGCAGAGAGCTTTGGAGATATCCATACGAGTATCCAGGAACATAAGAATTGTGCAAAACAAAATCAATAAAGTCAAGTACAAAATTAAGTTTATTGAATGTATTAGCTATAGAATGCTGGTTTCCTGGTTTTCCCCTAGACGTGGTCTGTGCCCAATTTTGGAGATAAACTTGAGGTGAACTCCCGGAAAACCTTGTTTTGTTAGTCGCGCTATAATGAATTGGGATGACGACGAATTCGCAAAACTCGAAAGCTGTGGTCCTTCTGAGCGGAGGGATGGACTCGTGCGTTTGCGCGGCGATTGCGCGGAAGCGGCACGGCGCTGGGAACATCGCGCTGTTGCATGCGGGTTATGGACAGCGAACGCAGGAACGCGAACGACGAGCGTTTGAGGGAATTGCGGATTTTTATGGCGTGAGCCAGAGTCAGCGCTTGGTGGTGCAGCTTGATCATTTCCGGGCGATTGGCGGGTCGGCGCTTACGGATATGAAAATCGCGGTGCCGGAAAATGAGTTGGGCGTGGCGGGGCCGCATGGGAGCGCGATTCCGGTGACTTATGTGCCCTTTCGCAATGCGCATTTTCTTGCGGTGGCGGTGAGCTGGGCGGAGGCGATTGGGGCGGGAGCAGTTTACATTGGGGCGGTGGCGGAGGATAGTTCAGGCTATCCAGACTGCCGCGCGGAGTATTACCAGGTTTTTCAGGAGTTAGTGCGAGTGGGGACGCGGCCGGAGACGCAGATCGAAATTGCGACGCCAGTGATTACACTGAAAAAAAGCGAGATCATCCGGCGCGGGATTGAGCTCGGCGCGCCGCTGCATTTGACGTGGTCGTGCTACCAGAATGAAGACAGGGCGTGCGGGGCGTGCGATAGTTGCTTGCTGAGATTGAAGGCGTTTGCGGAGGCGGGGGTGCCGGACCCTATACCGTACCGGTTGTCGGTCTCCGCCCACTCGTAGGACTTGGAAAAGAGCTAGGATTAAGGATAATAGGGCACATCCCGCCAGCCAGGCCGGGCAGGCTACGCCTCGGCAAAGGAGAAAAAGCATGAGGAGACTTGGGAAGTCCATGTTGCTTGCGGTATTTCTAGCTGGCGTGTTGGTAACGATTCTCACACCGAACGCGGCTGCGCAGACCGGATCAATCGTCGGCACGATTTTGGATTCCAATGGGAAGCCATGGTTTGGACTGACCATCGAGTCCGTGAGCGAGCAAGGCGCGAAGGCGGAAGTGAAAACGGACGGGGAAGGCCGGTTTGTGATCCGAAATCTTCGCCCCGGGGTGTACACGTTGACGATTACAGTGTTTCCGTCGCCAAACGAGAAGCAACCTCCCTTCCGCCTGGGGCAGTTGAAGGCCACGAGCGGCGAAGAAACCAAAATGCCGGACATGAACTTCAAAGAGTATATTGCGAAGCAGGGCACGGAAGCGGCAGAGAAAAACAAGAAGGAGTCCGAGGATAAAGCAAAATTCGAGGGCATGAAGGCCCATTATACCGCGGGGTCCGCGTTTCTCGACCAGGAGCGCAAGGCAAAAGACGATTTGGCGAAAGCAACTCCGGATCAGCGGGATGCGATGAAACAAAATCTCAAGGATCTGTCCGACAAGGCGTCGGCAGAATTCCAGGCCGCGCAAAAGTCGGCTTCGGAAAAGGACCCCAACCAGAACTTGCTATGGGCGAAGCTGGGTGAATCGTATGACCTTGCGGGCCGAAATGAAGAAGCGGCTCAGGCGTACCAGCAGGCCATTAACGCCAAGCCCGACGACCCCGGTTACTACAACAATCTCGGGAACGTGTTGGCGCGAGCGGGAAAGATTGACGAAGCGCGCGCGGCGTATACGAAGAGCGCGGAGCTGGATCCGACGAAAGCGGCGACAGCGTGGCGCAACTTCGGGATCAGCTTGTATAACGCGAATCGGGGAGCCGATGCCATTGAGCCTCTACAGAAATCTGCGGAGCTTGATCCGAAGAGCGCGCAGACCTGGTACCTGCTGGGGGCCTGCCTCATTTACAAAATGACGGTCAAAAAAGTCGGGGACAAAGATGTGCCCGAGTTTGCGCCGGGGACGATCGAGGCCTATCAGAAGGCCATTGAACTCGACCCCAACGGACCTTTTGGCCAACAGGCCAAGGAGGGACTCGCGCAATTGCAGCAAATGGCTCCAGGCATAGACATCAGAGTGAACGCGAAGAAAAAGAAGTCCTGAGCGATTTCGCGCTTTCATTTACGGGCCGGTTCCGCGTTGCGGGGCCGGCCTTTTTTATTGAAGTACGAAACGCGGGATTTCGTGGGTTGTGGGAATTGTTTGGCGTTTATTCGGTGACGCAAAGCTAGCGATGCATCATCGTTCCGGTAGTTTTGGTACGGCGAAGCGCCCAGGCGAAGACGGCCATCGACAGGGGCAAGAGCCCCGCAGCGAAAAGAATCAAAACCAGGAGCGGCTGCAGAACTGCATGCAAGCCCGCACCGCCTAGCAGCGCGGCGCGCATGGCCTCGAGTGCATACGTGACGGGATTCAGCTTTGCCACAAGCTGCAGCCAATCGGGAAGAACACTGACCGGAAAGAGCATGCCACCCGCGACACTCGAGACGCCCAGCAGAAACCACTTTGCGGGATTGCCGCGCTTAAAGAGCAGAACGTAGCTTGCGGAGAGAATTCCCAGGCCGGAAAAGGCGAGCAAGGTGGCGAGAAGCACTGCTGCGACGGCAGCCCAGTTTGCATCGTGAAGCGGAAAGCCGAAGAGCAAGGCGCCCCACGCGAGGTAGACTGCGATGCGGAACGTCGTGGAAACAAATGGGTAGATGGCCGAGCCTGCCAGAATAACGGGGAGAGAAGTCTGGGTCACAAGGAGATGCTCGAGTGTGCCGGAATCGCGCGCTTCCGCCAGGCTTTGGTCGAAAGTGTCCATGGCCGCATTTAGATAGTCGAGAAAGACAAAGCCGATTAGAGAAAAAGCAAAATAGCTGCCGCCTTGCGGGAGGGACGAAGAAAGCTGTGGGCTGTCGACAAACCGCGCAACATAGAAAAACATGGCGACGCCGAAGAGCGCTTCGACGGCTTCCAGCACGAAGACAGTTCGGTAGGTACGCGCAATGGAGAGGTCGCGCCAGAAGAAGACCCATAACTCGCGCAGGGTGCGAATCATTCCGGTGCGTCCTCCAGAGGGACGTGCGGGGTGGGGCCGGTGAGGCGCATGAAAACGCCTTCGAGTGTCGCGGTGCCAGTGGTTCGCTTGAGGGCGGCCAGGGTGTCGCAGGCGAGGAGGCGTCCTGCGTCGATGACTGCTATGCGATCGGCAAGCTGCTCGACCTCGGGCAAAGTGTGGGAGGCGAAGAGCAGGGAAGTATGGCCGCGGCGGAGGACCTCGGACTTCAGGAAACGTCGAAATTCGGAAGCGGCGATGGCGTCCAAACTGCGCGTAGGCTCATCTAACAAAAGAACGCGCGGCTCGTGGAGAAGGGCGCGAGCCAGGCTAAGGCGCTGCACCGTTCCGGACGAGAGCGTACGCACCTGGCGGTCGAGAGCTTCTTCGAGATGGAATTGTTGTACGAGAAGATCGATGCGCTGCGCGGCGGAGGCTTTCGAAAGATGATTAAGGCTACCGAAGAAGCGCAGATTTTCGCGGCCAGTAAGCCGGGCGTAGAAGCCGATGTCGCTGCCGGCGTGATAGCCGAGCTGGCGGCGAACGGCGCGCGGCTCGAGCACGGCATCGTGCCCGGCGATTTGCGCGCGGCCGCTGGTGGGGAGAAGCAGCGTGGCGAGAATGCGGAGGAGCGTGGATTTGCCCGCGCCGTTTGCGCCGAGCAGTGCCAACGCTTCGCCAGGACGCACTTCGAAGGAAAGCCCGGCGAGAGCAACGACGCTGGGCTTTTCGAATGGCTGGAGCAAGGCACGCAAGCCGGTGCGGGCGGGAGGAAAAAACTTCTCGAGAGCTGCAACACTTATCGCGGCTTCAGGCACGACGAAACTTATAGCGTGTCTGCGGCGCGAAGACAATCGTCTCGCGACGAAAGGCAAATGGCGCCGAACCGCCGGGAGCTTTTTAGTCTGGATAGCGAATGGCGCGATTCCCCGGTAGAATGTAGGCGGGCGATTTCAGGAAGAACGAAAGAAACAGAATAGCGGTTTTGCGACGGAGAGCTGAGGAGTGGGGCTGATGGTGTCATTCGCGGATCGCGCTGAAGTGCTGCCGCATGTGCTTGTGCGATTTCTGGATAAGGAATCGGTGCTTTTGAATTTGGAGACGGAGCGCTACTTCGGTTTGGACGAAACCGGGACGCGCATGTGGCAGGTAGTGACCACCGCGCCGAACATCGATGCTGCCTATCAGGAACTCCAGAACGAATTCGACGTTGAGTCCGAATTGCTTCGATTGCACTTCACGGAACTCCTGGGACGGCTCGTCGACAACGGGTTGCTCCAAATTCAGCCAGCAGATGTGGGAACGGCTTCGGCGGTTTAGCGTGCTGGAGCGCAGGGCGCGCGGGATTTTTCTGCGCGCGGCGGCTTTGCTTCCGCTGATATCTTTAAGTCTGCGGCTGCGTGGGTTTCGCAAGACGCAATCATTCCTTCAACGGTTTCTTTCCGCCGCCAACAACGAGGTAGATTTTTCCGCGTCCCACCGCGCCGACTTAACCGTGCGTATGGTGCGCGCAGCGGTGCGGCATGGCGTTAGCCATCCCACTTGCCTCGAAGAATCCCTCGCGCTGTGGTGGCTACTGGGCCGGCAGGGCATCGCTACTCAGCTGCGCATAGGCGTCCGCAAGCACGGCGAAAAATTCGAGGCGCACGCCTGGGTGGAGCGCGCCGGAACGGCGTTGAACGAACCGGAATCGCTCCACGAACACTACGCGGCGTTTGACACGGCGCTTTCGTCCACACCGCCGGGGCCGCGATGAGCGGTTTCGCGGGTATCGTCTCCGCGGATGGCGGAACGTCTGGCATTCAGAGGGCCCGACGCCACGCAAATCTGGACGAGTCTGGGCGCGGGGTTTTGTTTCACATTGCTTTGTACCGGTCTCTCTCCGCAGGCTGATTCGCAGCCCCTTTCCTTAGACGGAAGAATTTGGCTTCTGGGCGAAGTGCGGCTCGACGACCGCGAGGGATTGTTGCGAAAGCTCGAGCAGCTCGGCGAAAAAATCTCCGTGGATGCGACTAACGAAGAATTGGTCCTGCGCGCGTGGCGGCAGTGGGCGGAGAAAAGGTTTGAAGCCTTGATCGGCGATTTTGCGTTTGCCATTTGGGATGCACAGGCGAGGCAGTTATGGTGCGTGCGCGACTTGTTTGGTACCAGGCCTTTTTTTTATGCACATGCCGGAGGCCAGATTGTTTTCAGCAACACGCTTGAGGCTGTGCGCGTGGCTCCAGTCGTTTCCGCCAAGCTCGACCTTCATTTCATCGGCGACTCTCTTTTGCAGTCCTGGTGCCCGGATGCGGAACGCACCGCGTTTCGCGATATTCGCAGGCTGCCAGCAGGCTTAATCGCGCGAGCTGCGGTGGAACGATTCCCGCACCTATTTCGGGTGCAGGACGATGCCTTCCGGCGCGTTTCGTTACTGGCCGACAAATTTTCCCGTTAGCGCAAATAACCGAACATTCGAGTAAGCTTCATCGAGACCGCGGGGGATGGTGTGACAGAAGCGCTGCCACAGGGGGCGGAAGTTCTCGAAGCGGAATGGGAGCTGCTGCTGGAGTGTGCAAAGCCCCAGCTGGATCGGCAGCGGATGGCGGAGCGGCTTCGCGCGCCTCTCAAGTGGGCTTCGTTGATTTCGCTTGCGGAGGACCACAGCGTTCTAGGGCTCACCGCCGCGCGGCTAGCAAACTACGACGAGAACGCCGTATCGCTGGAAAATCAGGAGAATTTGCGTGCGTGGCGGCGTGCTTACACGCTCTTCACGATGAATTTGACGGCGGAGATGTTCCGGTTGTTCGATAGTTTCGGGGCGGCTGGTGTTGAGGCGTTGGTGATTAAGGGGCCCGTCCTGTCGCTGCGGTGTTATGGCGATCCAGGGTTGCGCCAGTACGGCGATCTGGATTTGATAGTGCGCGACAAAGATATTCAGCGTTCAACGGAGCTGATGATCAGTCTCGGATATGAACCGAGCGTACCGCCGACGGCTATCCAGGCTAAAAAGATTCCGGGTGAGTATGTTTTTCGTCAGTTGAGCACGAAGCTTCTGGTCGAGTTTCACACCGAGTTCACGTTTCGTTACCATCCCCGGCCGCTTCCGGTGGAAAGCCTATTTGAGCGGCAGGCGCGGGTAAACATCGATTCGCACCAGGTTCCTTCTTTATCGCCCGAGGATGAACTCATCCTGATTTGCATTCACGGCGCGAAGCATTTCTGGGAGCAGTTGAGTTACATCGCGGACGTTGCGGCGTTTGTGTCCAGGCAGGAACTCGACTGGGGGCGCGTAATGGCTGCCGCTGCAGAAGTTGGTGGGGAACGAATGCTGTATGTTGGGCTGCGACTGGCGTGGGATGTGCTCGGCGCTCCACTACCAGAGAATGTGGGCGCGATTGTGCGATCGGACCGAGCGGTTGGACGCCTTGCGAGGCAAATTACGCAATGGCTTCCTGCGGCGGGTTCCGCGCCGCCGGGAATTTTCGAGCGCGCGATGTTTCGAATGCGTATGCGCGGCGGGATTATTTTCGGCGTGGCGTATCTGTTTCGACTTTCTTTTTCGCCTACGGAGGAGGATTGGGTGGAAGGCGCTGAAAATAAGAGGCATTGGTTTTTGGATGCGTTGGGACGGCCGTTTCGTCTCGCGCGAAAATATGGGAACGACGGCAAGTCCTGAATCGTGCCCGTTCGGAACGAAAAGCTGATTACAAACTCACACCCAAAAAACAAAAGGCCCGGACGGAGTGTCCGGGCCCTCTTCGATCTAGCTTTCTTAGATATTGGTGCGTCGCGAAATGGCTCGCGGAGTTTTTGACGGCGGCGGAGGCATCTCAACAGTAATCGTCACTTCGCTTTTATTGCGCAGGATGCCGAGTTTCACGGTTTTTTCGTCGCGTTTGCCGGCGAGCCTTTCGCGCAGATCGCCTAGTGAGCGGATGCGTTCGCCGTTCAGCGAGGTGATTACGTCGCCGCTCTTCACGCCAGCTTTTTCTGCCGGAGAACCTGCATTTACTTCACGGACGAGGACACCCTCGCCGTCAGGCGCGCCAAAATACGCGCCGAACTGGCCGCTCAGGTCTTCGGCATCAATTCCGAGACGCGGGCGCGAGCCAGCAAGCACACCATAGCCCCCCCAGTCCATGTCAGGCATGGGCGCCACTTCCGGAACCTCAATGTTTGGTAGCTGGAAAGAAAACGCTCGCGGAGCCGTCTTGAACCACATGTTGCCGTGATCTTCCGACTTGCCCAGCGTCACGCTGACCGTTTGCGCGTGGCCGTCACGCCACACGGTGAACTGCACGGAGCGTCCCGCAGGGATTTCGCGAATCATGCGGCGGAACTGCGCCGCGCCTTCGACGCGCTGGCCGTTAATCTCCGTGATGACATCGTCGTCTTTCAGGCCGGCTTTGGCGGCCGGACTATCCGGCACGATGCGCTCCAGCAAGACGCCGCGCTCCGCAGGGAGCTTCAATTCTTTTGCTTTCTCTGAGCTGATTTCCTGCGACTCGACGCCGAGCCAGCTTGCGCCCTCATCGCCGAGGACCACCATCGCGTCTTCGTCACCCGGTTCTGGCGTTACTTCAATCCGTCGCTGCTGCTCTTGCGCTTGCTGAACCGCGGCCCTCACGGACGCTTGCAATGCGCGAGCGTCAAGGCGCTCCGCCAATCGTTCCTGCTGGCCGGCGAGCTGCTCTGCCAAGCGCGCCTGAAGCTCTTCTATTTTTTGCTCCAACTGGGCGGCTTTTGCATCCGCCGGCTCCTGCGAAAGTGCAGGAGGGCTGGGCAGCGCAATCAGCGCCAGCCCGATCGCCACGGCCCCGCCACCCATAAACAGATTTCGTTTCATCATGATATTTTCCGTCCTCCTATTTCCTTAGACGTGGCTCGCCTCAAACCGTCGACCGCAAGATTACGATTTGAATTCCGCCATTGACGGTGTTCAGCCGGATGGGCGCTCCGCCCTTGCCAAATTTTCCGCGCATTTCGCGGAGACGCGACGCGGTTTCCTGCGAAAACGGCAGCTCGGAATAAAAGTTTCCATTTAGCGAGCGCGCTTCCAGATTCGCCTGCGTATCCTGCGGCACAGCCAGAAGCACGGAACCATTGGTCGTCTCGGCCGCCATACCCTTTTCATCCAGAGCACGCGATAGCTCGAGGTGCACGTTGCCGTTGGTAGTGTGGGCGTGGACGCTGCCTCCGCCCTCATAGACCTCGATATTTCCATTCACCGTGCGCAGCTCTTCTACCGACTCGACACCGGCGATCTTCACCGTGCCATTCACAGTGCCGATGTGCTCGACGCGCGCGCCGTGCGGAACGCGAATCGTATACTCGACGGCGACTTCCACGCCCTCATTTTGCGGATAGCGCGTGATGACCGAAACATCGTTCGGCTTGGCGTCGACTTCGATGGAGACCCGATCGAGGTCAGACTCTTTTTCCTTGGCGATTTTTACCGCATGGATTTCGATCACATCGCGGTCCCATCCTTCCACTTGAACGGGGCCGTTGACGTTTTGCAGCTCAAAGGAGCCGCCCGGCAGGAGCGGATAGGAATGATTGAAGTCTTTGCTTTTCGCAAAGCCCGGCGCGTCTGAACCCACCGCGAGAACAAGGATGAACAACACCGCCGTGCGGAAATAAGGACGTAGCATCACGTTCTACCCCCTTCGAGCACATCTCACGAGCTATTGCTCGTTGTTGCGAAGCGACCGAGGAACCCGGGACCCGAACAAAATTCGCGCGCGATGCCGCGCTTGCTGCGTTCTACGTCAGTGCAGCTCAAAATCAAACGTGACCGTCGAAATGGTTTCGACGCGTGTGCCATTGATCAACGCGGGGTTTGCGCGCCATCGCTTCACGGCGTCGATCGCTGCGTCGGCCAGTACCGGTTCCCCCTGCAAAATCTTCTGTACTTCGATGCTTCCGTCCGTCTTCACCTTCACCTGCAATATCACAACTCCCTGAATATGTGCGCGCTTGGCAAGTTCGGGATAGGCGGGGCGTGGCGAGGCGATGAGCCGCTTGAAGAAATCGCTGGAATCTTCCCGCAATCCGCCCATAAGAGCGATTTCCAGTTTGTCCATCCAGCTTTCGAGCCAGTCGCTCGTTTCTCCGGGCGGAGGAGGCTCTTCGGTTTTTGCAGTGGGCGCCGAGGCTTTGACCGGGAGAATATCTGACTCGTGCTTGCGATCGATGCGTTCGCGCTGCTCGCGAATGAGGGAATCGCGCAGTCCCGTGTCCGCATCAAGGAACTGCAGGCGGATTTTGCCCACGGTCGTGCGCAGCTTAAGGACTTCGCCTCCTCCGTTCAGAGCTCCCGTTGCGCGAACCGGTCCCGCGCTACGATTCCCGAGCGGCTGGATGTTCAAGAGGAGCGCCGGGTCGGCATCGATCCGGCTCAGGCCGCCGTTTTCAACCATCGCGTCAATGTTGGCTGCAAGATTCCTGGGCAAGAAAACAATGATGTCTCCGGCGCCGGACGAAAGCTGTGAGGCGCCCGGAAGGCTCACCTTGCCTCCCGATGAGTTTCCCTCCGGATTTATCCAGGCTTGAATCGTGCCACCGGCTGTGGCTGCCTGTACGGCGCCCGCCACGCGCGTCAGGCAAATGCTTCCGCCGTTGGATTCAACCTCCATCGGCCCGGAAACAGTAATGATGCGGATGCCGCCGCCGCCGGTTTGCGCGCGAACTGAGCCGCGCACTTCGCCGAAATCGATCTGGCCGCCGCCGGTGCGCACGCTGACGAAACTTCCCGCTTGTTTCAGCGTGATGTTGCCGCCATCGGTTTCCAGCTGCGCGCGTCCGCTGATCTGCCCTGCGCGGATGTGGCCGCCACCGCTGCGCAGCACGGCATCTCCGGAAATATTTCCAGCGACAATGTGTCCACCGGCGGTGAAGGCATCCACGTTGCCCGAAACGTCTAGCACCTGAATGTGTCCGCCCTCTGTGTAAAGTTTTGCGCTCGGACGTCCCTGCGCGGCGTTGCGAAATCCGGTGAAGCCGATGCGTCCCGTTCGAATGTTGCCGCCCCCGGTGATCAGGCTCGCGGTGCCGCCGACGTCCTGCGATTCGATGTCACCGACGCCGGTGTTGACATCCAGGCCGTAGCTCGCAGGGACGGCCACTTCAAATTGCACGTAAAATTGCGCGCTTGCTCCGCTGCGGGCGGTTTGTGACGGCGATGCTCCGATAATTTCCACACCGGACGCGGTGGCTTTTGCCGTAAGCGAATAACGATCGAGTAGACTCTGCGCCAGCGGTGCGCGCGCATCGGTTTCTATATGCGCGGTGTAGCGAACCACTGGCGGCGCATTGGGGGCCAGCACGACGATGTGCACCGATCCGACGTCCGTCGTCAGGCGCAACGTCAGGCCGTCTCTCGTTTGCAGCGTTCCCGAACGGTCGACGGACGCGCGCGCGCCAGGGTCAGCGGAAGCGGGTCGGTTGACGGGAGGGGGATCGTAAGTATTCGCGCAATGAGCCAATCCCGGCAGAAGTGCGAGTATGGAAACAAAGGAGAGCGCGATGCGGGGGACCCTGAAGCATGGACCGCTTGTCGTCTTGAAATCTGTGATCGTGCTCATCTCTCGCCGGC
>Ga0209446_1000152_pt1 | contig 16992 bp, 17 predicted proteins | sample BogFormECP04_OM2_FD_188242 | JGI IMG/M metagenome (GOLD analysis project Ga0209446, IMG submission 188242) | Bog forest soil microbial communities from Calvert Island, British Columbia, Canada - ECP04_OM2 (SPAdes) (version 2) | ecosystem: Environmental > Aquatic > Freshwater > Wetlands > Bog ... | reverse complement strand
TCCCAAGAGTGTTGCCGATCACCTGGACCTCTTCCGTAAACAGTTTTTCCTCCGTGTTCTGCAGTGAATTGATGATCGCGAAAGAGCTGGAACTGAGATCTTGCTGCAGGAACCGTTTGCCGTCGACGTAGCCAGTGATGGACTTAAGCTGCAGATTGTCGCTCACGTCGTAGCTGATGATCCCGGAGCCCGTGACTTTCGAGGCGTTGTTGATCTGCGGAATATCCAAAACGTCGTCCCGGGGATTCAATGTAGTGCGGGCCGCCGCGGCTGCCTGGATCGTTCCGATGTTCGTCGGCGAAAACAAAGTGCCGTACGCGGCCAAGCAGGCCGGGGTCATGCTGGCGCCTCCGCCGCAGCCTCCGGCGGCGACGGGCGTGAGGAAGGCGACAGCCGACCCCATATAGCCCGGAATCCCTAATTCCGTGCCGGCTTCAAAGGCGCCCAGCCCGACCGGCGCGAGGTAAGTCAGTCCGCCTCCGGCGCCGTTGCTTGTTGCGTGCACGTACCCGCCCCGCAGGATGATATTCAGGTGATCTGCCGGCTTCAGTTGGAGGGTGGCGAGCACGTTGTAAGACGAAAGATCGTTCACCGGAACATTGCAAGGGGTCGCGAGCGTGCAGCCGGCACCGGCGAACGTGCCGCCGCGCTCCATGAAATCGGGAACCGTCATGGGGTTGAAGGCGCCGCCGCTCAAGGACGCGGTGCCATAACCGTTGTGAGCCTGATATCCGCCCACTACGCGCAGACCCGCCGCGTCGCCGGCGATCGGAATGTTGATCATTGCCTCAGCGTCACGCGTATCGTAGTTGCCGTATCCACCCCTGACCCAGCCTTCGAACTGGTCGGTCGGCAGGTTGTGGTTGATGAGGATCGCTCCACCGGTGGAGTTGCGGCCGAACAGCGTTCCTTGCGGTCCCAAGAGCACTTGAATGCTCTGGAGGTCTTCCTGGCGCAAATTGCTTGCCGACAGGCCCTGATAGACACCGTCGACATAGGTGGCTGTCGTCGGATCGGTGTTCTGTCCGATGTTGAGCATCGCCAGACCCCGCAGGCTGCAGAGGCAGGAGAAGAGGTCCGCGGAGCCCGACTGGACCGAGAAGCTCGGGACCGAGCCCTGCAGATCCACCAGGCTCGTGATCTGTCGTTCCTTGATATCATCTGCGCTCAAGGCAATGATGCTTTCAGGCACGGTCTGGACGTTTTCTTCGCGCCTGCGCGCCGTGACGATGATCTCAGTCAATCCGCCGCCCGTGTCCGTGTCGCCGGCAGCGACCGCAGGTTCGGCGGCGCTCGGCCCCGATTGAGAGAGCCAAAGCGCCCCCACCATTGCGGCGTTGAGAAGCTTAAACTTGTTGTAGTGCATTCGCCTTCCCCTCACTATTGATATGCGTTTCCATCGTTTCTGTTGCTCGTGAGAAACAACCCGCGATGGATTTATAGGATTAGTGACCGTGGCGCATTATCACCGGCAGGGAATGAATTTTTCTCCTATCTTTTGACGGGTGGGGCTCAAACCGAGCGCGCAAGGGCTCTTGGAACGTGATCAGTCGTTCACAAGGCCGTCAGGCGATCGAGCGTTGACCGATCGGCCGGCTCGATCGAGAAGGGGATAGCCAGATAGTCTCGTTTGCCCAACATCTGCCCGGTGGAGGAGAAAGGGTAAACCATGGCCATGCGCAGGTGGAACAGATAGAGATTGTCCGCCTTATAGTCACCCACATTATCGAGCATGCGGCCGTAGACGACATTGGAGTACACGGCTTCCATGATCAAGCCCCAGTCAGCGAAGGCAAACCGCTCGCTGCATTGTGAATCGTCTCATTGCGCAGGACGTTTGTTGGCTGTCGTGGCGTTGTTCACTTGCACGGCAAGCCTTGATGGGAATCCACTCAAGTTTAGCGTTGCTGACATCGTGGTTCCGGGTCAACGCTGGCCGATGGCGAAGCTTTCGTGCGGACATGTCTGCTCGCCATGGACCCAGTGACCCGGGTCATGCTGAGCGCCGACATCGGCGTGATGCCGCCGATTCCACTCAGCGCCGCGCTCCGCGGCTTTGGTGCGGGCGAGGTTATTGCCTCGCGTCGCGACGATCTGCCGAACGGCGTCAAGGTCAGCGGATTTTTCGAGTGGGCCGACTATCAGCACATCGTCTCCCATGTTGCATTGGGCAAGCACTTCGTCCGGCTCGCCGAGGGCGTGTCGTTCGAAGATGCTCTTACGATTTACGGCCATACTGCGCACGCCGCGTTCTTCGGAATGATCGACGTCGGCGCCGTGACTGCGGGCGATTCGGTCGTCATCACCGGGTCGGCCGGGGCCGTCGGGTCAGTCGCAGGACAGATCGCGAAGGTAAAAGGCGCCAAGGTCATCGGTATCGCCGGTGGCCCGGCGAAATGCCACTGGCTAGTCGACGAGCTAGGCTTCGACGCCGCGGTGGACTATAAGGGCGAGGATGTCGGCCGTGTCGTTGCGCGGCTCTACCCCGCAGGCATCAACGTCCTCTTCGACAATGTCGGCGGACCGATGTTGGACACGCTGATCGCACAGCTCGCGGACGGGGGGCGCGCGTCGTGCTCTGCCGGTCCACGAGCCAGTATCTGGGCGCCGATCCGCTGTCCACGCCGTTCGATGCCGAAACGGTTCAGTCTCGCGGCGGCACGGCCGCGAGGTTTAACGCTATGGATTATGCGGCTCGGTTTGAGGAGGCTGCCGCGAAGATGCTTGCAGGCGACAAGCGGGCGAGCTGCGGTTCGCCTGCCAGATTCTCGAGGGACTGAAAAGCGCGCCGCATGCCCTCAACAGCTTGTTTGAAGGGAAGAACCGCGGACACTTGCTGGTTCGCCCCTGAGACTTGGCAACTCTTGCCTCGCGACGAATACCTCAACCAGTCGATGTTGATGCAGAAGCGCGCCAGCTGACCGGCGCGCGGGACCTGCTCATTTCCGCTCCTGCTTGCCGGCCGCGGCGACGAGTTCCGCGAAGTCGGCGCCGACCTCTGGAACAGGCAATCCCAGACGATGCGCGAGCATTGCCATGGTGGGATTGTGCGTAAGCGCCTTCGACCGCGAAGTGATGTTGCCCAATCCAACTTGCCGGTCGAATCCGCGGACCATGATGATTGCCAGTCGAGTGATCGCAAGCATTTCGTAGTAATCCAGCTCGCGGACGGGATGGCCGGCCTCGGCCTCGTAGATGGCGATAATCTCCTCGCGGGCAGGCAGGCCGGAGAGGCGCGGCACATTCATTCCCACGCTGAAGAAGTCGTCGAACATCAGGAACCACGCGAGGTCGATCTCGCCCGGCCCTAGAGCAGCCATTTCCCAATCGATAAGACCCGCTACGTCGAGATTCTCTGCGAAGAGCGTGTTGGCCGGAATCGGATCGCCCCAGAGAACGCTGACCGGCGAATCCGCGGGTCTATTGCGGCGAAGCCAATCTACGGCGGCGTCAAGCACAGGTAGCTCGCGACCGGCGGCGGCCCACCGATGCCAATCCTCGACATGTCGAAGATACTGATCCAGCCCGGGAGCGCCCTGGCCGTCCCTGCTCAGGAATTCGAATCCGTCGCGCCAGTTGACGTTGTGAACGCGGGCGATCGCCTCGACATTATTGCGCCAAACCCTCGCCCGGTCGTGAGGAGCCAGATCCGCCAGCCATCCCGACAGGTTGTAGTTCGGCCTTTGCGGAACCGTTCGTCCGGGCATGCGCTCCATCACATAAAAGGGCGCGCCCAGAAGCGAGCGATCCCTCTCGAGCGCGACGAGCACCGGGACCGGTACACCATCACGGCCGGCCATCGCCTTCATCACGTTCCACTGCCAGCCCAGGTCGGAGTTCAAGAACAGGTCGCTGCCCTCAATCTGACGCCTCAGAACGAGCTCGCGCCGCCGCGGCTTCCCGTCTTCCACGCACCGCACGTCGATCAGGGTGGTCTCCGCCGAATAGCCGCCGCCGTCGGGGACTGCCACCTGCTCGATAGATAGGTCCGCGCAATTCTCAAGGACAGCCAGCAACCATCGCTCAATAGTCGATACGAAGCCGTCGCGATCGAGCCCACGCATCGCTAGAGCCGCCTCATTGAGCGTGACTCGCGGCAGGCGGCGTCCCGAGCCGATTCCGGGGCGCGAGCGTTCATGTCGCGATCCTTGCGACGATCTTTGCACCTGGACTTTCAAGCTGGCTCGCCCACGCGGACGCCGTGTCCTCGAGGTCAAACCATGCGATGTCAACGAACATGCGGCCTTCCGCCGCCAAATTGAGGAGCCATCGCCATGCGTTGCGACGCTCGTCAACCGGGCGATAACCGGTGCCGACACCGTGGTGCGAGCGCCGCACCATGTCCCATGCGGATATGCTGACCTCCATCCCCGCGGACGCGCCGACCGTCATCAGGCGGGCCCCGAAAGCGGTATTTCGCAATGCCGCCACGAACGGCGGCCCGTAGATGGCATCGAGCACCACGTCGAAGCCCGCCCCCGCGACGCTCCTGAGCGCGGCTTCGTCGTTGCCGGTTCCGAGCTGGACAATCTCATCCGCGATACCGCGTGCCTTTATACGTTCAAGTCGGTCTTTCGTTCGCGCAGCGGCAACCACGCATCCTGCGCCGAGCGCGCGAGCGGCCTGCAGCCCGACCTGTCCAAGCGGCCCCGTCGCGCCAAGGATCAGCACCCGTTCCCCAGACCTGATGCGGGCCTCCTGAAGCGGGATCAGTGCGCCCGTCCCGGCGATGGCAAGCGCAATGGCCTGCCCCGCGTCCACTGCGCCCGGCAGACGCCAGACCTCCTCCTCGGGGACGATGGTCCATTCGGCGAAAGCACCTGAGGATGGGATCGAGTGACCGAAATAGACGCGGGACCCATCTTCCAGTTCGCCGACGCCCTCGCCTCCGATGATGTACGGGACCGCGGGAGTCTTGTAGGTGCCTCGTGCGCGCATGATATCGGTGGGCTGCAGACCGGCGGCAATGGCCCTGATCCTCAGCGTGTTCGGCTCAGTCAGCGGATCGTCCATCGTGACGACCGACGGCGTACCGTTGCGCTCGACCATGATAGCTGCACGCATCGGAAAGTACGTGACCCCCCGCTAGAACGTCTTTCGATTGCGCCAAAACCCTGTGAACAGGATCACCGGCAAGCGCAGCACAGTGGAGAATGACAACAGCCGCAGCGCTTGCCAGACGTCTTGGGGCCGTAAGTAGATGGAGGCATACATGGTACCCATCATCTTGCCCTTCATCACCAAGTTCTCGCCATCGCGATCGATGGACTTGACGTCCATCATCTCTATGCCTTCCTTCGTGAACATTTTCATCGGCGGAGTATTCTCTCAAAATCGATCTTCAAATCTTCCATGACGATCCGCGCGACATTGCGGCCGGATCCACCGGTCACGCCACCGCCGGGGTGAGTGCTGCCACCGGACATGTACAATTTGTTGACGGGCGAACGATACTGGCCCCACCCGGGGACCGGACGGTTGCCGCCCAACTGCCACGCGTACGGGCCTAGATGACCGATATCGGCATTGCGCAGCGAGATATTGTGGCGCTCGATGTCCAGCGGGGTCATGAAGCGTCGCCCGATGATGTTGTCGTCCCCCATGTTCGTCGTCAGATCGCGCAGATCATCGAGGAAACCGTCCGCCACCTCCTGGCCGATCTGATCCCATTGGGCCGGACCACCGTTCTTGAGCTTGTAAGGCGCAAACGCATAGATGTGAAGGATGTGTTTGCCTTTGGGCACGCGGCTCGGATCGACTTTGTACTGGCCGACATACGCCGCGAAATCACGCTTCGGATAGCCGTATTCCAAATCGCGGAACGTCTGCGCAAAATGTTCGATGTCCGAATGGGATTTCTCCACCCAGAAGAAATCGTCCACACCGGTGCCGATCTTGAAGTTCGGCTTCTCATGCAACGCAAAATGAAAGGTAAACGGCTGAATGCTGGCATGTTTGGCAACCCGCACTGCCCGCTCGAACCCGTCCGGGAATTTGAATCCCGGCACCATGTCGGGAAATACTTGCTTGACATGAAGATTCGAGATGACGCCCTTCGTCGCCAGAATTTCCTCGCCGCTATCGAGCACGATGCCGGTCGCATCCTGCCCGCTGAGCTTGAATTGCTTGATCGGGCTATTGACCCTGTAGCTGCCTCCATGAGACTCGAGACATCGTGTGAGCGCATCGGTCAATGCACCGGATCCCCCGACCGGTATGCCGGCACCGTATTTGTGCATGAACGGGAGGATGATGTAAAAGCCGAATCCCGTGCCATTGTCGAAGGGATTCGTCATGGCCTCGGATGCGTATCGTGCCAGCGCGATCTTTATCTTAGGATGCTCGAACCATTCGTCGATCAAGTCCCAGGAACTGATCGCCTGGGTGCGCATCAGTTCGCGGCCTTCGGGACTCTGATCCATCATGGCCGCCTGCACACCCGCGCCCGGCGGTACGTTGAACATGCCCATCACGATCATGTCGAGTGTTTGGAACACTTGCGTGTTGAAACGACGATAGGCGTCTGAGTCGTGCTGTGAAAACTTGGCGATCGACTGACAGGTTCGTTCCAAGTCCGTGTAGAACTCGAGAACACTGCCGTCGTCGAAGAAAGCAGCGGTCATTTTTTCTGGATTGACGTACTTAAGACCGAATTTTGACTTGAGTTCTAACTCATCGTTCGCTATCAACGGATTCGCCTGAATCATGGTGTGCGCCACGGAGCACACGTCATGCTTGAACCCGGGCACTGTCAATTCGCGGGTCATGACTCCGCCGCCCAATTTGTCGTTGCGCTCGATGACACAGACGTTCATCCCAGCCTTGGCGAGATAACAGGCGGCAACCAAGCCGTTGTGACCACCGCCGGCAATGATAATGTCGTATTTTTCGGCCATAGCAAGACCCTGCTTCGTGAGGGAAAGATCTATTTAAGGAGCGAGCGCCAGCAACATGCACCTATCTTGAGGTAGCAACCTCGGGATCACTTCGATGACCGCCAAGGTCCCACATCTCATTCACCGTCCCGTTTCACTCATCGACGACATGGCGTTCAACACCGACTCCGGTGGCTTTCGCATAGACTCAACCTCCGCCACCCTCTCCGCAAAGCGCCAGCAGCCGTCCTCGCAACGAATGAATTTATCGAGATAGCGACCGAAGGCTAGAATTTGTGGGCCATCGGGATACGAGTCCAACCGCGCGAACATGCTCTCGGCTTTCGCGGTATTTCCAGAGACGCTGATTCGCGCGTTGACGACAAAGTGTTTATGGAACACTTTTGGCGCGTGTGTGTGCGCGCGAAACGCGGCTCGCACTTGCTCATGACCTCGGTGCGGTGGATTCGACCAGTGCAACACGGCGTCGTCCGCCCAACAATTCATCCACTCGTCTTCCGAGCCGTAATCCATAGCGTAGCCGTAACGATACATGGTTTGCTGAATGTCTCTTTCATCTTCGATGCGTCGAATTCGATCTTCCAGACTCTCCATAGGAGCGTTTTCCCTGCTAGCGTCATTCGCGTTGTGTGTCGATTCGGTAGGTTTCCGCCAATCGTGATCCCTTTGCCCAAGTAATCTCGTCGAGTACCGGCAGCACTTGATTATGAGAGCTGGCCATATGCCTCCAGACCGAAGGGCAGAAACGGCTCGTTCTTGCGGGCCTTCAGCGCCCATTGTGGATCTACCAGCAACGAACGACCGACCGCGAGCAGATCGAATTCGCCACGTTCGAAATGTGCCGTGACCTGATCGAGATTGTTCACTGTTACGGTGCCCCCGGCGAACGAACTCATCAAATCCTTGGACAGACCGACCCCACCCACGGCCATCGACGGCTTGCCACTGAGCTTACGCGTCCAACCGGCAAGCGTCGTGTCGGAACCATCGAACGCCGGCTTGGAGAAAATCCGTGTGGAGGTATCGAATAGATCCACACCGGCATCCACCAGCGGGCGCAGGAACGCTTCCAGCTCGTGCGGCGTGCGCGCCAGCAGCGCGTCGTAGTCCTGCTGCTTCCACTGCGACCAGCGCAACACGATGGGCAGATCCGGGCCGACAGCGAAGCGAATAGCCTTGATCACTTCCGCGCCAAAGCGGGTGCGCCCGAGCAGATCGCCGCCCCATTGATCGGTACGCCTATTGGTTTCAGCCCAGAAGAAGGTATCGATCAAATAGCCGTGCGCGCCGTGAATGGTGATGCCATCGAAGCCAATTGCTTTGGCGCTAACCGCGCTGCGTGCGTAGCCGGCAATGACATCGGCGATTTCGGAATCGGTCATCGGTCGGGTCACCGGCAACTGTTTGGCCAGGTGCTCGGGCGGCAGCATGGCTTTGCCTTCCGGCCCCCAGATCCCAGAGGGACGCAGCGATGGCGCAGTCTTGAATGGGCCGGTACCGTCCAGGCGCATGACGCCCATATGCCACAGCTGCGGCATGATCAGGCCGCCGGCCGCGTGGACATCGTCCACGACTTTTTTCCAGCCGGCCAGGGCCGCTTCGCCGTACATGACCGGCACGTTCTCTTCGGCCATCGAGCCGTGCCCTAGAGCAGAAGGATGATCGATGCCGGTTCCTTCCGTCAGGATCAGGCCCACGCCGGCAGCGGCGCGGCGCCGGTAGTAATCAGCGACGTTCTGACCGGGCACACCATTCGGAGAATGACAGCGCGTCATCGACGACATCGCGATACGCGATTTGAGGCTCAGACCGCGCAGGGAAAACGGTTGAAACAACGGTTCGATGGAGTAGCGCATCGTAAGATCCCGGTCAGTTGTCGCCAAAAAACATTTTCGTCATCTCGCGCACAACGGCGACACGGTCTCTTCGCGCTTTTTCAATCTGGCTCGCGTTCGCAGCATCGGGGCCGAACGCGAAGATATGCGTAGGCCCGTCGGGAAGTCGCGCCAGCAACGTGCGCACCACGTCCTCGGGCTCGAACAACCCCGGCACTTTTAGGTTATGTCTCGAGAGGGTCTTCTGCAGCGTTGGCGTATTCATTGCCGGGCAGACACCCGCTAGCACATCGACGCCATAGGGACCGAGTTCCCCCCACAAGGCTTCAGCCAAATTCAGATCGAACGCCTTGGTCCCGCTATACACTGCCGTCCCCGGCTGGCCGCCGAGCGCCGTCCCCGACGACATAATAATGACGCCGCCACGGCCGCGCGCGCGCATCGCGCCGGCGAAGCCGTAAACCGTCTCGGTCACCGTAAGCACATTGCGGTAAATCAACCGACGCCAGGCATCGAGCGGTGCATCCAGAAGCCGCGAGCCATTTGTATCGGAGCCAGCATTCGATACGAAGAGTCCGACTTCGAGCCCGTTAGCGGCTTCCAGCACCTGCTCGGCAGCGCCGGTTTCGTAAAGATCAATGCTCGCGGTGCGAGTGGCGATGCGGTGCGCATGCTCCAGTTCGGCGGCAAGTTCCGCCAACGGTCCGGGACGGCGGGCAATCAACACTAGATTCAAACCGGTATGGGCCAGTTGGCGAGCGTAGGCCGCGCCGGTGCCATCCGAAGCCCCGGAGATCACAGCCCAAGGGCCATATTTCGCTCGAAAAACCGTTGCATCGATGGGTGTCGTCATACGACAGAGTCACTCAGTCTGAGGGAGCGGTCAGCCAATTGAGCATGTCGCGATCGGTGGGCTCAATTGAAATGGGATTCCCTATATAGAATATTTCACCACCCAACATTCCGTCACCACGATAGGGAATTACGGCTACACAGGGAACTTTGACCAAATAAAGCCGCTGAGCCTCGAACGAGCCGTATCCCGAGATCATCGTTCCGTAGAGGACGAAAATCCAGTCGGCTTCGAGCATCATGCCCCAATCTGCGAACGCCCAGCGCTCGTCCTGGAATGACCCTGCGGCTGGTGTGAGGCCAGCATCGAGCTGAACCTGATATATAGCCCGCTGCTCTGTCGCCGTATGCACTTCGAACGGTTGCCCGGACGGAACCGCTCCGGTCACCTTGAATATCGTATCCGGGGGCAGAACAGCCATCGCCGCATCAACGTCGCCACGCACTTCGCTCCACCAATGCGTCCGGAATGCAGTCAGCATGGCTCTGTGATTTGGGTTAGCCAAACTCTCGATGAGCGCATCGATACGTGCGATGGTCTCTTTGGCCTGCGACAGACCTTCCACGTGTACGCTCTCCTTCAACCATTTCCTGCCGTTGGATCAGAGTGGCACGCTACCGATCGCGACGTGACAACGAGGTCTACAGGAAGATAGCCAGGTTATGCATGTCGATTGTTGTCTGATTCAGATAGATCTCGCGCCGCGCGATCTGTGGTCCTTTGTCCATCCGGCGCAGGACATCACGCCGCCGCGCGGTTAGAAGTTTGACTTCCCCCAGATCCGTCCGACTGCGCGTCAGCAGCAGGTTGCTCTCGGCCGCGTATTCGTTCGATTTTTGGGTACGGAAAACGCGGATGCCAGTGACAAATCGGGAAACGCGCGAGGGTGGGTCCTCGACCCAGCCGCTCCTCGTTCCCACGAGGCGTCGCACCCGCATCGCCAATACGCTCTTGGTGTCGTTGTAGAAGCACATGCGGCGAGAAAAGCCATCGCCCATGGCGCGATTTACGCCGACGCGCACAGGCATCCAGTATCGTAGGTCGTCAGACAGCAGATCGAGCCATTCATTTAAGCGCTCTTCATCGAGCAACGTGGCCTCGTCCTCGAGAAACTCGTGCAGTTCCCAATAGATCGGATCGGTGGCACGAACACGATCAAGCGAGGTGAGATCGCAGTCGGGCGCATTGGTGAGTGTTGCGGGCGCGTTCACCAAGTGTCTCCCTCTATGAAGTCCTTGTAGCGAAGCCAGAAAGCCCACTGGCCGTCATCTTTGGTGAAGCCTTCGGACAAAAGGCCGCCGCCTGGCCAATTGGGCGGCCTCTTCTCGCCGATCCGCACGTGATATTTGATGGTTGCGCTAATGCCCTCCGCGGCGACTGCACCCTGCGCTCCGCGCTGCATGAACGGCCAACACTCGCCATCATCGGCCTCCAGCATGCCCGTCGGACCTACCGCCATCGAGCAGGTTTCGGAGATCCGCTCCTTCAGTTCCTCGGGCGAATCTTTTTCCACCAGCTGCCAGTTCCACCACTCCACCTTGTTGGGGCCCCTCGGAACGAAGGAATGCAACCCATACGCAGCGCCAAGAATCCCGCCGTCCGGATGTGCCCAGAGAAAGTTGTGGGTTCCAACGTTTGGAAAGATCCCGCCGACGGTCGGCGGCATATCGGCTAGAACGCGCAACTGATCGTCATCGAAGCGTTCGAACATCTGTTCGACGAGCTTGGGTGTCATGCCGGGCGGCGGCAGCGCGAGCAGCTTCTCACGCGCGGTCATCGTGGCCGCGCGGTCCTTCCCGAAAATGGGGCTGAAATCGGTCGGAGCGCAGCGAAAGCTGTGCCCCTGTGGGAAGGATATGTCCAGGCCCATTGCCGCGGGCGCGGAGTCGAGGGTGATGTCCGCGGTACTGCCGAGGAGCCCCAACTCGAAAATAGAACGGTGCAACGTGTAGACATGATAACTATCGCCGCCGACGAACTGCTCCGCGCCAAGCTTCCAATTGCCCTCGATAACCCATCGTTGTGGCGGTCCGAGCACTTCCAAGCCACCCTCGGAGCGCCCATACATAAGCGTCAAATACCAAGCTGCGTCTCCGAGCCATTCAATGAGCGAGGGCGCCTTCTCGTCAAAGGTAGCAAAGATCATTCCGCAATGGGTCGCTACGCGCGCACGCTTGAGCCCAAGCTCGGCCTTGGTGAGTAATTCGCCCTGCATCTTCTGATGCGCCACAGGCAAGCCTCTGAACTGACCATCGAGCCCGTATGTCCAACCGTGATAAGGGCAGACAAATGCAGCGGCATGACCCATCTCGCTACGGCAGACGGCCATTCCGCGATGGCTGCAGGAATTGAGCAAGACGCGGATTTGCCCTTTGCCGTCGCGTGTAACGATCACCGTATCGTCGCCCATATAGCGACTCATGTAATCGCCATTATTTGGGATCTCACTGTCGTGGCCAACCATCAGCCAGCACTTGCGCCAGAGTTTCTGGCGCTCAAGTTCGTAGATATCCGGATCCGTCAATACCCGCGCCAATACTTCGCAACGTTCCACGTCCACGAGCGGCCGCCCCGCCGAGCTGGGGAACGTGGCGCCTTTACTTAATGGCATCATAAGATCTTCCTGCTGAGCCAATTTCTGCACACCATATTGGTGCTATCGATATCAGACGCGGCGTTTGCTCGGTCAGCAACATTGTTTCCGTGGGAAATATTATCGCATTCAAAGGATGTCAAAATCAAGCGAAAAGGTCTGCGTCAAGGATCGCGGCGGGAATGTTTCAAATCGGTTTTTTCCATTGGCAGCTCGCTGCTCGTGGCAGCGTAGGCCATCCGAAAGAAAGCAATACCAGCACGGATTTCCTGCTCCGACATTCGCGTCAGCAATGGGTGAGTCGCGCCCTTCCTCAACATGCCACGCACCGATGATCGCCCTTGAGCCGTAAGGCCAACGCGCTTGTCGCGCGCCGACCCATGTTCGTTGACGATACGAACAAGCGCCAACTTTGGAGATGCCAAATGCGCGATGATTTTCGTAACGTTAGAACTGGTCGCCTCGAACCAGCGTCTGAGCTTATCGACGACCAATTTGCGTGGCAGGCTGCAATCAACACCTCCTTCCTGATAAACGAGCCAGAGTAACGCCGCTTCCCTGCGGGTGAGCGAACCGCGCATAAAATCCTCAAGCACCATATTGACTTGGTAGTGAATGGGATAGAAATATGCAAGAAGCTCGGTCGCATATTGCTCCTTGGACTTTTTCGACATAAAGATTCGCCCTAATTCTTACCCACTGTGCACGCCAGGGCGATCTCATAAGTCATTGCCATCGCCGTGTCAACGCTCGGCGTCGTTTTGGAGCTAGGCGCCCATCCACTCGAGATGCGGCCGTTTGCCCAACAAACCTGCTCGAGCGCGCCGCGCCTTCGATGGTGAGCGTCTTGGACAGCGTCTACGATGCGCTCGAGCAATTGCCCTCGGCGCGGGGTGAACGCAGTCCGCTCGCTTCTACGTGGCATCCTGCCAAGGATGCGGCAGGCCGCCGTCGGTCTGTACGATGAAGCTGCGCAGCAAATGCTTGATCGCGATGCTTTCGGCCGGGTCGAGTCTGCCGAGCAGATCGGCCTCGATGGACTGCAAGGCCCCGTGAATGCGCAGCGCAACCGCACGGCCGGTGTCGGTTAACCAGACCGTGGAGGCGGCATCTTGTACTTTCGCGGTTACCAACCCCCGCTCGATCAGTGCGTCCACACGCTCGGCGATGCCTTGCGGTCCGGACTGCAATAGCATGCCGGAACCGAGCCTATCTAGGCTGCGGCCGTTGCGGTGCATCAGCATGGCCAGAATCATGAAGCTGTCCACGTCCAATCCCTGTGCGCTCAGTTGCGGGGTGACGCGGTTGCGGAAGTGCAGGTCTGCGCGCCACAGCAGGTAGCCGAGGAAGTCTTCGCCGTAGCTGATGTCGGATTCGCGTGGCTCCTTGCCAGATAGCAGGGACGGATCGGTTTTGCGGGTGGCCAGTGCGTATTTGCCGGCCTGGAACACTAGGCTCGGCACGTCCCGACGGTCGAACGCGACGACTTCACCGACGAAGATTACGTGATCGCCGCCTTCCTTCGTGAATGCGGTCTTGCATTGCAGCCGGCACGCGCAGTCCTTCAAGAGAGGCGCGGCGCTGGCGCCGGCCTCGATGGCTACGCCTGAGAACTTGTCTTCGCCGCTTCTGGCAAAGCGATTTGACAGCGCCTCCTGGTCAGCGGCTAGGATGTGCACGACCCAGTGGTCAGCGGATTGGAAGGCCGCGAGGCTGCGCGAGCTCCGAGCCAGGCTCCACAGTACCATCGGGGGATCAAGCGAAACAGAGTTGAAACTATTGGCGGTGACGCCCACCGGCGTCCCATCCAGGGCGCGGGCGGTGACGATGGTCACGCCGGTGGTGAAGGCGCCGAGGGCCCTACGGAATTCGCGAGGATCGAATGGAGCGCTCATGTCGCAATCCTCGCGTCGCGCCGAATGGGCGCGGACATCTTCGGGCCGTTTCGCCAATTTGAGTGTCAAGGTTCAATCCAGTTCGATTGCATCGCGAAGGACGCGGCGTGCGCCCTCCACGGCGAGTCTTGCACGCTGAAGCGCACTTAAACCGCGATTCAATTGTGATTTCAACGGCACCTCGATATCGATAACCATACCTGGCGGAAAGAGTTTGACGAGTTCACGAAGCGGAAATTCACCTTCCCCGGGCACCTGACGTTCAAACACCGTTTCGTTGAAGTATTCATCGGCATTTTGAAGGCGCGTGGGTCCGTCGCTCATCTGCACCGATTTGATGAGTTGCGAATCGAGCTTGGCTACATCGTCCACCGTCCCGCCGCTGCGAAACAGATGCAAGGTATCCAGCGCAATTCCCCCATTGACCCGGTTCGCACGCTTGACAATTTGCCTCGCGGCGCCGAGGGTGGCGGGACCGGCGAGTTCGGTGAACTCGATGGCTGGGGAGATACCGAACTCGCCCGCGATGTCGCAGAACCGCGCGAAGTTAGCGGCAGCCCGCTGCGGATCCGAATCTTTGACATGCGTGGTTGCACAGCGCGCCCCTAGCTGCGCGCCGATCTCGAGCCCCCGCCGATAAATATTGAGATCGACGTCCGGATACACATTGAAATACTCCAGACTGTGCGCAGAAACGCCGGACGCAGAGCAGCGCTGCGCTACTTCTCTCAGAGTTGCGCTGTCCCATGCACATGGAAAAAGTTGCAACGCCTCGGGGTCGACGTGTGTAAACAGACAGACATGCTGGCAGCCGAGCTCGGCTGCGATCGAAACCAATTCAGCAGGCCCGACATCCATGACCGTTACATGATGCAGCGACAGGGGGTGCGTCATGGTATCGGCTCCCCGCCAGTGAACGTCGTTGCATTTGAACGGGCATTATTCACGAATTCCACTCCTGCGGTTTGCCTGCCGACCCCACACTCTCCTGAGCTAAAACAGTGTTTGTTGCGGCAGACCCCAATGCAGGCGCGAATACTGGATAGCCGGCTCATCCCAAACTTGAGAGATACTGACTGCAGCGGTGCGAATATCACGGAAGAAGCGCTGAATTGCGTTGCTGTCATAAATAACGCTTGCATCTCCGCCATCGAACAGCCGATTTGCAGCCTGCACACACAGCTTTGTCGTAAATACAATATTTCGTCTTACGCGCGCGCGCTCCTCGGGCGAAACTTCGCCACCGCGGATGTGCCAGGCCTTAAAGTCATCATGAACGCTTTGGAACAATGCGCGAGCCGCATCAACTTCCGCCGCAGCCTCGGCGAAACGCAGCTGCCACCCCGGCCGCTCAATGGCAGGCTGGGTCGTATGCGGGTCCTTGCGACCTCGTATTCTTTCGTCGAACAGATCGAGAAGTCCTTGGGCCATACCGAGGATGACTGACGTTTGATTCGTCGTCGACCAAACTGCGAAAGGCAGCCGGTAATGGATTGCCTCATAGTGTTTCGCGCCGTAAGTCTGGTATGTCGCCAGAGACTCGGGGCTGACAATGCGACGATCAGGGACAAATACATTCTCGAGTACTACGGCCTTGCTCCCCGATCCCTTCATCCCCATCACAAACCAATCATCTTCGATCCGGTAATCGCGCTTGGGAATCAAAATCAGGCCGCTGAATCCAATGATAATTACCCAGTTGGCTACGTCGATGCCGCTGGAAAAACGGACTTTTCCGTTCACCCGGATTCCGCCGTCAACTTTGTCATATGCAATGAGTCCGGCGGTGGAAATCGTCGAGCACAAAACAGGAGAGCCCTCTGCCCAAACCTCGATCTGCCCTTGTTCCGGGAACAATCCGATTATCAAGTTATGAGCGGCAAAAAAACACGCCAGCCATCCCGCGGTACCGTCTCCGCGACTGATCTCCGCGCTGACCTGGCAAATCACATCCTGACCGTACCCAAAGCCTCCAAAGCGGGTGGGTTGCCCAATGAGATGGAAACCAGCGTCAACAAACTCCGCCACCGTCTGATCAGAAACTCGCCGCGCTTCATCAGCTTTCTGCCCTCGTGCTCGCAGCGTTGGAATCATAGCGCGTGCGCGCCCCGTCAATTCCTCAACGGTGGGACGAGCGTGCAACGCGCCGATCGCCGCACTCCCCTTCTCTAGCTTCGTTGTTATGGTCATAGATTCGTTCGTTTGTTAGCGCTCACATTCCTATCCTCTTTACTCTGGGACCCTTGAAGTCGCCGCACGTCCACAGGCCCGGGCTGAGCGGCCGCCGCTCTCGTCAGGGATGTTTCCGCTTAATGTATCAACGATATAGTGACAGTTCGCGGGAATGTCAAGTACCGACCATTGTCCAAAATCCTCATCCGGGAAGCCGCCCTGAGCCGCTTGTCATCGACCGTATACCATCGATATGCTACGAAGCTGCTTGGCAAAGCGAAGCATGCGCAGTCTGGGTCAAAAGTGAAACGCACCGGCAAAGTCTTGGCAATTGTCGGCATGGGTCCGCAACTAGGTATGGCAGTGGCCCGTCGTTTCGGGCGGGAGGGCTTTCGGCTCGGTTTGGTAGCCCGAAATCAGGAACGGCTGGGCGGCTATGTCGCCGCTCTGGAAAAGGAGGGAATCGCGGCCGCCCATTTCGCGGCTGACGTGTGTGATCGGCCACAGCTCGAGTTGGCTCTGGATGGGATAAGGGCGCATTTTGGCCATGTCGACGTGCTGGAATATAGTCCGATGATCAATACCAAGGATCTTCGTTCGGCAGTGAAGACAACCGCGGCGAGCGTGATGCCACTCATGGAGCTTGTCGTTTATGGTGCCATCATCGCGGCGAGTCGAGTCCTCGATGGCATGCTCGAGCGGGCGGACGGCGCTCTGCTCTTTACTTCCGGTCTTTCCGCCGTTGTGC
>Ga0209446_1000150_pt1 | contig 17082 bp, 16 predicted proteins | sample BogFormECP04_OM2_FD_188242 | JGI IMG/M metagenome (GOLD analysis project Ga0209446, IMG submission 188242) | Bog forest soil microbial communities from Calvert Island, British Columbia, Canada - ECP04_OM2 (SPAdes) (version 2) | ecosystem: Environmental > Aquatic > Freshwater > Wetlands > Bog ... | reverse complement strand
GCGTCATATTGATCCAGGCCCGATGCGATGACATCCGAGATACGAGTTGGATTTTTGAGCCCAGTCAGGGTGTCGCGGAATTTTAGATAGTCCTGAAGCCTAGCCTCGTCCCCGCCGAAGAAATCGGCGACAGCTGAATGGACATCCATTTGCGGCGTGTTGCCTTTGGGGTTGGCGAAAGTGATTTCGTAGCCTTCGTTCATCAGGGCGCGAACCGGAACCGTCAGTTCGTTGAGATAGTAGCCAGCGCCGGTATAAACCTTGCCATCTTTCAATGGCAAGCCGTGACCGCTCGAGACTAGCACTAAGACTTTTCCTGTTGTCATTTTGTTCTCCTCTTTGAAATCGAATTCTGTTCTCCTGAATATGAGCTAGCTCTTCCTCCAAAGTGCGCAAGGACGGGCCACCGCGGTTGATGTGAGTTATGCCCCCGGGAATCCGAACATCAGCCACGACTGATTGGCTACCCAATGGGGGTATAGCTCGGTCATCTGATCGAACAGTTCCTGGTCGGACGTCGCGGTTTTCTGCACCCGATCGAAGTCTTGCAGGTAACGCTTGGTGTCTTGAATCGCCGAGGGAGAGTCGGGCGCGCCAGGCTTCTTGTGACCGGCGACAACCATCGCCGGGTTCAGCGCCGCTAACCGGTCTAGCGCCGCGATCCAATTCTTTCGGCTATCGGGGGTGGTGTCGCCGACGTACATGCGGCACTGGTTGTACACAACGTCGCCGGCGACGATCAGGCTGATCGATGGAACGTATAGAGACGTCGTATCGGCACTATCGGTGTGGCCCTGCTCGATGATGCGCAATTCCTGGCCCTCGAGAGTGAACGTGCTCTGCTCATAGGGCTCAGGTGCCAGCAACTTCGTGGGCACTTGCCCAGGAAACAACCGGCGGGCTAACCGCTCCACTGCGGGAGAGAGATAGAGTTGCATGGCGTTCAACGTCTTGGGCGTTGCTATCGCCCGAGCGCCCGGGAAACGGTCGAGCAGAATGCCCAAACCGTAGAAGTGGTCGAAATGGGCGTGCGTTATATAGATGGTCTCCAAGTTGCAGTTGTGCAGAGCAACCCAATCCGCGAGAGCCTCGGCCTCAGCCACCGTCATCATTGCGTCTACCAGCACCGCGTCGTGCTCGCCGAAGATTAAAGTCGATGTGATCGGGTCAAAGCCGAGCGCTTCGCCGAAGGGCCTTGGCCGCTCGCCGACCATAGCCTTTCCCGGAGCGGTAAAAACGTTCACACTAAGCGTGGTCTCTTTCAGTCCATTTGTGCCATCCATCTGGTACTCCTTTCGATGTCAGCGCGAGTGACTGTTCAAGGCAAAGAGTGGCAGAAGCGCGACGACGAAGCGCAGGGTCGGCATCCTAGCCGCCCAAGCGTTAACCGTACGTGAGATCGGTGCTCTGTCCAACCTCGATAATGTAACCGTCAGGATCGCGGATGTAGCAGCGGATCTCGCCGTACTTGGGGATCGGCTCCGTGATGAACTCCGCTCCTCGACTTTTCCATAATTTGTAGCAGGCTTGAATATCCGCGACGCGGAAATTCATGAAGCTGTTGATGCGATTCGGGTCTGGGACGCTGAGCGTTACCGTCGGCTTATCCGGGGTCGGCCCGCCTCCAACGTTCAGAATCATCCAGATATTCGCAAGCAGAAGGTACGCAGGCGCGTTGCCGTCGCCCAGGGTCAGAATGCGAGCGCCGAAGACCTTTTCGTAGTAGTGAGCCGATCGCTCGATGTCGGCGACGGTAAGAAATTGCGCGATGCTCATCCCCTCTCGCGGAGGCATCTCATAGCTCTTCTGTTCGATTTGTACACTGCTCATTGACGGCCCCTCTCAACTGGGAATCCCATTCTGCTCCTGGGTGGGCACCCTTGTATACCCAAGAGCCCTTCCGAGCAAAACAAGTTGTGCGTTGGGTAGTGGTCAGTTTGGATTTTTGAACGATTGTGTCACGAACCAAAAAATCCAAACTGACCCACTACCGTGCGTAGCAGCCCGGAGAGGACCACCCGCGGCGTCGCTAGACTCCCGGAACATACGCGTGTGGTACCATCCCCCGGCGGTCATCTTTGCGATTCCAACCCGAGCCACTCGACCTTAGAAAGCTTTCCCTGTGAAGGAGAACACACCATGTCTGAACTCGTGACGAAATCTGTGGCGCAAGAACAACCAGGACAGAAGATAGAAACACGCACCGCCGCGCAACGTGTCGCCGGCTTCACCGTTGTTGTGACCGCCGTCGCAGTGCTCGCCGTCCTCGTCGCTACGGCCGTTTACGCACAGGACAAATACTCGCTGAAATCGCCGAGCGGAATCGCGTTTTCCGACTTCAAGGGATACGAGGACTGGGCTGTCGTCTCTTCCGCGCGGACCGACGAAGTGCTCAAGGTGATCGTCGGCAATCCGACCATGATCACGGCATACAAGGCCGGGGTTCCCGGCAACGGCCAGCCTTTCCCCGAAGGCTCCATGATCGTGAAACTCCAGTGGAAGCCGAAGAAGAGCGCAGAAGCCCCCTTCGTCGTGGATGTGCCCGACGTCTTTAAGCAGGCTTTCGTCATGGAAAAGGACAGCAAGAGATTTCCGAAAACCGGCGGGTGGGGATACGCGGTGTTCAACTACGATGCTGCATCGGACAAGTTCACGGCCGATGAGAAAAGCCTCGCAGACTGCGGACACTCGTGCCATGTGGCTGTGAAGGCGAAGGACTACATCTTCCACCCGTACCAGAAGCGTTGAACCACACCGGCTTCGACATTAAGTACACCGCGTAAGGGATGCGCCGTGCGAGGCTTTATATTCCTCGGCACTTCGCAGTTACGCGTAACGCCCGAGTTCCTCCTCGATATGCAGCCAATCTTCGACGTCGTGGGCATCTGGCCGGTCACGTGACTCGTGCACATTGAACGCGAGTTGGGCAATCGAGTTGGCGTCCAACTGGCGTCCAAAACCCTGTGTTTACCAACTGGCAACGGCGGGCTGGTCAGAGTGCACCCGACCTGCTGCCGGACTACGAGGCCTCGGTCGGTTCGACACTCAAGATATTGCGAAGCCTCGAAGGGCGTTCGGAAGGCGATCCGCGGAAGATCGCGGATGTAATTGTGCGACTGGCGAATAGCGACGATGTGCCGCTGCGGCTGATCCTCGGTGTAGATGCGGAAAAGCGGGTACAACAAGCGGAAGCTGCGCGTGCAAGCGAGGCTGAGAAATGGCGGCATCTCACTGTTTCAACGGTTTTTGAAGATGGGCGCTTCGACAGCCGATTGTATACGGCAAATGGCGGCATCGATTCCTGAGTCGCTGAATCGTTAGTCCCTACTGAAAATCTTATACGGCGCGAACGCCTTTGAAATCAACGACATTCAAGAACATGAAACTGCGCCTCGCGAGTCAGGCGATTGCAATGTAGCAATGTTACGTTGCGTGGAAACTTGCACCGTATCAATTCGCCAGGGACAGGATACTCTCGCGATTGGTCGCGAAGCTTTCGGACAGTTCCGTGCTTCCTCTTCTTCACCAGTCAAGGCCCTCAGTCCGGATTATACCGTCAGGTCGCGTGGGAAAGATTTGGGAAAGAAGTTTGGGCTTCTGGCCGCCCGTGGTCTTGACAGATATACAGATATACGTATAATAGTATAATGGACAGTGAGAAGCTGAACCCTGTGAGGTGGGTCGGTTCGTCGCTGAAAGATCTCAAATCCTTCCCGCCTGAGGTCAAAGCCGAGGTCGGACACGCGCTCTATGCGGCGCAACAAGGCGACACAGACCCGGCGGCCAAGCCGCTCAAGGGTTTCGGTGGCGTCAGCGTCATGGAGATCGTCGCGCCATTCGACGGCAATACTTGGCGCGCGGTGTATACCGTCCGCTTTAGAGGGTTTGTTTACGTCCTGCATGCTTTCCAGAAGAAATCCAAGTCGGGCATCGCCACCCCGAAGAAAGACATCGACCTGATTTACCAACGGCTGGCAGCCGCAGAACGAGACTACAAAGAAAGGCAGAACGAACATGAAGACCAAAAGAAAAACCGCTAAAAGCGCAAGCGTGACCGAAGGCAGCGGCAACATCTTTGTCGACCTCGGCCTGCCCAACGCTGACCAGGAACTTATGAAGGCGCGCTTGACGCTACAAATCTACCGCATCATCAAGGAGCGCGGCATCACCCAGACCGAAGCTGGGAAAATCCTCGGCATTCCGCAGCCCCATGTCTCGGCGTTGGCGCGCAATCGTTCGGGCAACTTCTCGGTAGGCCGCCTTATTGACTTCCTCACCGCTCTCGGCCAGGACGTTGAAATAACCGTGCGGCCGACGCGCAAAGACCACGGTCAAATGTCCGTCGTAGTGGCCTGAACCCTGAACCCAGACAAAACAATCGTTCCCGGCTCACACATTGGAATGCGCAATTCCAGGGTCCAACTGGGGTCCAAAACTCGGCTTTTTAGGAGGGTTTTCGGGGTCTCATTGAAATAAGGGCAATTGAATCAACGGGACTTAGAGTCTGATCGTCGAGCTCATAACCCGAAGGTCGTCAGTTCAAATCTGCCCCCCGCAACCATCCGAATGCGCCAGTCCTAGAACTGGCGCGTTCGGGCCAGTTCCGAGTAAGTTCCAAGTCCCCTCCGCTACGTAGTGCCACTCTTCGCGTCTCTCGGCCGGCGTCATCCGGATCTCGCTCAAGTGACTGTGAAGCTCGCTCTCCGCGAGAGCAGCGTCCCGATTCAGCAAACCGCGCAAGTCGGAAATCCCCTTCTCGACAAACTCGCGAATCTCGCGCAGCTGACCATCGATTGATGTTGCGCTCGCCGATAGCAGGCGGTTCGTGATTCCTTTGAGCTCCGCCTCGCGAACGGCGATCTCTTGTACGAGAGAATCGAGCGGACCGCCATGCGCGATCGCGGCCGCGAAACGTTGGATTTCTTTTTCGAGCAGCTCTTTGCGCCGGCGCATAGCTGCGAGATCGTCCGACAGGGTCGCAAGTGCGGTCCGGAGCTGACGACCGAATTCACTCACGGCGTAGTCGATCACTTCCGGCTGCAGGAGTTCTGATTGCAGACGGCCGAGCAGGCGCTCTTCGAGGATATCGCGACGGATGTAGAGGTCATTCTCGCAGGTGCCGCGGTTGAAGTAGTTCGCGCAGACGTACTTTTTGTGAACGTGGGTCCCGCCACCGGTGCCGATCACGAGATTCGCACCACATTCACCACACTTCAGCAACCCGCTGAAGAGATATGGGCTTGTAGAGGCACGAGAGAGGAGCCCGCGGCGTCGGCCCTCTGACGGTTTGCGGCCGAAATAGTCGAGGCGTGCTTGCACGCGATCCCACAATTCAGTCGACACGATGGCCAGTTCGGGATGCGGGACTCGGATCCACTCGTCTGCTCAGCGAGCACCAAGATGCCGTTCAGCGGCTCGCGGAGGTGCCCGGTCTGGGAGCGGACTCAGCGCAGCAGATCATTGCCGAAGTCGGCCCGACCGCAGCGACCTTTCCCTCCGAGAAATGTCTCTCCTCCTGGGTTGGTGCATGCCCCGGCGACGAAGAGAGCGCAGGCGTAAACTACAGCCACCGCTCTCCAAAGGGCAACCGTCTCATGCGACGCTTACTCAATCAGGTTGCTAACGCCGCGGCCAGGACCAAAGGAAGCATCTTCGAGATCGTGTATCGCCGCTCGGTCCCGCGCATGGGACACAACCAAGCCATCGGGGCCATTGCCCATCGACAGTGCCGGCTGATCTGGTTGATCCTGCACCAGGGAGTTCATTACGAAGAACGCGGCCCAGCCGTCACCAAACAATCGAAACAAAGGCGCACGGCGAGAATGATCCGGCAACTCCGAAGTCTTGGCTATCGGATCGAGCCCCCGAATCCTCAACCCAGCCAAGCACAAGCGCAGTGATTTTTCGAGCCTGTAGCCGACTATCCGCCCATTAAGAGCGTATAATTCCCTGCGCCGCCAGAGTCGAGCGAATTTCTACGTATCGACGTCCTCGAAGATGCCTCTACTGCTCCCAATGTCCTGAGAAGTCTCAATTTCTCCCAGCTCGCGCCTGGGCTCATCGTCTAGTTCGTCCCGACTTGATCTGCTACCCACTGATGCGCGTAGCTTTCCCGTCGCGCTGGGCTAGGCGCCTTCTCCAGATATTTCTTTGTAGCTTGCCAGCCTCTTGTGGTATGTAGATAGTCTACGTACAGGTAAGGAGGACTTCTACATACCAAGCCTATGACCTCAGCCAAGGAAAAGTATCAAAGTCGCACCGAAATCCTCCAAGGTACCTTGGACATGCTCATCCTCCAGGTCCTCCACTGGGGGCCGCGCCATGGATATGCGGTCAGCAAGGTCATTCGCACAGACTCGGGTCAGATTCTAAAGGTGGATACCGGATCCCTCTATCCAGCCCTTCACCGCTTGGAACGCAAAGGTTGGATCGCCGCCGAATGGAAAGCTTCGGAATTTGGCCCGCGGTTGAGGATCTATCGCCTGACGAAATCCGGGCGCAAACAGTTAGTTGTGGAACGCTCCCGCTGGGCCCAACTGACGGAAGCCATTGAAGGCATTTTGAATCCGGCAAAGCAGGAGAGCGAATCATGAGATTTCCTTTCTGGTGGTGGCGGCGTAATGAAGAACTCAACGAAGAAATTCAGGGTCACTTGGAACTCGCCGCGCGCGAGAACATGGAATCGGGCCTGGCGCCCAAGGATGCGCAAACTGCTGCGCGCCACGAATTCGGAAGTATCGCGCTTGCTGAAGAGGTGACGAGAGACACGTGGGGTGGGCGCTGGTTTGCAGACCTGCTGCAAGATATTCGCTTCGCCCTCCGCACGCTGCGCAAATCGCCCGGCTTCACCGCCGTCGCCGTCCTCACCCTCGCCCTCGGCGTCGGCGCCAACACCGCCATCTTCAGCTTCATCGACGCCGTGCTCTTGCGCTCCATACCAGTGAAAGATCCGCAACAACTCGTTGTCTTCAACTGGAGCGCCCGTGCAAACCCGAAACTCCAAGGCCATAGCACCTATGGCGACTGCGCGAATCAAACTGGCATCGGCGATTGCTCCTTCTCCATACCGTTTTACAAAACCGTTCGCGCGCAAGCTGGCGCTTTCTCCGGCATGGCCGCCTTCGCCGGTCCGCTTGACGTCGACCTTAGCGGCAGCGGCGCCGCCAGCATCGTCCGCGGCCTGTACGTTTCCGGCGATTTCTTCTCCACTCTCGGCGTCAGCACTTTTATCGGCCGCCCGCTTACTCCCTCCGATGATTCACCGTCCGCGCCGCCCGCCATCGTTTTGAATTACGCTTATTGGGTCCGCGCTTTCGGAGGCGCTCCGTCCGTCGTCGGCCGGACCGTCCGCCTAGATAGCACCACTGTCACGATTGTCGGCGTCGCCGACCCGCACTTCACCAATCTCACGCCCGGCAAGCCGCTGGATTTTTTCATGCCGTTCTCTGTCGCTGATAGCGTCCGCGGCGAGTGGTGGGGTAACGAAGATCGTCTTTCCGACCCCACCAGCTGGTGGGTCGTTATACTCGGGCGTCTCAAGCCCGGCGTCTCCATCAGCCAAGCGCAGGCCGCCGCCACTACAATTTTCCGCAACGAAATGCTTCACGGCGCGGCGCCGGTCTCCAAATCCGGAGATGTCCCCATTGTCTTTCTTCGTCCTGTGCGATCGGGCCTTGACGGAGAGACCAGCCAAATTGCTCCAGCCCTTTACGTCACCATGGTCATCGTCGCTTTCATTTTGCTGATCGCCTGCGCCAACGTTGCCGGACTCACGCTGGCTCGCTCTGCCGCGCGCCAAAAAGAGATGGCCGTTCGTCTTGCGCTCGGAGCCGGCCGCGCGCGCATCGTCCGCCAGCTTCTCACGGAAAGCATTTTCCTCGCCTGCGCCGGAGGAGCGCTCGGCGTGCTCGTCGCTGTCTGGGGCGTCGACGCGATCGCCACTCTGCTTTCTAACGGCTCTGGCCAGCCGTTTCCTTTCGCTGTCGCGCCGGACTGGCGTGTGCTTCTCTTCACGCTCGCCATCACATTTCTTACCGGAATTCTTTTCGGCCTCGCGCCCTCGCTGCGCGGCTCGCGCGTCGATTTGACGCCATCCTTAAAAGAACGCGCCTATTCGCTCCCGGGTGCCGCGGCGCACACCGGCCGCCGGTTTCGTCTCGGCGATGCGCTCGTCGTCGCGCAAGTCGCGCTCTCTATGGTCGTCCTCGTCGGTGCGGGACTTCTCGTCCGTACCTTGCGCAATCTTCACAGCATCCATCCCCGGCTTCGACGCGCAGAATATCTTGCTCTTCGGCATTGATCCCCATCTCGCCGGTTACACCGACCAGCAAACGCAGCAGCTTTACGCCAATCTGCAGCAGCGCTTCGCCGCTCTTCCCGGCGTCATTTCCGTCAGCTACTCCGAAGAGGCACTCTTGGGCGGCGGTTGGTCCGCCGGCGACGTTCATGTCGACGGCGCGCCGCCGAAGCAGAACGCGAATACGGGCGAGCTTCCTGTTGGGTTGGATTTCTTCGCCACCATGCGCATTCCGATTCTCGCAGGCCGCACCTTCACTTCCGCCGACTTTGCTATTGCCGCTGCGACCAACGCCGCAGAGAAAGCCCACGACGCAGCCGCGGCAAAAACAAATACTGGCTCGCCCTCGACGCCCGCATCTGCTTCGCCCACGGCACTCGATGCGGCCTATTATCATTCCGCGCCCGTGCCTCTCATCATCAACGAGTCCTTCGCGCGGAAATATCTCGCGAATAAGAATCCCATCGGTTTGCACTTGGGCGACGTCGAGCGCGACGAGATTCAAAGTCCCGGCCCCGGCCACACCATCGTCGGCGTCGTCGGCGATACCAAGTACGCCCAATTGCGTAGGAAAACCGCGCCCATCATATTTTTGCCGCTTGTTAGCAACAGCGCGCATTTCGAATTGCGCATCGCGGCGAATCCCACTGCGCTGGTGAAAAACGTCCGCGAAATCGTTTCGCAGGCCGGCAACGATTTGCCGCTCACCGACGTGCGCACCCAGGCTGAACAGATCGACCAAATTCTCTTTCAGGAGCGCCTCATGTCCCGGCTCTCCAGTTTCTTCGCCGCCCTCGCGCTGGTGCTCGCCTGCATGGGCCTTTACGGTTTGCTGTCCTACGAAGTCGCTCGCCGCACCCGCGAGCTCGGCATTCGCGTGGCCCTCGGCGCGCAGCATCGCGAGCTCTCTCGCCTTGTCATCGGACAGGGGATTTTGCTCGCGCTCATCGGCGCAGCCATCGGCGTCGCCGCCGCTGTAGGCGTCACGCGTTTCATGTCTGCAATGCTGTATGACGTCAGCGCGAACGACCCGCTCACGATGGTGGCCGTCGCCGCCCTGCTGATTCTCGTCGCTTTCGCTGCTTGCTACATTCCCGCCCGCCGCGCGATGAAAGTCGATCCGATGGTCGCTCTGAAATACGAATAGTCATTCACGCAAGTCAGGGGCAACGCCCTCGTACGGCAACCTTATAGATGGATGTGCGGCACTTATCGACATTTCTGGCGATTGTTCCCGAGTGACGGGCAACTCTGACGTAACGCGATTAGGTAAGGGTTGCCGACAACACGGCCAGAGTCTCGTATTTTGCTACCCGCAACAACGTTTCCGATCAGCGAAGGAACATGTCCGATTACCCGGTCTTATCGGGCACTTGGACGGGCTGGTCGGAGCGGCCGAGTCAATCATGGACCGGCCCCCCGGATCACAAGTCATCGCAGCTTGGCGGATTCGGACTTGGCAGCAAGGAGAATGGGGAGGTTGGGGTCCGCGTTTTCCCAGAGGGTGAGGAAATCCTGGTACGAGGCCGGGCTTTAGGGATGTCACCGTGCAGAGCGTAAGCGCGAGCGAGTCCGAGCTGCGCGAGCCCGCCGATCGGTTCAGATTGTACAATTCCCCGATGGGCGAGAATTTTTTGAAATTCTGCGGCGGCCTCCGTGCCTTGTTTCGCTGACAGATACGCGAGCCCTCGGACGTAAACAGGATATAGGCTGAGGCTCATCGAAATATTACTGGGGGAGCCGAGTTCATATGGCCGGACCGCATCCAACACCGCGACAGCCTTAGCAGGATTTCCGAGGTTTAGCTCCACCAGAGCTTTAATCGTCGGAAGATAATTGAACTGAACCACCGTATCCTCTGGAAAACGGTGAGCCAAGTCATCCATTAGTTTCGTTATCTGCGTTTGCGAGTTCTTGTTTGCATCCGTCAATGCCAATGTGAGGGCGATTCCATACTCAACATCCCGGGGAGTGGAGAGCGCCAAAGCTGCGGCAGCGCGTTGCCGTGCTTCGGTTGGGTTACCAAAGAGAGCTTCACGAAGAGCGGCATCGGCTTCATACCCTGATGCGGTTTCCTTTTCATCCGCTCGCAATGCGGAGGCCACGGCCTTGCGCGAAAATTCGCGGGCTTTGCTCAATTGCCCGGAATAAGCGGTGACGTCCGCCTCGGCAGCCAGGATTACATCCTCAGTTCCTTGCTGGCCCATCGCCCAATTTACCTGCTTGGCCATTTCTGCGGTGTCGTTCTGGAGAAAGCCGAGTTGGTACAATCCTAGGCGTAGTGTCGGCGAATCGAGTTTTTTCGTTTGCGCCTCCACGGCCAAGCTCCGAGCCTCCTCAAAACGATTTACTTCGATATACGTGGCAAAAAGGTTGGCAAGCGCCAGCGCGCTTCCGGAATCCAGTCGCATGGCCGTCTCTGTTGCCGCCAAGCCTTTCTCGTATTGTCCGAGCGTACCGTAATTGGCTCCCAGGTCGTTTTGCGCGACTACCTCGCGTGGATAGTTTTGTGCCCAGAGTTCCAGGGCCTGACGCGCCTTCTCCAGATCGCCCGTCGCAAACAAGTGGTAGCGAGACTCGATGATGAGTCTCTCTCGTTCGCTTACGCGATCGCGCAGGTCATATGCCTTTTTCGCATATTCCGCTGCTTTGGCGGATTCTCCGAGGTCATAGTGGCAGGTCGCGAGTGCCGCATAGGCGAGCGCGAAATTGGGATCGAGCCGCGTTGCTTGTTCCAACTGAGGATTTCTTTCAGCGACGCGCCGGTGAATTGCGTGGTCACATCCGCATTTTGCGCCCAGTATGCATCGTGATATCGGCGCGAGATTTCACTGTAGGGGGAATAGGTGTAGCCCTTCTGTTCGCGGATGTTTGAGGTGACACGGGAGTTGTACGAGCCTCCAAGCAAAGTGTTTGTAACGACGAGAGGAATTGAGTCAGGGCTACTCGGCGGAGGCACACGCAAGCCGAGTTTCAATGTCGATTGCGGGGCATCGGGTCGGTCCGTCACATCCAGCACGCGGTGCGCGGTGGGTGAGGGCACATTTTCCAGTCGCGCAGGTCCCTTCGTCCAGCTGCCGAAACTATCCGCAATCGCCTTTTTCACCGCGGCTTTATCGAATTTGCCCGCGACATAGAGATGCGACCTCTGCGCGCCATAATTCGAGCTGTAGTAATCCTTCACATCCTGCAGGGTCAGTTTCTTCACGTCACCTTCCGTCGGAAGAACCGTGCCGTATGGATGGTCGCCGTAAAGCAGTTTTCGGAAACGAATGTCAGCGATGGTTTGCGGCTGCGACAATTGCAGGGCGATTCTTCGCACGGCATCGTTTTTCAGGCGCGCCGACTCGGATTCGGGAAAGCGGGGATGCTCCACTACATCCGCGAGAAGTCTGACCGCGTCAGGCGCGGACTCCTGGGAGAACATCGAGTTCAAACTTCGTTTGATCCTCCCCAACGGGAACAGTGAGAGCGCTACCCATTTGTGCGGTGGCTTGGGCCAACTGTTGCGAGGTGAGCATCACGGTACCTTCTCTGAAGAGGTCCCCTGTGAGACTGGCCACGCCAGCGTGTGATTTGCCTTCGTTCAAGCTGCCGGCATCGACCGCGAGGCTAATCGCGGCCTTTGGAATGATGCCGTAAGGAACCAGGGTGACTTTCAATCCGTTTGGCAACACATACGATTCGCTGGCAGGAACGGTGAAGCTCTTCGGTGCGCCGCCTTCGGGTGGCGTCTGCTTTTGCCCATACACTGGTGCAATCCCAGCCAACGAAGCTACAAGAACCAAGACGTTTTTTTTCACAGCGATCTTTTTCATTTTCTCCTCTCCTATTGGTTCTTTGTCGGCGCAGCCGCGGCATCTTTCGGTGCGGGTTCGACTAAGACAACCGTGCGATTGCCAGGGCGCAGGTATTCTTTTGCGGTCTTTTGCAGGAGTTCTGGTGTTACTTTGCGGAATTTGGCATCTCAGCAGATCGCCCTCCCAATGACCCGGTATGGCGCGGTCCTCAACTTCAGCGGGCCTTTCCGGGATGGAGATGGCATCTACGATTTGACCACGCGAGTCCCTAAAGAGACGCGAGTGCTGCGAGCGGCGGATGCGGCGCTTGGACCGAAGATGTCCAACCAGCTCTTTTTTCAGCGCTCCCCGCGCTTGAATGAACAGGCTACGGTAAATGGTCTCGTGGGACACGCGCAGGCTCTCGTCATTGGGATACTGGGTCTTCAGTCATCCGGAGATCTGTTCCGGCGACCAGTCCAACAGCAGTTTACTCGCAACAATCTCTTGCAGCTTCTCATGGATAGCAAGAAGGCAGGGTTTCGGCCGCAAAGCCGACTTCCAAGCTTGGGCATCCGCTTCATTGGCTCGATATTCAGGACGGCCACCATGACGTACCACTTCCCGGCTCACCGTCGACGCGGCTCGGTCCAGAAGCTGAGCTATCTTACGAATCGACGAACCGGAAGCAATCCCTCGAGAGATGTCCTCTCGCTCAGGCAGTGTGAGTGCCAGCAGCGAGCGTCGACGGGTTACCGGAACAATCCCACCGCGAAGCGACACCACACAGCGAATCGATGAATGACTCTTGCCGAACGCACGCCCAATCTCATGCAGCGACTGTCCCGCCTTCCAACGGCTCGATCAAGACCCGTCCCAGTATTTCAGTTGTCCGGCAGCGTTTATCAGGCACAACTTCGGATTTCAGAGCTGCGGATCCGAAAAAGGAATCATCGGGCTCTGCAAGACGAGAATCCTGCGGGATTCGGCTCAATTGGGGAGGAGGCCATAGACGTCGAGTTCTCCCAACACGGCTGAGTCGTTGCCCCGCGTGCCGACAAAGACCTTGCCATTGGCAACGGTGGGCACAGCAAATTTTACGGCATGTCCCGCCAGGTCGCGATTCGCGGCTGCCTGCGAGCTATTCCATAGTTCGGTGGTGAGATTGATGGCGTCGTAGGCATGGAGGACTGTAGCGCCACAGCCTGGCGATTGAGCAGTGCAATAGAGGCTGTTGTTCAGAGCCCAGATAATGCCGTTGGTAGCGCCGTTGGAGGATACCGAGGGGGTAGCGCCCGGAAACCTGTAGCTGGTGGAGGATTGAGAATAAGGCGCGCCATTGAACTTACCAGTGGTGCTGTTGAAGACAAATTGCTTGAGAGTGCCGACGCCGGCGACGTAGAGATTATTCTGCCAAAAGACAGGAGTAGCGAAGATGGGGTTGCCCAAGTTAACGGTCTCGACGACGTTGTTCGTGGAACTGCTGAATTTTCCCAGATTGTCGCGATTGAGAAGGAACAAGTTACCCTGCTTCCCTCCTCCGATGACGAGGTGAGTGACCGGGCCGGCCGGCTGATCGACGAGAATAGTTGCGGCGCCGGAGCCGAAATCTGTGTCATTGGCGTCGAGCGAGGCCTGATCAAGAGGAGTGAAGTAATCCGACACGGAGAGACCGCTGGCGGTGCTGAGTTTCACAACACTGTCACCATAGTTCGAGCCGCCTGTGTTCGCGTCGAAAGTTCCATTGCCGGTGATGAAAAAGAGGTTCCCGGCAGAATCGACGGCGGGAGCGCCGCCGCCCATCCAGATGCCTCCGCGGGAATAGGATAATGTGCCAACCTGATTTGGTGTGGAGTTGAACGCGGCGTTGGCCACGCGAGCGAGTGTGGAGGAGTTAAAGCCTATCACCCACCCGTGGTACGGATCGTGGTCCTCGTGGGAAGCCCAAGCAACATAAACCACACCATTGAAAAGAACGAGGCCGGGGCGCTGGTTTTCATTGCGCGGATCGAAAGCCACTTGTCCTGCCACAGAGCCGTCCCCGGTGCCGGGAACTGAAATGGAGGAATCAATGCTATTGGGCGTGACTCTTTCGTTGCCGGTAGTCAAGTCAATCGCGTGTAGGCGCTGGAAGAATTGCGTGCTGGCATTGACGGACTTGCTGACGACATAAAGCGTGTTGGTGGTCGGTTCGACCACGGGCGTACCGGTGATACCGATCTCGGGGGAGATGTCTCCGTAACCGCTGCCGACGAGCGCGCCTGCTCCGGCGGAGGGAACGGAAGTTTCGCCGGAAGTGCCACCGTGTGCGGAGTCGATCAAATTGGCATGCCATAGCGTCATGCAAGGCATGGCGTCCGCATCAAAGGCGTAGAGGCTTTCGTGCTGTGTGGCCACTATGATGACATTGTGCGAAGAACCAGCCACGGTCAGATTCGGGATCCAGAGTGGTTGGGCATAAATTGCGCCGTCGGCCTGGCAAGAAAAGAGCTTGCCGAAGGTAGACGTGTTCACGTTGGAGGGGGTGAGGGCAAACTCACGGGTGTTCGTGCCGTCGCGGGAGAGGTTGTTGTGATAGGTGAGAACGCCGGAGAGATCGGTCACTCCGATGGAGTTTGAAGCGCTCTTGGTGACGTCAGCAACGCTGGTGGCGGTGACGGAGTAGATGCCCGGCGTAGAAGGGGCGATGTAAGTAGCAGAGCTAGAGGTAGCATTGACGAAAGTACCGCAGGAGGTCCCGGAACACGTTGGGCCGGAAGCCGACCAAGCTACACCCGCAGCGGCGACATCGTTCTGCACGGTTGAGGCAACGGGCAGTTTCTGAGTGACTGTAAGACTGCCGCGTTTGGGAGATATCGCGACGCTAAGAGCGGCGGAGGAACCCATTACCGTGATGCTTGCAGAGGCCCTCTTGGCAGAGTTCGAGACGGAAGTGGCGGTGACGACGACCGTGGCGGGGCTTGGCGCAATCGGAGGTGCAGTATAGGTGATGGGAGTTCCGGAGGCACTTGTGGTGGCGGAAAGAGTTCCACAAGGGCTGCCGCTGCAACCTGCTCCGGAAAGTGTCCAGCGCACGCCGCGATTATGCCGGTCATCGCGCACGGTGGCGGTGAACTGCTGGGAGCCACCTCCGGCTTGGACACTGGCGGTTGTTGGGGTGACCGCGACGGTGATGCGCGACTGCGCGGAGATTTGCGGTACGAATACGAGACCCAGCAGAAGGAGTACCGTAAAGAAGATAAAAGAGGTAAGAATCGACTCCCAGGATGCGCGGTGCAATTTCAAAGGCATGAGCGAACTCCTTCCTTGAAGGAAACGCGTTGATCCAAGACACATGGGTGTGGACCGGGAGAACCATGCTGGGATTGATTGCAATCAAATTATAGGGAAGCATGCAGGAACCTCGAATAGAACGATGGGACAGTGTTCGAAATCGCCCAGCCGGACAGCATGGGGCAGAGTCTATTGGGAAGCATGTCTTGTGAGTCCGAGATATTAGATCCGGCGGCACTCAGAAGATCGCAGAGCAATCCCCAGCAAAGTGCCAGGGCAAACTCCACCGATTAGCCCAAGTTCCTGATAAGTCAAGGCTAACCGGACATGGGGATTTCGCGAAGAGAAGCTCTACCCAGCGCACTTTGTCTTCAAGCGGCAGGGTATCTACGTGCTCGATGGAGAACTTTTCACCAACGTTTTCCACCAAGAGTCTTATGACCCTCGATGGCTCACTCATGGAGTTATTGAATTTGAGCCAGCCGAGAAAAGATCTAGCTGGGTCTATGTTTCGTCGGGACTATCGAATGCTTGGCAAGCAGATTTTCCTGAGCCTGACGCCCCGTCGGGACTCGGATGTGAGTTTCTATTTCAATGTCCTGCGCAATCGCGTTGGGCCATTATCCTGCTTCAGAGAATGCTGGCCTTCCAAATTCTGTTGGCGGCCGGAAGATTTGCGGGACGAGGTCCTTTGGGAATTTGGGACCGTATACCTCTTCGGAGCCCTATTGACGGAAGCCACTCGCAACTTACTTGGGTCGTGCTCATGCCTGCGACTGAGTTCACAGGTGTACAGCAGCTTCCATTTGGCCAATTCCAGTTTAATCAGTTCGTAGGCATTACGGAAAATGAAGCGGAATATGCGAGGGCCAGCGGAGGTGAGGAATTATTGCGTCTACTGCTGAAACATAAAGCCGCGCCCATTACCGACCCTAACCGCGAGTCTATTGTGTAGGGCCTATTTGAGTTTCCCATGACACGGATAGCAGCAAACCTTGCCTAACGTTAGTGCCTAATTTTTCGCGTTACCGGAAAGGTTCTTCATATGATCTTCGACCGTGTGGCCGAAAAGGTTCGACTGCGGCCATGCTGGCGCGGCTGGACGATTACGCTTCATCTCCAACAATCTTGCCGGATGCAGTCTCGTTCGGATAGTTGAAGAAGAGCTGATTGCCGTCGGGATCATCCACCACCAGGAGCCGATAGCCCCACGAACCTTCCTTGACCGAAACGCCCTTGGCCTCGAGTTCCGCGCGCAGCGCGTCCAACGCGGCCTCCTGCTTCTCCCGCTCGACGTTCAGAGAAATAAACATCAACCCCTTGCCAATCTTCTCCGGCCAAGTGTCGGCCAGGATAAGCGCGCAGCCCTGCCGGTCGACCTCTGCAACGTGCGCTCGGCCGTCCTCGTCGTAGCACCAGGGGCTCGTGAAGCCGAGCCGGTCAACGTAAAAGCGGAGCGAGGCCTCAACGTCCGTCACGTGTAGGACGGGGCGCGCGAACCAGTCTGTCATAGGCTATATATCCTCGAATGAAGACAACTTCTCCCTGCGTTTTGAATTCTACGGCTATCTTAGACGCAATCAGAAGCCGCGAGAGCGAGATTCTGTTTGAGTTTGACGACAACGGTAACTTGAGAATTCACACATTATAAAAGGGCGCCCCTTTGGTGTAGGTTTTGAGTGCTTGGCTCATTCCCCTACAGAAAGGAACACCCTCTATGACTAGCACTAAATA
>Ga0209446_1000148_pt1 | contig 17553 bp, 16 predicted proteins | sample BogFormECP04_OM2_FD_188242 | JGI IMG/M metagenome (GOLD analysis project Ga0209446, IMG submission 188242) | Bog forest soil microbial communities from Calvert Island, British Columbia, Canada - ECP04_OM2 (SPAdes) (version 2) | ecosystem: Environmental > Aquatic > Freshwater > Wetlands > Bog ... | reverse complement strand
ATCCCAGAAACTGTTCCGTTCCTTGCAGACGGCGGTAGGTCGCGCGCATGCGCCAGGGCTGTTTCTGCCGGGCCCAAGCAACACCGCCGACAGGTTTCACTAGTTGAGGAACACGCCCGAATTGCTCCTCATGCTTGCGCACTGCCGGCAGCAGCAGGTCCGCATCATTGGGCCGCTTCTCGAACACCTCGTAGTGGGTGATGATTTGGTTCTCCGCTTCTTGAACCTTAACCATCTTTCCAAATTCGGTCGGTTTGCTGGCTTTCCCCTTACGGATCACTTCCGTACTCGGTTCAAACACACTCACCAGTTTCCCCGCTACATGGACGTTTCCACCCAGCACGCGAGCCTTGGCTTGCCGAATCACTTGTTGCACACGGGGCAACATGGTTTCCAAATCTTTCCGTAGTGCTGTCAGAACCAAATTCTGCTCATGGTCTTTAGTGCGCTTCACACCGCTGGCGATGTCCTCCCGGAAGCGCTTCGCTTGGTTGACGACCTTGCGTGTCACGGTCAACAGCTTTCGATAGCCCGGCTGCAACTTTTTCTGCACTTGCGGTCCCTTGCTGCGGCTGGCCCCGTGCTATCTCCATCGCCCCATGCCCGATCGTGCGCATGCGGTTGCGCAACTTCGTCCCCGCTCGCCCGGTCAGCTCCGTAATCTTCTTCATCGTGCGAGTCAGTACCCGCGCGCCATCGCTGAGCAAACTGCTGTCCGTTGGGTAGTGAATGTTTTTTTCCACGACCGTCGTATCCAGGCGAAGTCTGCGTCCCCGCACGACCTTCTTTTCTTGGGCTATGGCCACCAGTCGCTGATGCACCTGTTGGATCACTGCCGGACCCAGCGCTTGCACCAGCCGCCCCAAGGTCTTGGCGTCGGGAACTTTTTCCGCTCCAATCCGTGTAAACTGTCGGTACACCACATTCGCCCGTACTTTCCGTTCGGTTTCCTCAAAGCTCCAGTTCCGTACATGCTTCAACACCGCTAAACGCAGCAGCACCTCGGCCGGCGTTTGCTTCCGCCCACGACAATGGCTTTTCGGTCGGCGCTTTCCTTGGGCGTGGTAGACGGCCTCCAACAACTCGTCATCGTCCAGCACCTGATCGGCCTGCCTCATCCACTCTTCCCACCATCCTTCTGCTTGTTCCGGAAACCATCCCTCCCACACCAGCCGCTGGTGATGACGGAGTTCAACCATTGGCTGCCCTTCGCTTGGCCGGGGCCGCTTGCTCCTGCATGTGCTTGCGCAGTTGTTCACGGTTCTTGGCGGCCAGCGCACACGCCACGTCCCAAAACTCTTTCCAAGCTGCTTGTGCTTGGCGAGCCTGCTCGGCATGTTCGTGCGGTACATACAAAGCGCAGCTTTTGCTTTCGCTGCGATAGGTCAGGTAGAGATGCGGGCCGTGCCGCTGTGCTGGGTCGCGATGACAAATGCAGTTTCGGTTGCCGCAGCGGCGAGTGGTCTCAGATAATCCGCCCTGCACCATGAACCGTGCGGCTTTCAGGAGTCGACGAAGGAGTGTGTGATTGCTTTGTGTCTTACTCATACGTAGATAGTAGGCCACTCTTTAATTCTGTCAAGAAGAAAAAGGACATTTCGGTCGAACAATCAGATGAGAATCCGCGCTAATCTACTATTTTGCAATCCTATTTTGCGCCGGAAAGTAACTAGACGCTCGGAGATTTTTGTAGGTGTTGCCGCAACCCCAAGACGGGCACGGCCCTCCGAAACTCAGGATAAACGTCCGTGCCCCTACAACAGCTTGCCGCGTATGGAGGCGTCTACGAGTTGGATGGTGTGGACGACCGGAGTCGGATGGCCTTGGCGGGCTAGAGAGGATTGGAGTTGGAGCAGGCAGCCAGGGTTGCCGGTCGCGACGACCTCGGCGTTGAGCGGGGCGATGAGTTGAGCCTTGCGATCGCCGAGAGCGTTGGCGGCGTCGGGTTGCACTAGGTTGTAAATACCCGCGGAGCCGCAGCAGATGGCGGCTTCTGGGATTTCTGCTAGTAGGAGGCCGGGGATGCTGGCGAGCAATTGGCGCGGCTGAGAGCGAACGCCTTGAGCGTGTTGCAGGTGGCAGGAATCGTGGAACGCGACGCGCACCCTCAAAGGATTTCTTGTGGCGCGCGGTGGCAGCTCGGTGAGAACCTCGGTGATGTCCTTGCATTTCGCGGCGAAGACTTTGGCGCGATCGGCATAATTCGGATCGTCGCGAAGCAGGTGGCCGTATTCCTTTACATTTGAGCCGCAGCCGGCGGCGTTCGTGACGATGGTGTCTACGTTCGCTCGCTCGAACACTTCGATCGTTTTTCGTGCTAGCGCTAACGCGCCTTTCTCTTCTCCTGCGTGAACCATTAATGCCCCGCAACAGGGCTGGTCTTTCGGCGCGACGACCTCGCAACCTTCGGCGGCGAGAACGCGAGCGGTGGCCGCGTTTACCTGCGGAAAGAATTCACGCTGGACACAGCCGAGCAAGAGCCCGACGCGCCTACGCTTCGCGCCTTGCGCTAGCGTGAGTTCGGGGATGTGCTCGTTTTTCGCGAGCTGCGGCATCAGGGCTTCCATCGATTGCAAGCGCTTTGGGAAAAGCCTAAGAAGGCCAGCACCACGAACTAGCGATTGCAGACCGGATTTTTGGTACGCGAGCAACGGCCAGCGCAATAGGCGCAGACGGTCCGGCCGCGTGAAAATCGCGAACAGAAATCGTCGATGGAGTTTTTCGCTGAGTGTACGGGGATGATGGCGCTCAATCTGCGCGCGAGTCGCTTCGATTAATTTTCCGTAGTCCACCCCCGAAGGACAGGCCGTCATGCAAGCCATGCATCCGAGGCAGGAATCGAAGTGGCTGACCCACTGCGGGTTCATCGCCGCGTTGCCCTCGCTAGCGAGCTTCATCAGATAGATGCGGCCACGCGGCGAGTCCATTTCTTCATTCCATAAAACATACGTGGGACAGACCGGCAAGCAGAAGCCGCAGTGGACACAGTTCTCGATAATTTGTTTGGACGGCGGATGGTGCTCGTCGAACGCTCTGGCCAATGGAACTGCGTCAGGAAGAGTAGTCATAGAAGATCGCTGCTCGCTGTCACTCGTGACCATAACCGAATGGCGGTGCTGCTGGCAAACGCAGCAGAATCTTCGACGAAATCACTTGGTCGGCGACGGAGTGGTTTTGCGTAGCTCTTCGATGTCTCTGAGTATGGAGGACACGAGAGATTCGACAACGGCTTGGCCTTTTTCGCGCGTGGCCAAAGTGGGGTCGCCCCAGGCGCCAGTGGGTGAATAGGTGCCTTTTCCTTGAGGATCGCGAGTGAGGCCGCCGGGTTGATTGGGATTGAGATCGCGTACGGCTTTTATCATGCGCACAGTTTCGGGCGCGATATATAGCATCATCGAGGTCTCGATTTCGTCGGCGTGCGTCCCTCCGGATTGGCGAACCTTTTTCTCGACTTGATCGTCTTTGGTGAGATCGGTGTAGTGAAGGACGATGCCGTCTTTTGCGAGATCGGCAGCGGCTTGGGCGAGCGGCCTGAGTGTGGAGATGCCGGTGTTGAGGATGTAGAAGCGACGCGGACCGTAATGCGTAAGGGAATGAACGATGTCGGTGATCATGGCGCGCGCCGTGTCCATACTGAGCGAAGTGGAGCCGGGATATTCGAGGAATGCGGGATAGAAGCTGTAGTTGATAGTAGGAGCGACGACAGTATTTTGCGGGGCCGCGTCGAGAACTCGTTTCTTGAGATATTCAGCCATGAGGAAATCGTTGTTGAGCTGAAGATGACGGCCGTGCTCTTTTGATTCGGCACCGAGAGCGATAACGACGACGGTGTCGGATGTGAGGACTCGTTCAGCTTCGTCCCATGAAAGAGTCTCGAGAAGAACCGCGTTTGCGCGACCCGGTTGCGGTACGGAGACGGCCGGAGTAGGCGATTGGGCCGAAGTAAAGAGAGCAACGTCGAGCGAAAGAAAAACGGAAGCGATCCAATACAGGGCAGGTCTTTTCAGAATGCTCAGATGCGTCGTAAGGCTCATGAGCCACACCTCACATTTGGTTTGAGAATTACCGGGCAATGGGGCCCGTTTTGATTCCGCTGTTGAGATCGTAGACGGCGCCGATGGTTCCCACGAGACACGTTTGGCGCGTGAGGCCGAGAAGTTCGCGGAGGCGGTAGACACTTTCGATGCCGGTGCAGTGCGCGCCGAGAATGCGCGCGGTTTGATATTCCTTGAGCTTGGAGGCGGTCCAGGCAAGTTGCTGGTCGCTCGCGGCAAAAAGATGGAAGCCGCCGATGGCCGCATCGACAGGAGCGGGGCGGAGAAAACCGCGCGCGTATTGCAGCGTGTTGATGATTCCGGAATGGCCGCAGCCGGAAAGCAAGACGAGGCCGCGCGAGGTGTTGAACACGAGAGATTGATCGTCGGGGACGGTGTCTTCGATCCAAGCGGTGCCTGTGTTGACCTCTGTGCCCGCCGGATAATTCTTTTCGGGATAAGCGCGCGGAACCGGGCCGGTGAGCCATATGCCTGGATAAAGTTCTTCCGGTTTTTCGTGGATGACGAAGACGCCGCCGGTGGCTTCGTAGTCTTTTTTCATCTGGATCATGGGATTGGGATTGTGGCCGCGGCGCTCGAGGAAAATGCCGTTGGCGACGTGAACGCGGGAGAGAGCTTTCGGATTCGATTTGGAGAATTCGCGACGGAGAGTCATAAGGCCGGTGGTGTGGTCGTCATGAAAATGGCTGAGGATTACGTCCTGGACATCACTGAGGTCGAGTTTCAGTTCGCGCGCGTTTTCTAGAACAGTGTTGGGGCGGGCGCCAGTGTCGAAAAGAATTTTGCGACCATCGGCTTCGACGAGTGCAGCAAAACCCCATTCGCCGATGCCGTCGTCGGCCAGCATCGTGGAGAGAATAGTGATCTTGAGAGCGTGAACGTCTGCGTGAGAAGCAGCCGCGGCGGATTGTGCAGTGATGCGGCTTGGAGCAGCAACCAAGAAAAGAGCAATGAGCAGAAGAGCAATACGGAATGTTCTCATGGACGAATGCTCCTTGATCAGATGCCGCCGAGAAAGCGGCCTGGGTTCAGCATGTTTTTTGGGTCGAATTGATTTTTTACGGCGCGCATTAAAGGCAGAGCGTCGCCGGGCTTTCCCCACGCGTCGATGCGTTGCATATCGGAGGGAAGATGGAGCACTGCGAGTGAACCGCCGCCAGCTTCGAGCTCGAAACGAAGATCCGAAAGAACAGCGTGGAGGTTTTCTGGAGCGGCATCCAAGCGCAGCCAACCGATGCCGGTGGCTTGCATTGTTAACTTCCAATGCGTTTTGCGGGAACTCGCGGCGCGTTGCACAGTTTCGACAGTTCGCGCGAAGGACGCTGGGAGCGTGACGATTTTTGCCACTGCCACCGGCGTGGAATTCGCTGAGTCCCAGAGTTCTTGCGATGAGGCCCAGACCGCGAATGGAGCGTCGGTCGCGGTTGCGGGACGAGCTAGTTCGCGCAACTGGGCTTCTTGCGCGGCGATTCCTGCTTCGGTGCCCTCGAAGAGAATGTCCACGACTGGTTCGACATCTTGCGCGATGCGAGCTTGGAGAGCGGTGTGAGCGAGTTTGGAATCCTGCACGGTGAGAATGAGGCGTTGCGTTTCTTCGAGATTGCAGCCGGAGATCGAGAGCGTTTTCGAGTTTCGCGGCAGAGGATGGAGGCGAAAGACGGCGCGCGTGATGACCGCGAGCGTCCCGAGTGCACCGGTGACGAGCTTTGGGAGATCGTAGCCTGCCACATTTTTGACGACTTTGCCTCCGCTGGAGGCGAGAGTGCCATCGGGAAGAGCGAGCGTGACGCCGATGATCAAGTCGCGGAGTGAACCGAAGCGGAGGCGCAGCGAGCCACTGTCATTCGTTGAGAGAACGCCGCCGATAGTGGCTTGCGCGGGCCACAGGGGATCGAGCGCGAGGCGTTGACCGTGCTGAACGAGCGCCGACTGCAGTTTTTGGATGGTGCAGCCGGCTTCGACGCTGACGGTAAGGTCGGCCCAGGCGTGCTCGATAATTTTGTGGAGGCGAGCGGTGGAAAGAATGATGTCGGCGCGAGTTGAAGGATTGCCCCAGGAAAGCTTGGTGCCACCGCCGCGAGGAATGACGGCGAGGCCTGCGTCATTTGCGAGACGAAGAACGGCGGCGAGTTGTTGTTCGTTGACGGGTTCGAGAACAAGCCGCGGCTGAATACCGCAAACTGCGTCGGCCGAGCTGGCCGCGCGGACGGAATCGGGAGCCAGAATCCCGCGAAATTCGTGTTCGATGTCGAGCGTCGTCGTCGGCATTGGAGAGACTCAGTACATTACAACGGTGGCGCGGCGTCAAGGCGCGCGGCAGAAACAAGCCTAGTGAAAGCCGGCAAAAGCAAGCGATGCCAGTCTTGCGGTTGGCCAGCCGTCGCGACTAGCTTTACAATTCAAAGTACTTTCTGTAGAATAGCGTCCGTGTCCGAACCCATCGCTCTCTCTGACTCCACTAACGGCCAGCGAAAGCCTCCCTCCTTTGCCATGCGCCTCATCAAGCGCCTACTTAAAGGTATTGCCGCACTGTTCCTCCTCGTAGTTGTCGGATTCCTGACACTCTTCGGTTTGCTACGGCGGGAGCACAAGAGAGAAATCACGTTGCCGACGCCTACGGGCCACTTTGCCGTCGGGCGGACGATGTACACATGGGTTAACAACGCAGAGACGGACGAATTGGCGCCATCCCCGGGAACGAAGCGCGAGGTAGCGGCATGGATTTGGTACCCGTCGGCGGCTGCATCATCTGCCGCCCCCGCCGAGTATCTGCCAGCGGCGTGCCGGACGGCGCTCGCGCAGGACTCAGGCGTTTTGATGAGTCAATTCTTGACGCGAGATTTAGCGCTGGTCCGGACGCACAGCACAGCGGATCCGGACATCTCGGCGGAGCAACGTTCTTATCCCGTGGTGATCCTGCGGGCTGGCGGTGGAGCTTTGACGACCGACTTCACGACGCTTGCTGAGGATCTGGCAAGTCATGGCTACATTGTCGTGGGATTCGACGCGCCTTACCGAACGTTCATCGTCGTCCTTGAGGGCGGGCGCGTTGTCAGCAGACCTCCGACGAACGATCCCGAGAATCTGCCAGCCGACCAGGCAAATCGCCTGATCAACAGACTTCTGTCGATGTGGACCAGCGACACCAAATTTGTAGTCGACCAATTGGAGAAATTAAGCGGTGGCGATCCCTCCGGCAAATTCACGGGGCGGCTGGATATGCAGCGGCTGGGAATGTTTGGGCATTCTTTTGGCGGCGCGCAAGCGCTGCAATTCTGTCATGACGATCCGCGATGCAAGGCGGGCATCGATATTGATGGCGCGCCCTATGGAAGCGTGGTTCAGGAAGGGCTCAAGCAGCCCTTTATGTTTCTCCTCAGCGATCACAGCCGCGATTTGGCCGATCCGGTTAGCAAGCAGATCCTCGCGGACTTTCAATCCCTTTACAACCGCCTTCCGCGTGGGCGCTTGTTTGTAACGATTCGCGGAGCCAATCACTTCAGTTTCAGCGACCAGATGCTGGTGAAAAGCCAATATGTTATCGGACTGATGCACCTAGTGGGAATCAGCAAACTGGATGCGCACCGCGGGCTCGCCATTACTGCGGATTATGTCTATTCCTTCTTCGATGCGTATTTGAAGGACGCACCCGCCGACTTACTTAACAAATCTTCGCAACTCTATCCTGAAGTTCAAGTTGACACTCCGTAGTGCGTGATCGTGCCGTCCCGACGGCCGGATTATTGCTTTGGCAGCGTGCGGGCAGTGTTCTTGCGCCTGTCGTCCACCGCCGGTGTGTCCAGCTTCGCGGACAAGACGGCATTGCGCTTGGCGGCTGGTTGCGTCCTCGCGGACGCATTGGCTTGGTGCGTGCGGACTTGCGAGGTAGCCACGGTCTGCTTGGCTGCTGGCGCCGCAACCGTTGGATTAGCTGCCTCGTAATCATCTTGGACGCCAGAGTACGTGAAATGGTCGGGACTCACTTCCTGCACAATCGAATAGGAGCTCAATTCTATTCGTAGCGCAGGGCGACCAAGGGATCGACGCGGGTCGCGCGGCGCGCGGGAATGTAGCAAGCCAGCAGCGCCGCCCCGACGAGTAGCAGTGTCACCGCGCCGAACGTCAGCGGATCGGTGGCAGTCACGCCAAAGAGCAGCGACTCCACCGTGCGCGTCAGGGCCAGCGAACCGGCAATCCCAATCGCCACGCCAATGAAGATCGTGCGCAAGCCCTGGCTCAAGATCATTCTAAGAACGTCGCCGGAACCCGCCCCGAGAGCGATACGCACGCCCATCTCGCGCGTGCGGCGGCTGACCGAATAGGCCATCACGCCAAACACTCCTGCTGTCGCGAGCAGCAACGCGGTGATTCCGAAGAATCCGATGAGAATGACGTTGAATCTCCGCGAGCCCAGCGAAGCGAAGTAGACTTGCGTAAACGTCCGGAACCTCGTGGGAATCTCCGGGTCGAGGTCCTGCAGGATTCCTCGCGCTGCCGATGTGACGGACCCCGTGTCGGTATCACTTAGCATCGTTAAGGTGATCGCCGAGCGCGGGCGCTGGAACAAATTCACGTAGACGGTCGGCCGCGGCGGCGCATCGAGGCCGTAGTCGTGAATATCGCCAACGATCCCGACAATCGTCAGCAAGCGCAGGTCGCCATCCATGTTTCCAAACTCAATCGTGTGGCCAATCGGGTCTTGCTTTGGCCACCTGTCGCGCGCCAGCGATTCGCTGATGACGGCAACGTGCGGAGAATCGGGGCCGTCGTGCTCGTCGAAGATTCTCCCTCGAATCAGAGGGATTCCGAGAACCTGAAAGTATCCGTCCGTGGCAACGCCGAAATCCGCAATGCCAATGCGCTCTTTTTGCTGGAGCAGCGCACCAAAACCATCCGGCGACTTGGGGATCTCATTCTGCGCCATGAGGAGAAACATGCCGTCGGGAAGGCCGCCCTCCATGGGCAAGTTGCTAACCGCGCCAACCTTGCGGACGCCGGGGACTTGTTTGAGGCGGTCAATCAGGTTCGAATAGAAAATTCCCTGACTTGCTTTTGCTTTGGGATCTTCCACCCACGGAAGCGAGACGTCCATCGTGACAATTTTGTCCACGCGGAATCCGGGATTCACTTCGAGCACTTTGAGCAGGCTGCGCCCGAGGAGGCCCGCGCCGACCACAAGAACCAAGGTGATGGCGATCTGCGCCGCAACGAGTATTCGCCCAACGCGCTGGCTGCCTTGCGAACCCGATTGTCCCCGGCCGCCTTCCTCAAGGCCCTTGCGAAGGTCGCCAGAGGTCGCGCGTATGGCTGTGAAGGCTCCGAGGCCTGCGGCGACCGCGGTGGAAAGAAGGAGCGCGAAGAGAAGGACTGGAATATTGATGGAGACGCTGTCCAGCCGCGGCAAATTTCCTGGCGCCAGCGCAATTAATCCCGTCACGCCCGCGAGCGCTCCCAGAACGCCGAGGCCACCGCCGACCAGCGATAGCAGGAAGGCTTCGGTAAGGAATTGACGGATCAGCCGTCCTCGCGCCGCGCCGAGCGCGCTACGAATGGCGAGCTCGCGCTCCCTCACCGACGCTTGCGCCAGCAGTAAATTCGCTACGTTCGCGCACGCTACGAGGAGCAGAAAGCCCACCGCACCAAGCAGGATTAGCAGCGCAGGGCGAGCCTCGCCGGTGATCGAGTCCTGAAGCGGAAGGACAATTCCATCCTTGAGAAGATAATCGCCTTGCTCGCTCGAGGTTTCGTGAATGCGGCGGGCTATAGCGCTGATATCTCCATTCGCCTGCTGGACGGTCACACCATCGCGCAGGCGGCCAACAGCAAGGCAGTTATGTGATGTCCTGCTTTGGTTTTCGCCGTCCAAATCCGCCGGCAGCCACAGATCCACGTCTTTGGGGAAACGAAATTCGGGCGGGAGCACGCCGATAACGGAGTAGAGCGCGCCACCAATCTTTAGGTGCAACTGCGAGAGATCCTGCGCCGACCCGAGGTGTTGTCTCCAGTATCCATAGCTGACAAGTACGGTGGGGCTGGCCCCTTTTTTTGCGTCGCTGAGGCTGTAATCCCTCCCGAGGATCGGCTGAACTCCGAAGACCTTGAGAAATTCGGGAGAGACGCCCGCGACCGTCGTGCGCGTCGGCTGCGAAGTACCCGAAACGGACACAACGTCGTCATTGTATTTTGCAATGGCTTGAAAGCTGCGGTTTTGATCGCGAAAGTCGTCGAAGTTCGGGTCCGCAAGACGTGACCGATGGCCCTTTGAACTCAATTCGAAGATGGCCATGATGCGGTTGGAATCGCCGTACGGCAGCGGCCGCAGCAAGACGCCGTAAACAACACTGAAGATTGCGGTGGCAGCGCCGATGGCCAGCGCGAGCGTAAACACCATGACCGCGGTGGCGCCGGGGTTCTTGCGGAGTTGGCGGAGGCCATAGCGGCAATCAGAAATCACGGAATGGACCCAATTGCCAGTCCGTTTTTCGCGAACCTCTTCTTTCACTTGTTCGATACCGCCAAATTCGATTCGCGCGGCCCGTCGTGCTTCTGCCGGCGGCATGCCAGCGCGAATGTTTTCTTCGGTCAGGATTTCCAGCTGGGTGTGAACTTCCTGGTCGAGGTCTGCATCCACCCGACGAGATAAAAAGAGATTCCGCAGGAAACTTTGGACTTTCACAAGGAACGGCATGCTAAACACCTCGCTAGGATGCTTCCAAGGCTTGAGCGATCGCCCAAGAAATGCGGCCCCATCGCTTGGTTTCGGCTTCGAGTTGCTTCCGTCCAGGCCTGGTCAGGCGGTAGAATTTCGCGCGGCGGTTGTTTTCGGAATCTCCCCAAAAAGATGAGATCCAACCCTCTTCCTCCATTCGGTGGAGAGCGGGGAAAAGCGAGCCAGGCTTAACAACGAAAGTACCGCCAGTGATCTGCTGGATTCTGCGCGAGATTCCCAAGCCGTGCATCTCGCCGGCGATAAGCGATTTCAAGATCAGCAAGTCCAAAGTCCCCTGCAGCAGGGTTGTTGGTTCAGTATTCAAGACGCATCTCCTATCGGCGCTCTATAGGAATAGTATAGATCCACATATAGAGTGTCAATAGGAAGCGTGCGAGTCCGAGGTTGAGAAGCTGGTGTCCTGGGGCGAAATGTTTTGTGCGGCTCCCGCCACCCCGTGTGTTTTGCGTAAGAGTGGCAGACAAAGGACTTAGCTCGTCGAAATAATGCGCAGAAATCAAAAACGCCAGCATGGATGCTGGCGTTCTCGGGCAAAGGCCCATTCTGCCGAGGGCTGCGGGAGCTCAGAGTTGCTCTATCGCTCGGCTGGCTGCCCGATCAGGGCTTTTTCGAGGTGCTCGGGACGGTCTTGTGCTTGTCGGCAACCGCTTTGGGGCCAGGTTGCGCTGCCGATACCGGCGTGCGCTTGGCGACGGGCTGCAGGGTCGCGGGCGAATTGGCTTGGTGCGTGCGCTCTTGCGTTGTGGGTGGCTTTTGCTTGAGCTTGGACGCGCCTGCCTTGTTCTGAGCGCCATCGTACACGTCTTGGACGCCCGTATCAGTGAAATGGTCTGGACTTACTTCCTGCGCTTTGCAGGCAGGGGAAAGAACCAGGGCGGCTCCAAGGCCGACCAGAATCATTGGAAACTTCAACATTGCAAAAGACTTCATTTGGGACCTCCGACTTAGTCTTGACCAGGGGCCCGGGACCGACTAATTCATCGCGGTCGTCGACGGATTAGAGATTTCTAAATTCCAGCCATTTTCGCGGGCGGCTCTGTAGGGGGTTATAGAGCGGAGGTACTACTGTGTGTCGGGCTCGCCAATGCCACTGCGGATTGAGGCCCGACGGAGGGGGGAGCGATCCCTCTTGGCCGGATTTCTGGTTAACGATAACTACCCTGCCCTCTGGGTTTTTCATAAGTGTTGATTCTAAAGATGGTTAAAGTCATTGCATACACTTCTGCAAGTGTTGATTTTGAAGAAGACAAGGAAACGGGAGTTGCGAGGTGCGTGTCAAATTGTACATATTTATATCAGTCTATCATTCTGTCATAGATTGATAGAATGAGTTGGAAGTTCGTTTCTCGGACTCTTAGTTGCCAGTCTGCGCACCTCCCAAATCCTGCCCGTCTTCCAGTGGGAATTCGTCCTCGTCATCACTAAAGGAATGAAAAAATGGATCAGGAGTCGCTTCCGATGGAGGGCGGCTTTGGCGCTGGTTTGAGGACGTGAAGCTGCTCAAGAACGAGCCATTTTTCGATAGATGGATAGAGCTAGTTAGTCGCGCGAAGGGAACGAAAGGGATTACGGGAAACTCTCGCTGAGAGCGAGCGACAATATTACCCGATGAGTACTGTACGCTAAAATATGATTTTGTCCAGGCGGAAAATTTAATTCCCGGTGGAGACTTGTGCGAATTGTGGGTAGAGAATGTTACAAGGTAGACGAAGAGTTTGAAGAGTTCGAGATTCGCGGGGCTAAAGCGTTCAAACGATGAGGGAAAGGTTCGTGAATCATGCTGAACAAAAAATTCAGGGCTAAATTGCGGAAAAGCAGGGCTAAAGGTGGCTGGACGTATGTGGTGTGGCCTGAGTCGGTCAAGTTTTTTGGGACTCGCGGCTTAGTAAAAGTCAGAGGCAAAATCGATGGTCATCCGTTTCGAAGTTCGTTTATGGCGATGGGCGACGGCACGCATAAGCTGCCTGTGAGAGCAGACATGCGGAAAGCGATCGGGAAAGAAGTGGGCGACACCGTGGCCGTGCTATTGGAAGAGAGGATAGATGATCGCTCATAAGACTAAGAACCAGGCGAAAGGAGCGAGGAAGGGGCAGCTGTCCTCAAACGATGAAGGTGGGGCGCCGGTTAGTTTTTTTGGGGAGGCTGAAGAAGTGGCGGGGTGAGATCCGGATGATCTCGCAAATACTGCTCAAGGGGCTCGTTGCGCATCACAACTCGGAATCCGCGGCGCGAATTCACATCGATGGTTCTCTGGGCATCCAAATCGTCGAAGGCGATGACCTGCTCGACGGATTTCGTGCCGCTCTCATCGAGCATGGTGAAATGTATCTCTTTGTCGACGAACCAGTAGTCGTTGACGCTATACGCTGTGCCGTCTTTCAGATAAAGCTGCACTAGCTGGTGGCCATCCAAGCTGTAGAGGTAAACGGGACTCGCGTAGGTCATCGGCGGGGCGAGATAATGTTCAGTAGTAGGTGCGGAAAAGAAGAAATCGCCGCAGCCGGAATTCCAGCCCCAGATCGGACCACAGCACAGACACCAAGAAGAATTGAAAGCTTGCCAAGACCAGAGAAACGGCGCACGGATGAAGAAAGAGCGGCGAAAAATTAGAGGTGGGTGCTCTGGGAAACCGTTCGGGGGGCGCAAGAACATTGCGCGTGAAGCCGGTGCGGCCACATGCGGCGCGCCTACAGGGCCAGCAGATCTGAAGTGTCCGCCGCCAGGGTGCGGGTGGCCTAAGTGTTGCGCTAAAGCAGGCGGAGTCTTAAAGCAGGCGCAGGCCAGCACGCTGGCAGCAACCATCAAGATTTTCTTTAGAGTTGAAACACGGAAGACAACGAGCGCCATTTGGTTACCCTCCTTGCAGCGTCGATGCACAGCTGCGAGGATCGCGCGAGTGCGCTATGGGCAAGTCTAATACTTTGCGGCGCGAATTGCACACGGAGTCGCAACGGCGTGGCCGTGGTATTGGAAGAGCGGATAGATAAGCGCTCGTGAGACGGTGGCCCAGCCTCAAGAAACAAGGCTGAGGCACGCGGCGATTGCATGAGCGACTCTTCCCGATTTCTCTCGAATCTAGATATTATCTAGATATGCTCCAATTCCATTGGGACGAACGGAAAAACAGGGGCAACCGTACCAAGCACGGAGTGTGGTTTGAGGAAGCCGAGAGCGTTTTCCAGGACCCGCACACACGATTATTTTATGACCCCGAACATTCGCAGGAAGAGGAGCGGTTCCTCCTGCTCGGAGTGAGTTCAGCGGCGAGGGTCTTGGTTGTCGTGTACTGTTACGGCGACTCCGAGGATTTGATCGGATTATTTCCGCGCGGAAGGCGACCAAGAAGGAGGTTCAATTTTATGAAGAAGGAATATGATTTTTCCAAGCTGAAAGAGGTGAAGAACCCTTACGCGGGAAAGAAAAAGGCCGTGGGAATTAACTTGAGTCCGGCTGTGGTGGACTATTTCAAGGGACTGGCGGAGGAGACGGGACTTCCTTACCAGAAGTTGATCGATCTTTATTTGCTCGATTGCGCGAAGAAGCGGAAGAAACTGACGATGAGGTGGGTGGCGTAGCGGCGGTGGAAAAGCAGCAGAGCTTCGTGCTACGGGCCAAAAACCAAGACCCAGGTTCAAAAAACGAACCTGGGGCACCCCGTGTTCATTTGTCTTTCGACAGGGAGACGATCTGGTCTTTGGCCCAAGTATCGTCTGGATGCAGCTCCAGCACTTTGCGGTAGTCGGCAATGGCTTTGTCGATTTGTCCGTTGGCTTGATGAGCCATGGCAAGCATGTGGTAAGACCATACCGAATCCGGGTGGTTGGAATCGAAGCTCATTTCCATAATTGCCATGGCTTCTTTGTATTTCTTTTGGGCGAGCAGGGATTCACTTAGCTGGTTGAGCGACGTCTCGCCGAAATCATACTGTCCACTTCCGTAATACTTCTGTCGCAAATCGTGGTACAGAGCTACCGCGGAGTCGATGCCTTTCTTATCGATGGCTTCGGCGAGAACGCTGTTCAGCGTGCGGGGTTCGGTTAAGCCGTGATGACAGGTCACGCATTGCACCGGGATTGGAGTGGTGGAGATTTTGTTGATGTAGTCCCGATTGATCGTCGCCACCATCTCGATCATCAGCCTCGCGGTCTTCTTGGCTTCCTTGTCGTCGGCTGCGAAGTCCATTTCGAACCTTTTTCCGCCCGGTTTCTCGGCGTGGCAGTGGTCGCACCGCACATTCAGCGCAAACGCAAATCCGCGCATCGTGGACTGCAACTCCGCCTTGGAAATATCCTTCGGCAAGACTTTCAGATTCGTGAATTTGTCTGGAAGCTGGGCCTGCGCCGCCGCGCCCCAGAGTACGAGCCCAGTAAGCGCGATCCATCTCAGCTCGGACCTATATACATTCATAAACGTCCTCCCCAGATTCAGACCGCGCAAACGAGCGGCTACATGCTATGACGCGCGGTCAGCCTGGCGGTGAGCGCGGCGAGTTGACGTCGGCGATTGGTCCAAACGTGGATCAGAAAGAGAAGCGAATAGCGCGACTCTCGCTCATTCCAGTTGAATGGCATTAGAAGCGGTCGGCGGCGCCGGAGAGTTCGGCGGGATGCGGGGTGTACTCGCCGGGTTTTTCGCCGCAGAGGCGCGGCGTGGGAAAAACTTTAGTGGGATTGCTCAGTTGCAACGGGTCGAAGGCGCAGCGGACGCGTTGCATGGTAGCTAGGTCGGGTTCGGCGAACATTTTGGACATGGCGTATTTTTTGTCCTGGCCGACGCCGTGTTCGCCGGTGATGGAGCCGCCGGCGGCGATGCAGAGGTCGAGGATTTTGGCGGAGAGAGCTTCGGCGGCGTGTTGTTGGCCGGGGATGCGTGCGTCGTAGAGGACCAGCGGATGGAGGTTGCCGTCGCCGGCGTGGAAGACGTTGGCGACGCGGATGCCTGCTTCGGCGCTGAGGCGGGAGATTTCGCTCATGACTTGCGGGAGGGCAGTGCGGGGGATAACGCCGTCCTGGACGATGTAGTTGGGGGAGATGCGGCCCATGGCGGCGAAGGCGGCTTTGCGGCCTTTCCAGACGAGGGCGCGCTCAGCGTCGGATTGGGCTACGCGGATTTCGGAGGCGGCGCGGGCGCGGCAGATTTCGTTGACATGGGCCATGAGGGATTCGACTTCGGCGATGGGGCCGTCGAGTTCGACGAGGAGGAGCGCGCCGCACATCGGATAGTTGGCGTGGACGGCGGCTTCGGCGGCTTGGATGGCGAGGTTGTCCATCATTTCGATGGCGGCGGGGAGCATGCCAGCGGCGATGATGCTGCTGACGGCGGCGCCGGCTTCGTTGGTGCTCGGGAAGGCGGCGAGGAGGGTTTGGACACATTCGGGGCGCTTGACGATACGGAGAACCATTTTTGTGGCGATGCCGAGAGTGCCTTCGGAGCCGACGAAAACGCCGAGGAGGTCGTAGCCGGGGCTGTCGAGAGTTTTTCCGCCCAGGTGGACCAGGGTGCCGTCGGGGAGGACGACTTCGAGGCCGAGGACGTGCGTGGTGGTGAAGCCGTATTTCAGGCAATGCGCACCGCCAGAGTTTTCGGCGACGTTGCCGCCGATGCTGCAGATGGATTGCGAGGAGGGATCGGGGGCGTAGAAATAGTCTTGCGGCGCGACGCGGGCGGTGACGTCGAGATTGATGACACCGGGCTCGACGACGACGCGGGCGTTGGGGAGATCGACTTCGAGGATGCGGTTCATGCGCGCGAGGGTGATGACGATGCCGTTTTGCACCGGGAGCGCGCCGCCGCTTAAGCCGGTGCCGGAGCCGCGGGCTACGAAGGGGATGCGTTCGCGATGGCAGAGGCGGAGGATGGCTTGGACTTCGGCGGTGGAGGAGGGGAGAAGGACGGCTTGAGGCATGGTGCGGAAATTGGTTAGGGCGTCGGAGTCGTAGGTGTGGAGTTCTTCGGGGGAGGTGATCAGGGCGCGAGGGCCGGTGATTTGGCGGAGTTCGGTTAGGAGGGAGGAGTTCATGTTTTGCTGGGAGAAAGGATACTACGGTGTCGTGGAAGATGGGGAGTCGCGAGCAATGGGGCAGTTTCTAATTACACGGACTTTCGAGAGTTGGCCATGACAAAAAGGGGCCTAGTGAATTGAGAGTTTCGCAGCCAACAAAGTCATTACATTCTTCATAGAATCCCTGATCAGGGCTAATGTCTTATCGGTTCGGAGCACGAACCCCTTGTGTGCATATTCACAGCGTTGGTTATACATATCCCTGAACCAAGTCGTGAGCTGGGGCTTAAGAGCATTCAGGCCGCCGACTATGTACTTGCTATTCTCTGAGCCTGCCTCGGACGGTACGAATAGGTGTTCAAGACAGCAGTAAATGAGCAAGAGCTTTGCTCCCAGGTCAGGAATCTGCGTAGCGGAGCTTAGTATGTCAAGCACTGGCGCGACTTCTTTCGTACTTCAGTCGCTCCTCGGGTTCTTCATGCACTCAAAAATAAGGTTGTGATCGAGCATGAACTGTTTGATGGACGGACCGTTCCTTTTGTCGAGCCACATATTCGACAGTCCCCGAAACCCCCAAGAACGGAAGAGGCTTCCGTCGGGGAGTTTTTGCCAAGATTCTTTCTCGTCCTCACGCCATTGGTAGGATCCTTGAGAATGTCTGCCCAAAAACACTGGGAACGTCGGCGGTTCCATTTTTGCGTTCAAAAAGAAATCAACCTGACCAGGATTTATAAGCTCGCGATGCGAAGCATATTCAGGAACGTTCG